>Ga0180217_1001696_pt1 | contig 22810 bp, 21 predicted proteins | sample eDN3rd37CBELigOP_FD_128521 | JGI IMG/M metagenome (GOLD analysis project Ga0180217, IMG submission 128521) | Enriched Organic Plus compost microbial communities from Emeryville, California, USA - eDNA 3rd pass 37_C BE-Lig OP (version 2) (version 2) ... | reverse complement strand
GATTAAAGAAAAAATGCTCAGAAAAGTGCATGCTGTAACAAAAAATGGCTTTCTGATTAAAGTCGCTTTATTTGTTATCGCATATACTTTTGAGAAATTAACATAACTGGCAACTTAAATTATAATAGTTTGATGGTAAATAACAAATCGTGATTTGTGCATTAGGGCTTACTGAAGAGATTATTTATTCTATTTTACATTCTGAATAGGATATAGTAAAGTTATAGTTTTTAGTATTCAGCTTTTTGATGTTGGGATTTGTATTATGAGCAGGCTTAAACGCCGCCCCTGTACCAAAATCAAGTCCTATTCCGAGAATACCCCAGCATAAAAAGCTTAAAATAAAGTTTCCGGCTCTGAATGTTTTGTCGAAAGTTTGAGTTCTTTTCTCACATCCTTCTTGTCTTACTTCTACTATTAATTGTCTGTTTCTTGGGAATATACCTTTGGCTGATCCAACTCCTAATTTATTTCCATCTACATAAATTTCTGCGTTTGGGTTATCTTCTACTTGGATGTATCCAATATATCTACTTCCTCCAAACATTACCCCACAACTTTGCAACAAGATTGTTGAAAAGACGAGTATCCCACATAATATTTTTCTCATGGTATAGTGAATTTTTAATATTTGAAATAATATATATAAACTATACTTGTGCAATATAAATAATAGATTGATTATATAAAAAAATATAGAGTGTTATATTGATTGTGATTTTGAAGTATATATCCACATTGCTAAAAAATTTTGTAAGCATTGTAAGAAACTTCTGCTGTGCTTAGTAGAGTATTGAAGGCTGATTAAATATAAATGGTTTGTGTTCGAATAGAAATTATTTTATTACTCACAACAGTTCATAGTGTAGGTTAGGTGGAAAAATTGAAATTTACAATTGGGGAGTTTTATTATTTGAATTTTAGATAAAGTAATACATTACGAATCAAAAAGTGGAATAATGCATATTAAATACTATTTATTATTTAATCCTTTTGATCTTTATTTCCCAATACAAAATATTTGAAACGCTTTTAACTTACTGTATTTCAGTGTGTTGCTAAAATGGTAGAAACGTATTAGCAACAAAAAACGCTTAGGAATATCAAACTAAGCGATAATAAAGGAAAAATCGAGAGGTACGGGCATAAAAAAACCGCTCCACAAAGGAAGCGATTTTCAAGGAAAACACCAATCGCTTTACGCAACTGTTACAGAGCCTAAATAAACGCTGTTGGCGACTTTAGTTCCGTCTTCTGATACAAAACCTAAGAAGACTTCAACGTCTTCTCCTGAGTACTCAGAAGGCACTGGAATGGTCGCTGATCCGGCAGACCTTGCTGGTCCCGCAGTGGTGAACACTGCTTCCCCTCGGGTAGTGTTCAAAAGAGCAATCAGAGCCTTGTCTGTTGCTTGAGCACTTCCGCTTCCTGAATTGTCTGTCCAGGTTGCTTCTACGTTTCCAGCACTTGGAGAAGTGGCTGCACCGTTGGCCGCACCTGTCAAGTTACCACGAGTAACCAATGCACTTGCATAGTCAATCATGAAGTTTGGATAAGCTCCGGTAACTGCATTGTTCAGGTTGTAAGACATGGCCGCATTGAATTGGGTCATACGGTTTGCGTACAACTTGAAACCGACTCTCAGGAAGTCTGTCATTGGTTGCAAGAACCTTAGGACAGTTGAGAATTTAGAACGTTGGTCAACCTGACCTTCAGTTCTTGGGTTCGCTACACTGGAAGGTTTGATGCGCAGGTAATCGATGCCCTTCCAAGTTCCACCGATTACATTCCCGACCTGTCCTGAGACACCACCGAGAATACCTTGATTAATTTTTCCCATCTCTTTACGATTTTTAAGGAGTTAAACATTTGCTTGGACTTGACACGGACTTACCATGGATTTGCCCTTCGCCAACTAAATTACTTCAAGAATTAAGCGGTAGTTCTCTCTTGGGTGCTGTTGCGGTAGTGTGCTTTATTTTGCTTTTGTTGCCCTGTTTTTTTGGCAGGGCAGGAATCTATCCTGTACCTGTTTCTTTCATCAAGTCATAAAATATGGCTTGTCTGGCAGTATCAATCATCTTTAGTGTGACCTTGATTTTTTGCTCGTTGGTATCGAGTAGTTGAAGGGCTTGAATTGCCTTTTGAAATACCTGGGCTTTGCAGCTTGCCTTGGTGGAGCTTTCCCGGATCAGCTTTCGGATTTCATCAATAGTCACAAATGGAATCACGGAGCCTTTCAGGAGATAGTGAAATGATTTTGACCTCCATAATCCAAAGCAAAGCCAAAAGAGAAATTCCCTGTCCTCTTGGTTGTCGGTGAGGCAAACAAAGCAATTCGGGCAAGCTCGGTTGAGCGGTTTTCCGCTGTTCAATCCCTTGTTGAGAATAAAGAAGTGCGGCTGTTGGTAGCTGCTTTCCAGTCGGTGTGTTTTGATACGAAACGATTTCATACAGTGAGCCATTAAAGTTTAGCTCGCTGCGCTTCGCCTATATTTTTTCAAAAGAGAAAAGAAAAAAGGGAAAAAAAGAAAAGAGAAAGCTCTTGAAAAGGCGGGTGTGGCTCGGCTGTCAAGGTTTTTGAGAAAAATACTACCCGCAGGGTGGAGATTTTTTTCAAAACCCGTAGGGCTTGACCTTGACTGTCCGAAAGTGCGGTGGGCTTGTGCGCACCCGCCTAACTTTGCTGCACTCTTTTTAAAATTTTCCCTGTACGAGTAAAAAAAAGAACCCCCTAAAAAGGGAGCTCTGAAAGGCACAACTCGAACCAAAAGACACGAAGCGTATAATCTGTGATGCCACAACGCTGAATGCCTGCATGGAATGGATGACCTGAGGTGCGAACGCCCGCCAACAACCACCGGCTGCCGAAACGGACTCTGAATAAGAACTTATACATAATGCCCAGTCATCACAGGACGGTGCGATTGCAGCAAGGGCTGTGGGGAAAAAAATACTACCCGTAGGGTGGAGATTTTTTTACCAAACAGGCGAAGCGAACCCTTGCAGCTCTCGCATCCGCAAGCCTGTAACTTTGCATTTTGTATGAGTTATTAATTGACTTGATCTACGGTCGAATTGAAAACATAAAAGTGCATGTTGTTACCATTTAACAATTGGTCAATCGAATACGGATTTTTAGTGTGCGTTGGCAATGTGCGTGAACGCAGGTAAACCCAGGCGAAGCCATTTCTGCGAGCCGCCTGCGAGCGGAGCAAGGGTGGTGGCTGCAAAAGCCCGAAGAATGAGGGCGGCAGACGCCTACCGTTTACGGCAGGGCTGGCGTGCTTTTTTGCTTCCGGGTCGGCAAAGGCAAGGGTAGCGACTGAACGGAACGGAACGATGGTTGGAAAGGAATGGAGCAATAACTGCCTGCAAAAGCATTGGTGGGGTTTGTACTTTTCAATTTAATAACAAACCACTTGGAGGAGGATTGCAGGCAGATTGCGGAATGACGCTGCGTTGGCTCGTGAAGTGTAGTGAAGAAGCTACGCTTGTGAGCGGTGCCGAAAGTGGCTGAGTTGAAGAAATGAGGAACGAATGACTGAAACGAAGCGACTGTAGGCACATGGGGGATTGCAAAAAACATGACAGCCCGATCAGCCCGCAGCGACCCGCAGGCGAGCAAAAACTATAAGCAGCGGCAGACCCCCAATTAAAAATGATTGTGAGCAGAGCGAACACCTAAGCGGGGTTTGGGGGGATGAAATAGCTGCGAGTGAGGAAGGAGAGAGTGTGTGAAGCAAAACAAGTGAACGGCAGTGAGTGAGCACCTACTGGAGCGCAAACGAACTGGTAAGTGAACGGTATATGCAAGGGCGACCGAAGGGAGTTCATTTTACCCTTGCAGATATGTTTTTGCGGAACAAAACGGAACGACTGACGAACACCGCTTTACCTGCGTTGGGGGGTGCGTTGGGAAAAGCAAGTGTGGCACGGTATGGAATGTAGCGCAGCGGAATGGAATAACGGGCTACTCTTGCTGTGCGGTGCTGGAAGTGGGTGAATGAAGAGAGTGAGGCACGAACGAGCGGAATGAACCTACTGGAAGCACATGGGTGCGGGTTGGCAAATGTGCGGTGGGTGTTCCGTAATCATCATAAGAACCAAAGATTGTCTTTACCGTAATCAGGAATCTCGTTGCCTTCAAAGTAGGGAAGCATTTCTGCGACTATTTCAGGATATTTGATTGTTACGGGCAAATTTTGTTGTCGTACTGACTTCCAGTACATGCGACTGAATTGATACACTTGGTCGATAAGCTCTTTTACTGTTTTGTAATCGTCCACCAATTCAGGTTTGGAGCAATTTATTTTCAGCTTGATTGGGAATGAAAAGCCGTCATTATAATTGAACTCTGTTTCTGGATATCTGGTATTGTTAAACAGTAAAAAGCGATTGTACCCCAGCTTTATAAATGTTCCACTAATAGGCATCAAATCTTTCCAGTTCAAATCAAATGCAACAATATCGGAGGATTCTGTTTTGTTGATGGTAACGATAAATACGGGAATATTCAACTCCAATTCTTTCAGACCGTTTTCAATAGGTTCTACTTCCTCTCTACTCATGTCCTTGTAGAAGTGAATTACAAGCCTTCTGATGCCCGTATTGATGTTTACATAGTCTTTAACTGCTCGGAGAATTGAACCTGCTAATTCCTTTGTCTGGTCTTTTTGGAAGCATTCAAAGCGATTGAATTTACCTGTATTGGAGAAGCTGAAAGCACTACCGATATATTGAACATCTACTTCTGAATGTTTGAATGCTCCTACACCTACAATCAATTCATTTTTGAGCTTGGTGTCCAATCGCCAAGGAGTGCCATTGAGCTTTGCGAGAATGGCAATAGCAATGTTTGGTAAGCTGAAATGATACTTGTCGTTGGTAATTACTTTCTCAGGGTCAATCACCTGTGAGGAAACACCTTTTTTGAGCAAGAGTTCTTTTAGCTTGTAATAGACCATCCTTCGGGATTTGTCTGAAACATTCTTGCTAATAGGGCTTATGTAAATGGCTAAATGCTGAACGTCCGGGTCAAAGTCTTTATCATTGATTTGCTCATACAACTCAGGCCAAGGGTTATCCCTGTCTTTAAAATAGATTGCGAGTTCTTTATCTGGATGATAGGGTGTATGAATGAACTTTGATAGCCCCCTAAAGCCGTTGAGTTTGCCATTAAAGTAGTTATGAATCTTGGTTGCTACTTCTCTATCATCTTCATGGAGAATAAAAAAGAAATGAATCTTTGATGATGGACTTAATTCAAATGGACCATGTTCGGTAATGCCATAGTAAGGAATATGATGCGGTTTTTGATTTCCGAAAATCAATTTGTTACTGCTCTTTTCTACCGTACCTATTCGAGCTTCTTCCACCGGAATAAAGCCATTGGATGATATAGGAATGATGGCCTTAAACTCCTGCGTATTTAGATGCTGCTTGTAGAATTTATCAATGGCTGTTTTGAACTTCTTGTATTTGTTGGTCTTGTCGGGTGCTTCTGTTTCCTGTTGCAAAGCATCCCTGATTTCAAAATTCCATACTGGATAAACCTTGTCGTATTGCCTTTTTCCTTCGTCTGGTAATTCATCAAAGCGGTACAGTCCTTTTTCAAAAACAACCCAATTGAAAGCCTTTACGGGTACTTCTTCAAAAAGCTCTGCTACTGGTGTTCGGAAAATCTTGGATCTCCCTTCAAATGTTACCAAAAGCTCTAAGCTGGTGGAAACTGTTTTGAATTGAACCTTCAAGGAATAGCGGTCAAAGATTTTGTAAGTGCCTTCTGAATCCTGCACCTCACTTGGCAACCATACTTCAGTATCGCTTACAAAGTTGGGTTTTACCAAACAGCCCTTGGACTTGAAGTGATTGTGAATTAGCCCGTTGTAGTATCGCTTGAGAATGGATGAGGAAAAAGCTGAATTGAAAACCGGAACGGATTTTTCAATTCCTTCTTTGGTTTTAATAGTTTCAAATGTGGGTGCAGTTGATTTGTTGATTGGCAAGAAGCCATCCAACTGCTGCCTGAATGAAGTGTAGTAATGCTCCTGTTCACCAAACCTATCAACGACCTCTTTAGGAACCAGTGATTTATGGATTCGTGTGGTTCCTTCTTGCTCCTTATCGGAAAAATAGAAGGTGAGCGAATCGCTCGGGTGATTGAATGTTAGTATGTTGAAACAGTGCTTTGCCATTAGTTAGTCACTTTGGTGGAAAATCATGATTGCAGGTATTTTAAAAGCTCGGTTGGCTGATTAAGTAGGAAACCATTCTTTTCAAGGTTCTGGCGTTGTTCGTCTGTGAGGTCGAAAATCAATGTTCTTTCCTCTCCATTGGTAATTGCCTTTATCAGCACAATTGAACCTAATTTCAAAGCTACATTGGTGGTGTCCTTAACGCTTGCCAATAGTTGTGCTGCTGCACCTACTTTAAGACCATCAATTTCAGCCTGTACTTTTTCGATGTGTGCCAACTCCAAACTGCGTTTTCCCTTCTTGTAGATTTCCTGTACTTCTTCTTTCTTGAAAAAGTCCTGTACCATCTTAATGCCCTTCTTTATCCAAGGGCCTTTTTCAAATGTGCCTTCATCTGTGATGGTGAAACCTAAAGCCTCTGCAAAAGATGCGTAAGCATCAAATACAGCTTCTGCCAGTTGGATATTTTCGGTATCAATGTAGATATGACCTTCTGCCTGTTCTGTTATTGGCTTTTGGTTCTGACTTTCCCGTAAGGTTCTTTCAAAATCATCACAAAGTTGAGTAAGGATGTCTTTGGTTTCACGAATGAAAAAGTCGCCCAGGTCTTTGTGCTTAATAGTAAATTTGCGGTACAGTTTTGTAAAGTCTGAATAAATTTCATCCTGTGAAAAGGCAGAGCCATCATCATTGATTTTGGCAATTAAACGCTGCCCCGTTTCGTCTTGCTTGATGAAATCAAAAAGAGAAGTGATTTTTTTCTCAAAGTCTGCGATTAGTTCAGCAATGGCTTCTTCTTCCTGATTACGTTTCTCAATGACTTTAAGAATGTTGTATTTGTATTTTTGCCCCCCATAATTATTACCTGGGTCTTTTACTACCGACTTAACAGGTTTGGTATTATATTCTTTGGGTGCAACGATTCCGATGCGGTTATCGAAATAGATTTCAACATCATCAATAATCTCGTCCTGCTTATTGATTTGATTATAGAGCATGTTGTATTTGCGCCAAAAGTCCAATAAGAGCTTTTCGCTATACTTTGGGTCTAAGTCTATAACAAACTCAATAAGGTTTAGGATTTTGAAATACCCCAATACCTTTTCCTTTAGCTTTTTGGATTCCTCTTTCTGATTGCGGATGTATTCATCTAGTGCATCTTCCAGAGCTACAATAATGGAAACATCCGAGTTGGTTGTGTGATATTCCTTGAACTTTGGAAAATGTGTTTTGAATATTGAGTGGGTATTCAATTCCTTAAAGAGGTCTGCCAACTTTTCTTCATCACCCAATGGGTCAAAATCAGATACTACTACATTGCTGAAATGCTCAAAGGCTGCTTTGATGTTCTTGACATTGACATTCTTATATGAGAAATCAATAATCTTACAGTCGTTCTTATACTTGGTGGTTCTGTTGACCCTTGAAATGGTTTGAATGGCATTAATGCCCCTGATCTCTTTATCTAAGAAGAGGGTGTGTAATTTCGGTTCATCAAATCCGGTTTGCAGCTTATCCACCACGATAATCAATCCATTCTTTTTGATAGCGAAGTTTTGAAGGACTTTTTCTTCACTCAAACCACCATTTAAGCTACTTGCACTTCGGTGTTCCTGATTGTCTGAATAGACAATGTAGATGGGAGCTTCCGCAAAGCGTTCGTACTTCTTCTCCTTTACAATTTCAGCAAAGTACTTTTCAATAAAGCCTTTGTACTTAATTGCTGCAGGAATGGAAGAAACAGCAAGCATTGCTTTGGCTGTACCTCTGATGTTGTGATATACAGAGCTTACCAATCGTTCTACAATGAACTTGGATATGGCTTCAATACGCTGTGTATTGAGGTAAATTTTCTTTTTACGTATAGCATATTTCTTTCCATATTCATCTATGCCCGTATCTGTATCATCCGGTATTTCCTCAAAACCGTAACCCAAATCCCCTTCAAAGCCTTCTAATTCATTGTCTGGTATCTCGAAATACATCTTTGCCGAAACAGGCACAATCCCTTTTATAGGGTTCAGGATATAGCCGTCTTCAATAGCTTCCCGCATGGTGTAACTATCGAATGGAATCCAGATTTTTTCTGCTTCCGCATATTTATTGAACTCTCCGAATCGGGCTAAAGTGTGGTCACTTGGAGTTGCTGTAAATCCAACGATGAGGTTCTTTTTGGTTTGCTGTCGTTGATATTCCTTACTTTGATCGAAGCTGCTTTGTAGCTCGTCAAATATGCTTATCATTTCTTCATGTTGCACACCACTGTTGCTTCTGTGAATCTCATCAATCAGAAAGGCAATTCTCATTTTGGATAGCTTCTTCACTACGGATTCATCCAGAATATTATCTACCGAAGTGAACTTTTGCAGGTTGACAACTACTATGCGTTTGTCGCTGCTGAGGGCAGTGATGAAACTTTTCTTGTCGGTGGCTTCAATGAACATTCCCTTTTGAATATTCATGTTGTGCAGTTTGGAATCCAACTGATCCCGAAGCTGCAACCTGTCCACTACCAACATCACCTTGTCATAGACATATTCACCGTTTTTCCGAAGGTCTTTGAGTTGGAGTGCTGTCCAGCCTATGATGTTACTTTTCCCGAAACCTGCTGCGTACTGCATCAGAAGGGAATACACGGTTTTGTTGTTTTGGTATTTCTGCCTTTTGGCAATCAGTTCTTTTATCTGCCCTTCGCCTATGCCTTTGGCTCTTAATTCTGCTTCCAGTTTTTTGATGAAGTAATCAGGTTCATCTTCATGCTCCAGAAACTCATTGATTTTGGCAAGGATTTTATCTGTACCGAATTTCTGCTTTGGTCTTGGGCTAATTAGCCTACCATCATTGTGCTTGTACTCTTTGGTCTTGCTGCCTTCTTTTTTTATCAATTCCCTTTCGATAAAGTTGTAGTAGAGAATTTCTTTCTCTATCATCTTCTTATCGTACAGCGCTTTGAAAACCTCCTCAAAGCGTTCTGTTTTAGAGGCTTCACGGTTCTTGAGTGGATAGGGCTTGAAGTCTTTTAATACTTTCTTTTCGTACTGCTCAAAATCATAGCTACCATTCAATACCGTGTTTTTGATTTCATCAAAGTGGTTGGAGATATTACGGATGACATAGGTTTCGGTAATATCCGTAGAGGTGATGTGAATGGCCTTTTCAAAGATTTTGAGAAAGTCTTTACGGATGGTTTGGGAAAGGTCGTTTTTATCGGCAATGGTGAGGTATTCCTGAACGGCATTGAGGTAGTCTTTGACTACTTTCATTCTGCCGTTCTTCATGGAAGTCTGGTTGTTCCAATTGCTTTTGAGTTCGCTATATCCTAAGAAGATACCATTGAGGAAAAAGGACAGATCAGGACGGAAGGAGAAATACTGCTTGCCTTCATACTTGAAGGAATACGGAAGCTCCTGAACTACCGAAAAGATATTTTGCTCAAACAATTTGTCTTCCTCAAACTCGCTACCGCTTGGATAGAACAAATGCAGCTTAACGCCTTCAAAGGTTACTGACTTGTTGGAATTGATAAAAATGGCCATGTTCATGGATGATTTTATCTTCTCGTCCAGAAACATGGTAAACGCATTCAACAGGTCTTTTTCACTCGGGAACTTTTTGAGCAACCTTTTGTAGTTGTTTTTATTCAGATCAGTTTCTGAAATGAAATGCTTTAAGTCCTCTACAATGAAAAATTGAGGCGAAACGGTGTTTGCCTTGGCTTCCTTGTAGCGAAGGCCATCAGGACGCTCGCAAAGGAAGTTGATGAGGTATTTATCTTGTAAGTCTAATTCTTTCATGCTAATCAAAATTTTAGCGCCACAAGGCTTCTTGTGTCCAATCCAGTATGATACCTTCCTTATCTGCCGGTATGCCGAGGTACTGAATAGGAACAGTTGGATATTTTTTAAATAATTCCTGAAGTTTTTCTTTCAGGCTGTTTTGCGGGTTTACTCTTGACAACAAATATTTCAGCACACAGAGCAAATAAAAAGTTCGCTTGTTATTTCGGGAATAACGCTCAGATACCCAAGGACCAACAGGCTTGAGGAGTTGTGCTGGTTCTACGGACAAATCTTTGTTCCAAAAACGGGAATGATGAGCACAAATATTTCGCACGTAGGTCAGCGAGTGCAGCCAAGAGGTAAATACGGTTTCGTGTAAATCGAATTGAGCGGCAATACGCTTTCTATCATCTTTATTGCCCAGACCTCGGTAAAGATTTGATAGTTCTCCAATTGTAAGTAATTCAAAACACATCCAGGAAGGGGGATTGGAGGGACTGTGATAATTATCAATATAGTGCTCGATGAAAACCTCCGGCCTCCGAGCTGTTTTAGCTCTTGAAATGATAGCTTGAAAATCTGAATAGGGGTCTATTAGGTTGCCCACTTTATTGTAATATGGCTTTATAAATAGACTTTGGTTGTCTTGCCAATGGCTATCGCCATAGTGCATGGCCATACAGTAAATAAACTGGGTACGTATAGCCACTTCAATCCGTTCGATGCAATCAAATACCAACAAGCGTAGTTCCCGGTCAAAAGAATAGGTATCTACAATCTGATTGAATGTGGTACCGTCATCAAAACGGTCTTTTACTTTTTGATATGGCAGGAAATAAGCACTGAGGCGGTAATAACTTATTTGAGCCAGATAATGAAGTGCCGAAGCCTCATCCGTCACGGTGAGATTTCGGTCTTTCAGTTGCTGTAGTTGTTCAGCAAAAGACAGGGGCTTTTTATTGTAAACTCTCTTTTTCATAAGCCCCATAAAAAAGAGAAACCCCCCAAGTGTGCTACCGAAGTAAGCCCGGGAGGTGTATTATCGTTAACAGAATATGTTTTCTTATTAAAAGACCTGCAAGCTGTTCTTATGGGAAGTAATGCAGGTACCGTTGATGCAAATGTACCACTTTTTACCAGATTGGCAATAGCTGATGGTAAAAAATGTGTTACGTGTATAATTTCTGAACTATGATTCTTCATGAACTTTTGGGGGATTTATTACACGTTTAAATTAAATCTATGTCTTGTAAGTCTAATTCTTTCATACTGCTTGCGTTGTGTGGGAGGGTGTATGAAAATGAACCATAGGCTTGGAAAATCCGTTTTCATTGCATACATTTGCATCGAGTTCATCTTTCATTCGAAAGAAGGAAATCGGAAAACGCAAGCCAAGAAGCTCTGCGTTTTTTGCTTTTTTAGTGTATCTCATTCAGCCTCCTCTTATATTTTCTTAAAATTTTATCCCTTTGTGAATCCTTCCCCTGCAAATGGTACGCAGTAAGGAGGAAATAGACGTTTTGGGCTGGTTTTGGTTCTAAAACCACTACGTATTTTTCCGATATGTCATAGATGTAAGTCCTGATTCCTTCCGGCTCTTTTACTGAAAAATGGAGCATATCTTCCTGCTTGCGGCAGTCTATATGAAAACGTACCCAATGAAGCCGTAGGCTTCTGTGGATGTCAAATTCCCTTGCCCGTGTTGCCTTGTCCACTATCACGGTAGTGAGATGGGTGAACAAGGTGGCCATTTCAATTGCCCCATCCTGAGGAGTAGGGGTGATTTGGATGTTACGAAACCGCAGGTCAGGATTATTGGTAAAGTCACGGTCAAAAATGCCCATGAGCGACCGCCTCCTCTGGTGTTCATTGAACCCTGCCAGTTCCAATAATTGATTGTATGTCTTTAACAGATTAAATGGCATGGCTTACTGTAATTCTATAAAAAACAGGTTCAACTTCTCGGAATAATTGGTTTTCATCAAGTTGTCGCCTGAATGTTGCTGTATTTTCCTAATGATGTGGGCTTTGGCCTGATTCGCCTTTGCTTCATTATTATGCTGGTAGCTGATAGCGCCCATCATAAAGTCTGTCAGTTGCATCAACAAGCTCTCATGCGAACGGATATTTTGCACATTCCTGAATACGCCAAATTTGGTGTTCAGAATGTCTTTCAGCTTATTCACTTTGTAGGCACTCAGGGTATCTTTTATATCCAGATATACATTATAGTTGTAAAGGCTGTTCAGGTTGTGGTTCAAGAGGTAGTAATACATCTTGTAGTAGAAATCATCATAGGAGCACCCGAAGGCTTCATTGTTGATTCTGCTTTTGTCCACACCTACGGTTCTAAACTTTAGGTCGGTGGCAAAGAAATACTCTACAAGTTCCATGTAAAAATGAAACTTGGACTTGGAAACGTTAGTCCATTTGATCTCACCATAGAAATGATGCTTTGCCTTTAGCTCTTTGATATTTTCGGTATGCAGCTTTACCTGATTGTATGCCACACTTATCGAACCTAAGAACATAAATGGTTTATGGTCGTGCTCTATGTGGCAGCTCTCATCACAATATATGTTGAACGTTTTACTCATGGCTTACCTTGATTTTGCCCGTTACCACATCATTGATGAGCGTTTTGCGAAGCTCTTTGAGGGTGGTTATCTGGGTTTGTATGTTTGTAATGATTTTGGCGATGGTGTCCAGTTTGGCATCCAAGAATTTTACGATTTCCTCCTGCTCTTCCTTTGACGGATATACAATATCCAAAAAGCGAACATCTTCTTGATTAATCCCACCTTGTGCTCCACCGGTCATATACGTCCTAATCTTCTCTTTAGCCGACATTAAAAAATAGAAGTAAAATCGAGACAAAGTCTGATTTCTTTTCTGTGGGTAGAGAGCAACAATAGACTGATTTATTGTTGTATCAAAAGTCAAATAACCGATATTTGAACATGTTGCACCTGTCAAGGCAATAAGTACAGAATTCTTCTTTGCAATTTTGGTTGAACTTTCTCTAAGTGCTAAGTCTGAAATGTATTCTTCTACACTTTCTATCAACACATCATTATTTTGAACCTTGCCAGATGGTATCCAAGGAATGTTTCCAATCCAGTATTCTTGATTTTGAGTTGAGGGTGTTCCTCCTGCTAAAGTTGAAAAAATATCTTTAATACGTTTCACCTCCCAATGCTCTGGTATCTGTCCAATCCAATCAATTCCACTGTCTTTGAGTTTTACATTTTTATCCAGCCCTTTTGTTACCGTTTCATTAATCAGGCTTTTGCGCAACTCCTGATAGTAGCCTATTTTCTTTTCCAGTAGGCTAACTTTCTTATCAATGGCTTGAGTCTTGGTGTCGAGGTATTTGGCAATGGCGGTTTGTTCTTCCATAGGGGGCTGTGGAAAGAACATGTTTTTAAAACTCTCTTTACCTATGTTCGGTTGACCATTCCTGTTTAAAAGATAGTTTATTTGCTCTTCTGTAATTTGACTGGCTAAAAGGTAATAGGTGAATATCTTATTTAGTTGAGTTGGTTTAGGGAAGAAATTGCCGACACGGTAATTTTGTAGTAAAGGCTCATTGACTTCTCCAACTCTTATGATTTTTCCAATTGTACCACCTGTTAATGCCATTAGAATATCCCCCTCCTTAATCAGAATCGAACGAAAGGAAGAAAGCCTATCCAGAGAAATAAAACTGCAATCGGAAAGATCCAAGTAACCATCTGGACTTAACTGAGAAATCTTTATGACTTTCAGTCCTGAATCCGTAAAATCATAATCACGGAATTGAAAACCGTGTCTCAAATTGACATTATCAATGAAGCGAAATGTCGTCCAATGGCTTGGTATTTTTTTTAACCAGCTTATCTCTGTCTCTATGTAGTTATCATATTTATTCATAGAGTAAGTTCATTTTCCAATTTGGTTAATTCCTTTTCCAGAGCTTCTAAATCAGCTTTGATCGTTGCAACTTCCCTTAGCTTCTCTGGTTTGTAGAACACTTTATTGAAGTTGATCTCTACCCCAATCACATTGTCCAAATATTCAAAAGGCTTGGTGACATACTTGGCCATGAAATCTGCAATCCATTGTTGGTTTTCGGTTTCGTCCGGTGAGTAGGGGATAATTTCATAATCCTTTTGCAGGTCTTTGGTCAGCTCTACTGTAATGGCTATGCAAGCTCCTTTGGTTTTTGTGGCCTTCTTGTAGGCTGCCTTGATGACAATTTTGCCACAACCCAATTCAGTTTGTTTGCCGTCTGTTTCCTCTATGATGGTTTCTTTGTCTTCATCATACCAGTAGGTGGCTTTCTTGGTCACTACTTTGAGTTGCTGTTCCTTGTAGTCCAGACCTGCAATGTGGGGTTTTATTTCTTCATTGAACCTTGCTTCTAATGAGCTGTATTTGGTCTTATCAAAATCGGTGATTTCAAAATTGTCGATGGTGGTTGTGCCTGAATCATCTGTTACGATAATTTTTACCGGGTCGAGCTTGATGGATTTTTCTTCAACCATATCACCTGCCCGGTTTTCCTTTGTGGGCATTTCAATGAACTTGCCGTTTACATCCACATTGGTAAGCATGATGCTTTGGCGGTTATAGTAGAAATGCCATTTATCGAATACTTTACAAAATTCGTTATCCTTAAACTCGGTGAATGCTTTTACAATCTCAGCCCTGTTATCAGGGTTCATCTGCTTGCGCTTCTTACCCTTGCTTTTTTTCAATGGTTCGTAAAGCTCACTGGCATTGATGAGGATTACTTTGTCTTTGCGGTCTGCCGGCTTATTCTTATTGAATACCCATAAGTAGGTGTAAATGCCCGTGTTGAAAAACTCATCCGTAGGCATTTGAATGATGGCTTCTACCCAATCATTATCAAAGAAATGTTTGCGAATGGTGCTTTCACCACTCCCAGCATCACCACTAAATAAAGTAGAACCATTGTGAACGACTACAGCAAGACCATCATTGGCCAATTGATATAAAATGTGCTGCGTGAACAAGAACTGACCATCTGAGATAGAAGGTAGTGCAACAAACCTTTCAGTAGTATCGTTTTGGATATCCTTCGCGTATCCCTTCCAATCTACCCCATAAGGAGGGTTCGCTACAATAACATCGAAACGTTTTTCTATGAATGATATATTGGTGAGGGTGTTGCCGTATTTGATTTCAGAATCAGGCCTGAAGCGGCTTTCAATCTTAGCCAATGCGTAAAGGCTATCGCTCCAATCTTCACCGAATGTTTTGGTAGGGCGTTTGAACTTCTCTTTGATTTTATCTTCCACACCAAAGAGTAAGTTTCCGCCTCCGCAGGTAGGGTCATAGATGGTGAGGAACTTGCCATTGTCTTCAATCTTGGAGGCAATAAGTTCGGAAATCAATGAAATGATGTCGTCAGGTGTGTACTGTTCCCCTGCGGTTTCCGCTGAAATGTCTGCCCATTTGCGTTTGATGTGTTCTTCAAGGGTGGTGATTTCAGAGTTGTTGAATGGGGTAAGGTCAATTTCACTCCAGGCCTTTACTGTTTCAAAAAGAATGCGCTTCTTTTTGAGCTGCCCACTGATACCTGAGATGTCCAAGAACTTTTCTTCTTCTGTTCCCTTATCAACTCCCAATAAATACTTGGTTTCCGGGTCGAAGGATTTCAGGTAAGCATGGAAGTCAATATCGAAGGTCTTGTCATTCTTGCAAATGTCTTTGAGCGTTTTGCCCTGGCGGATGAGGTAGTCATTATATCCCAACCCTTCCAGTTGAAACATCTCTACAAAATCGTCCATGTTATCTTTGCCGATTTCTTCTTCCAACCTTTTAGCTTCCCTGATTAACCTGCTTTCCACCATAAGTAAGGCGAAATAAGGCATCATATATTTGGGAAAATCACTTTGCTTGATTCCTGCACCAATCAATAAATCGGCTGTGCGCCAAACATCTGATTCGTATTTGAGAATATTAATGCTCATTCTTTTTAAGTTCCTTTTTTACTATTTCTATAGCCTCATATGCCTGAGGTTCGTTTTTTATCAAATCCATTATTTGGTCAGCCAACCAAAGGGAAAACAGGGCTGGTTTATCAGCATGAAGTAACGCAGCCAACTGCTCTACCTGTTCGCGTTTCGCCTTCCGCTCGCCACGCTCAATCTTGCTAAACATGGGGGTGTCTATTTCAAGACTTGCGGCTAATTGCCTCTGCAAAAGCCCCTGGCTTTCTCGCAGTTCTCTAATCCTTTCACCAAATTACATGACCTGTTAATTTATGACTTGTCAGATATTGGCAAATATAGGAAAAGAAAACGATAGTAAAAGCAAAATATAGTGGTAAACTGATTTCAGGAAGTTGAGGAAATGGAGGATGCCAAGGACTATACGTCCTCAGCATCCTTAGAATCCTGAATATCCTCAAGGGAGGTATTGATGTAATTGTCCTGAGATTCACGGTGAATCAATCCCGATTTGGCAAAAGCGGTGATATAGCCTTCGGCTGTCTTTGCCGGAATACTCAGGGTGTTGGCAACTTCAAGGTACTTCTGGCGGTTGAAGTTGTACGGTAAGGCATAGAGGAACTTTTCTTTCTTGTTCATCCTGCTTGGTTTGGATTCCTCTTGTGGTAGTTCTCCAAATACCTTGCTTGAGTGCTTTACCAATACCTTCACCATTTCAAGTGCAGCTTGAAAATCCCTTTCCTCACAAATCAGCTTCTTGGAAGTGTCGCCTGTTTGACAGCTTTTGGATAATATCTCTCCAGTGGTGCTGTCGAATGCGCCAATATTTTTATCGTATTTAATGTGGCGCATTTCCATGATCCGCAAAGCGGAAAATATCATGCAGATGCGGTAGGCAATCAAACCTAATCTTCTGATGGTTGCCATGTAGTCCAATCCCTGAAGATTGAGGTACTTTTCCTGTATCTGCCCAAAGAACTGATTGAACTGCTCTTGCTGGTCTGCCGTAAGGTAGAACTGCCTTGGCTCGTCCTGCATGATGACTTTGTAGAGTTCATAGAACTCATTGCCCAGGGCTTCAAAGTAATCGTCTAATCCGTTATCCGTTTGACTGGCAAAGACATTTTTCCATACCGGGCGAACGTTCATGAAATAGAAGATGAAACGGCTGAACAAACCGTTTTCAGCGTTGGGTATCAATGCCGAAACTTGTTTAGGCGTTCCTGAAAGTACAGTTGAAAGGCAAGGGCTTTCTATGTCCACAAACTCACGGTCGGTTCTGCGGTAGTAGGAAATAGTTTCATGGTGAAAGGCTTTTCTAAATCCGTCACTGTAGTTGCCATAGTCGCTCTTGAAGGCATGGGCTAAGGTATCACCTTCGGTCTCGAATATCAGCCCTCTGCCATCACTATCACCCAATAATTGGTAAGCACCCGTTGAACTATTGTTGGCAGGAATGAACAGCATCTTTTCAGGTGGTTTGGCTGGTTTCTCAATGCCTTCTTCCTTGCCTTTCTTGGCGTTGTATTCTGCCATTTCCAATTCATAGTGCTGCTTGTGGAGTTTGGCTTGTTCCCTCAATTCTTTGTGAATGGGGTTTACCAACTGACGACAATGCACCAAGCGGCCTTTTCCTGCGGATGCCTGAGCCGTAATGAATAGGAATAGATTAGGGAATACTCGTTTGCCATCATAGATGCCCGATACTTTGGGTAAACATGCGCTGATAGCACCAATAGAGCCAAGGAGAAGAATATCCCGTTCCTCATTTGAAGTGGCAACCGCCACAACCTTTTGCAGAAATTCAGGAAGTTCAGGAAACAAGGAATCTGGAAAGGTTGGCATTTGTTCCGGTTCCTGCTTCTCGGGCTGTTGGTGGTCTGTTTGACTGCCATTCAGTTTTTCACTTTTGAAGGTGTGCTTATTCTGTTTTTCTGCTCGTGGAGGTGCAATGTCTATCCCTGCATCTTTGGCGAGGTAGAAAAAGGTCTTTAGTGTAACGCCATGACCTTTTGATTTCAGGCAATTGTCAAATTGCTTGTCGCACTCCGTAGCGGAATAATCGGGATAGAACTGGCTTACTCTATGAAATAGGTTTCTGCCCTTCTCACCAAACTCATCAGCAAAGGCAAAGCCGATATTGACCCAATTGCTGTAAGAGGAGGTAATATCTGTACGGTTGGCTTCAATGCTTTGAATGATGCGTTCTACTTCATCTATTTGAGAATCTGTATTGAAAGTTTGTTGCTCTGTAACTTTCGGTTGCGGGGTTGGCTGATTAAGCCAATCCTGCGGATTGAATGTTTTTCTTTCCATGTCCTACAAGTATTTAGGATTGATGAATATTTCTGAATCATGCGGAAGGAAACATGCTCTTGAGATGTCTTTTCCGGATTGGTCTATTTCGATTTGGTAGGTGTGGGAAACGTAGTTTGCCACTGCCTTGAAATAGTCCTGGTGTTTTGCCTGTGTCAAGTCGATTGGAATTACCCATTTGAGGCCATCACCTGAAGGAGATACAAACATTAGCTCCGTTTCAAAATAATGGTCGTTGAGTAGTGCCGTCTTGAGTGTAGGAATGTCCTGAATGTGGTCAAAATCGATTGTGAGCAAACCTGAATGTCTTTGGAGGTTTGCATCATTTCTCTTGGAGAAAGTGCCTGAGAAGGTCACATAATCGAAATTTTGAGCCTTGTACTTTCGGGCTTCCTTCGGATCGGGAATGTTGCGAAGTGTACTTGTACACGATGCAAATTCATTGCCTTTGATAAGGTGGTACACCTCAACCAAGGAGGCTTGCCGACTTGGGATTGTGTTGGTGACAGGTTTGTTGAAATAGCTGAAAACTGGCGGAGCTGGTTTGACTATTTCAGGAAGAGCAACCGCAGGTTGCGATTCTGCCTGTCTGTAAAAGCCTTGTTGCTTACCGATACGCAAATGCAGTTCTTCATTCAGCTTGTCGAGAAGGGCTTGCCCTTCGAGGCTGAAATGCAATGCTGCAAAATCAAAGACATTGCCTCGTGCAATGGCTTCTTCTAAATCGGTGTGCGTAGCACAACCGTCAACAACCTTTACCAACAATGTAGGCTTGTCTGCGTTGAAAGGGTTCTTCGCAGGTTTGCAGTCCCTTCCCGAAAGGGAAAGGACTGTTTCACCCGGATAGTACTGTCGCAGCACATAGGCGTAGATATTCAAGCCGTAGTGCGTTTTGTCGAGAATGGCTTTTCTACTTACCTCCATAGTGCTTTGATTTTGAAGGTGAGTAATTGGATTCCAGCAAGGCTTCTATATCAGAAACCTTGTAGTAGAACTTGCCATTGATTCGGCTGTAGGGAAGAACCCCACTATCCCGAAGGGATTGGAGGGTTCTTTTGCTGATGTGCAGCGTTTGCATCACTACCTGACCATCAATCCATTCATCACTGAATTGCTCTAAGCGTGACTTATGGAAGTTAAGGAGGTAGGCTTTGACTGTTTTAATGTCCTGAGAAAGCGTCAGGAGCATATCGAATATCTCTGTCATAGCTTTACCCTCCCTTTTTTGATTAGGTAATCTGCTGCCCTTTGGTCTATTTCATCCCGAGTGGCATTACGGTTGCGTAGCAACCAGCCTTCCAACTCACTTCTTTTGAAATAGAGCTTCTTTCCATTGGGCTTGTAGTGCGGAATGCTCCCTGCACTTGTCAGCTTGTACAAGTGAGATTGGGAAAGCTCCAGATACTGGCAAGCCTCATTGAAGTTTAAAACTTCCTTTGTGTAAATCCCCTGGCTCTCAATTAGGCGTTGGAGATTTTCAAGACGTTCAATTATTTTGTCCATGACTTAATCAATTATGAATTATGAAATGGACTTCACCGGTAAAGCCATATTCGATTGTCGAATACAGCGCTAAATTAGAATGGCTAACAGGGCGTTATGAGTGCAGAAAGGCAGGTGCAGTGCAGAGTGCAGAGTGCAGAGCGGAGTATGAAAATTAAAAGCCCCCTTTTTGAGCAAAAGAGGGCTAAACAAAAACAGAAAAAAAATAGTAGGTGTATAGTGCAGAGTGGTTTATTTCAGGTTAGAAACTGACTTTTCGATTTTGGCGGCAGTTAGTTTTGGTTTCTTCTGCGACCTGAATTTTGAGCGGTCGAACGGATTGCCCTCCGCATCAACAAAACATTGGCAAGTAACTTTCCATTGCTTCTGCTTCAAGTTTTCAACCAACTGGAGGTCGTTATGTATGAGTTTGATGAAATAGAATAGTTCGCTGATTGTGCCTGTCCACACTACAGGAGTTTTGATTTCTGAGTTGGTGAATACTCGTTTGAAATTTGGAACGGTGGTGTCTTGACTTATCAGGTTGTTGAACTTTAAGCTGCTGCACAAATCAGAAACCTTCTCGGGGTTGGTGTTGATTTGTTTGTAAGTAAATGAATGAAATGAATTTACCGCAGGTGGAGGTGTTTGTTTCCTGACTGGTTTCTCCGTTGCTTCAATCTCGATGGTTTGAATTTCAGTCAAGAATTGTTCATTCGGTACTGGTTCAAGAAGTAGCTGGGTGTAAAAATCCTCTATCACCAACTTATCATCAATCCAATTGCTGAAAGCATCTTGGATTTCAAGGTAAAGCTGCATGTATGCGAGCTTTAACAATTGGATGATATAGGTGTTTGCCTTGTGTGCCTGGTCAAGCTCAATGGATGCCTTCTTGGGATCTATGTACACCAATTGAAAATCCTTCTCTTTAATCAGTTTTCCAATATCCTTTAAACGGGTTTTTAAACGCTTGTTTAACGTGTCATCCAGCCAATAACGGATGAGGTTTTCGGTATCGTCTTCACTGATGAGATTGTAGAGCCTTTCAACGTCCGATTTGACTGTATTCAGAATCAGCTTTGAATAGTATTTGGTCTTGTTGTCGAATGGCCGTAAAAAGTTGATTTCATACCGGAACGGGTAATCCGTGGAGGTATCTTTCAGGGAACGGAGCTTTGGAGCAAACTTGTCGTCCAAGCTGTTCTTTTCTAACCAAGGGCGCAGCCCCTGGTTTAGAATATCATCAAGTATCTTGGTTTGATTGTTCATAGGTCGAGTTTGATTTTACTGGCTGCTTCCTTCTTCTTATCATCTATGATTTTCGCATAGACTTGGGTTGTTTTCAACTCCCTATGGCCTAAGAGCTTTGATACTGTGTAAATGTCCGTTCCCATTGTAAGCTGCAAGGTGGCGTAAGTATGACGGGCGCAATGGAAAGTGATGGTTTTGGATATTCCTGCTTTCATCATCCATTGCTGCAATTTGAGGTTGTGCCAAGCTGAGTATTTCAATCCTTTGAAAACTCGCTCGTCTTTATCTTCTCGCTCACCGAGCAAGCCAAAGGCTTGTTCTGATATGGGGAGGGTTTCTGCTCCTTTGGTTTTCTTCTGCCTGAATCGGATGTAGTAGCCCATTTCATTTGAATGCTGTACCTCTGACCAAACGAGCTTGTTTATATCTGACCAGCGAAGCCCTGTAAGGCATGAAAAAATGAATGCCGTTTTCAGGATAGGGATTTCACAATCTGCCTTTACTGCTGCTTGCAGCTCTTCCAATGTCAAAAATTCTCTTTCCGGTTCTCCTTGCTTGAAAGCTTCAACACCTTCAGAAGGATTGGTTGGAATGATGCCGTCTTTTACGGCTTGTTTTAGGGCTGCTCTGAACTTGTTGAAATAGGAGTACTTGGAATTTTGGGATAGCTTCTGATTTCCGTGGGCTATGGCTTTCTTGTCAAGGAATAGTTTGAAGTCCTGAACAAATTGCCTGTCCACTTCTGAGAATGAAATATCATAAGAGCAAAAAGCCTTGAGGTGCTTAATCATGCTCGTCCAGTTGCCGTGATTTCCTGGGCTGTCTTCTCGCTGATTAGCCAATAGCTCCACATAGGAAAGGAAGCTGCCTTTTTGTTTCTCCTGATCCCGAAAGCCATAAACACCGTTTTGGATTTCGATTTGCCTTTGCGCCCGAATGGTTTCGGCTAATTGCATGGTCTTTTTATTGACCTCTTTTTCCTCCTTTGTCTTGGCATTGGGGTTGAGGTACAATTTCAGGTATTCGGTTTTCCGCTTGCCCTTATGGTAGTAGTCGAGGTACAAGCTGGTTTGACCGCCCTGGTTGCGTTGTCTTAGTGTTACCTTCATATCTGAAACAGTTTATCGATTTCGGTTCTCTTGATGATTGTGCGTCTGCCAATCTTCGCTGCATGAATGTTTCCGGCTTTAATCTGCCGATAGATGGTCATGCGACTTGCACCTAAGAGCTTGCAGGTTTCCTCAACACTGAGAAAATCTTTGTCCTTCAACTGTTCCTGATTGTATTCAATTCTCTGTACCACGATAGGGGCAACCTCCTCAACCTTTTCTTCTCGCTTACGCTTCTTGTAGTTTCGGGAGGCGCACTTGTGGCTGCAAAATTTGGTTACGGTTGTCTTTGCGATGAAAGACTTTCCGCAGTCCTGACAAATCTTTGGAACTTCTATACTGCTGCTCATGGTGTTTTCCTTTTTGGCTCAAAAATGTATCGTAGAATATCCCATTGTATCGGGGTGTATCTCTATGTAACATGATTTCGCCTGTTGCTAAAAATCTTGTTGCTACCAACAAATCTGTTGCTATCAACAACAGATTAGAAACAAATATAAGCAAAAAAAGGGAAACTTAGCAACAAACAAAGGAAGTAAAAACCACCTAAAAGCAAGAAAAAGAAGGGTTTAGATTAGTAAAGGAAATGTAATTACTTTCCAATACAAAACTTCCCGAATATTGTTCCCAATATATCGCGGTCTACTTCTACCTGTCCGGTAATTTCACCTAGATAATGCAAAGCTCGGCGGATATCAATCGTCAGCAGATCGCCGCTG
>Ga0180217_1001694_pt1 | contig 22819 bp, 15 predicted proteins | sample eDN3rd37CBELigOP_FD_128521 | JGI IMG/M metagenome (GOLD analysis project Ga0180217, IMG submission 128521) | Enriched Organic Plus compost microbial communities from Emeryville, California, USA - eDNA 3rd pass 37_C BE-Lig OP (version 2) (version 2) ... | reverse complement strand
GCGAAGCCATGATCCGCATCAGCAGTATTCACCTGATGCTGAAACGGCTTACCGGACATCAGCACCAACCCGCGTTTCACTATCTAGTGGCCGCCTGAAGCGGCTTTTCGGATAGACTCTGAGAGGTGACTTGAGCGTTACGGTAACAAGAGTCGGTGCGGGCTCAATGGCTGCAGCAATCTGCGCAGTAGCACAGATGATGACGGCAGCCGGGAGGATGGTTCTGGAGTGAAGCATCTCGTCTGTCCTCAATGGGCTGCTGCGGAGCGGGCCTAAATCCGTCGACTTGGATCGTACATCATCAAAGCAGCATCTTCAACGTGTGGAATATGTATGACAGTGTTGCTGTGCAAGGCGAACTTCCTCAGGCTACAGAAATGTACTGACTGACGTGCGGGCAAACACAAAGGTGCTACCGTAGGGCGGAGCAGCATTGCTGACGCTTGTCTGAAGTAGATGTACGGTGAGTGCCCACCTGATTGTACCCGGTCGAAACCTTCACCTCCTCACCGCTACGGAGACCATTGCTTCAACGGGGCCGCGGCTTTTTAGCCGCGGAGACCGGAAATGGAATCGATCGTAGTTCCATCCGGTAAGGCCGATTTCACGTACGGCAGCCCATTTAGAGGTAGCACCAGGCACTGTCGGGAAACTCTCACCTGCAGAAATTTCCCAGAGAGCGATGGATGAAGGCCATCTTAATCATGGCTCCGTCGTTGGTGGCAGTCTTTTCGAAGCGGGTGAGGATCCGGCGGCATTCCTTGAGCCAGTCGATGAGTCGCTCGATGATGTTCCGCTCGCGGTAGGTCTGCCGGTCGAACTCGACCAGTCGCGCATCCCGGTCCTGTTTGGCCCTGGAAGGAATGACAGGTGGAATGCCGCACCCGATCACAGACGCATCGATCCGAGCGGCCCGGTAACCCCGCCGCCAACACATCGGGCGGCGTGGACGGTCGCCCCGTGCGGGTGGGCGGCGGAAAGACATCCCGAATGCAATCCCACTCCTCATCCGTGAGCCGGTGCCGAAGTATGGTGCACCTTCCCTGAACAGACACTTGATGAGACAGATTCCGTCACACCACAGTCTGCGCCAAAGCTGCTCGCCGTGGAAGAACAGTTGTCCGACAAAGCCTAAATGTATGCATCTGGTGAAATGACTGTGGAGTACCGGGAGCGTTGGTGGTTGCGTTCCTGCTGTCGGCAATAGGACGGGCTAGCAGGAGGGTGGGCTATAGGGAACGGTCTCAGAAGTGCGGCGAGGTATCGTCCGCACTTCAGTCGGTGGCGCACCCTTAGGGGGCCGTCTGCTGGTAGCTCGGCTCGATGTTCCGCTGGTGTGGGCCGTATAGGACGGGGGCGATTGCCGCGGCTGAATTGGTCGAGCCGTAGCGGCAAGTGGCGCTGGACGCTGTCTTTCTCCTGGCCGTGGTGTCGTGGCTTTGGAGCGGACGCTAAGATTGCTCTCGCGGCGTTTCGGGACGTGTCATTTGTGTAAATGTCCTGCGAGTACAAAGGTGGCCGACTTGCCCACCCGAAAACAGTCTCTCATACGCTGGCTCCTTGGGGATTTGATCAGCGACTTTTCGTCCACACAGGATTGGGGGACTGTTCACGAGTACCTGCAGATGCTGCAGGGGTTTGACCGGAAGGCAGTCCTGCAGGGGCTCTTCGGGTACGCGCTCGATTGAGAGGTTTGGCAGATGGCCGGGCACTGTGTTGGTGAGGGATACGATCTGAATGGGCCGGCGGACGATCTTGCAGCAATGGGAGCGCTGCACGAGGCGATCTTGCACCTGGGAGATCGTCCCGACGTCATCGAGTGGCTGGTGCGCGAGGGAGCGGAGATCGAACACCCGGATGCGTCTGGCTGGACGCCCCTGATTGCGGCGGCGTCTCGCGGCTACATTGAAACGGTTCGCCGACTCCTGCAACTCGGTGCGGAGGTGAACGTCAGCACCGAGACCGAAGGCCAATGGACACCCCTGCGCGTGGCGGCCGAAGGTGGACATCAGAAAGTCGTTGATCTGCTGACGGCTCAAGGCGCACGGGAGTAATCGTCGCGGCAGCGCGCCGCTTTACCACGGCATCCGGGTACGTCGACCGACTCGTTTCTGCGAACCAGCGGTCCTGGGGCAGCCCGGAAAGTGAGCGGAACTCTGAAACCCTGGAGAACGGCGACGGGCGCAGTCAATGATGACTTTCACCTGCCCTCTACCTGCGGGGATTCAGGGCTCATCATTCAGGAGAGGAGCGGGTTCGTATTCCGGGACAAACCGCCCGACGCGGCCTCCGGCGGGACCCGGTGAGGGGCATCCGTGACCATGATCAGTCCGGATTCGATGCTACCCGGACGAGACCGGGACCACTTGCCGATTGTGGTTAGGATGGAAGAAATCCTGCTGAACTGGAGACTGTCGGTTGGAAGAGATTCAGAGACAGCATCATGCGTCCTCCCCACGTCGCATTTCAAGAGTTCCAGTCTCTGGTCTGACTTAAAAACCTCCCGCCTGACTCAAAATACTCCCCACGAGCAGTAGTACATCGCTTTCGGAACGGTGAGCTCCATCAGCGAGCGCCATTGGGCTTGCGGGTCCTGGGCCTGCATCGAGCCGAGGAGGAGACCGAGGAGGGGCTGCGGGTGGTCGTACTCGACGACTCGGGCGTCCTTGAGGTTTACGCGTTGTTTGAGATATTCGATCGCGTCCTCGACGTAGCCGATCTCGTCGATGAGGCCGTTGCGCTGGGCGTCGTCGGCGGTGAAGATGCGGCCGGTGGCAAGGGCCTTCACCTGTTCGTAATTGAGGGACGCCCGGTTCTCGTCGATGACCTTCAGGAACCGCTGGTAAGACTGGTCGATGATGTCATCCCACACGGCCCGCTCTTCGGGAGCGAGCTCGCGGAATGGACTAAGTGAATCCTTGAACGGCCCGGTCTTGAGCGGGTCGAAGCCGACGCCCAGCTTCTGGGCCAGTTGCGTCATGTCATAACGGGGAATGATGACACCGATCGAGCCGGTCCAGGTGGTTGGCTCGGCGAAGATTTTTCCGGACTCCCCCGCACCCATCGCGACGTAGTAGCCCCCCGAGCAGGCCATGCTCTGCATCGAGACGACGACCGGCTTCTTCTCCCGCAGGCGGCTGATCCGGTGATAGATTTGGTGGCTGTCGGTGACCAGGCCTCCCGGGCTGTCGATCGTCAGGACGACTCCTTTGACGGCGTCGTCCTCCTCGGCCTTTTCGAGACTGCGGAGAATTCGCGACGTGAACGGCGGGCTGATCGTCCCCGAGATCGGGATTACCGCCAGCTTGTCGCGGGCGATGCGGCTTCCTGAGTGAAACCGCTCGTTCGGGCCGGCGGTCCCCGCGAAGTAGTCCCGATACGCCGTCCACATATAGATGTTGGCCAGCAGCGAAATAGCCAGCAGCAGCAGGAATCCCCGCCGCACCCAGCGACTCCAGCGCGAGCGGACCGGGGTGGCCGTTGTCTGTTCGTGCCCCGCAGGAGCGGTCCCGGCTGTCCCCGATGTGCCCAGCTTCGATTCCACGTTCATGTATCCTCCTGAAATGAGAGGCCGCGGGAGGCGATCCCCTTAACTCCCTGGCAATTCAACACTTCGCCTGCAGACGCCAGCCGCGATGGCCGGCGGGGCGAAAGAGGTGGCGATCCCGTCCTGTTAAGCTGCGGAAGGTTTGCCGGTTGTGCCGCATGTGCCGCCGACACATGCCTTTTCACCGACAGAACCCCTACGCGCGTCAAATTCAGATCCTTCGGCTCGTCGATAGTGTAAGTGTCAGACGGCGAAGATTCTGACCAGCCCGATCCGCCGAAACAGGCGTCTCGCCTTCCACTATTCTGACCAGTTCCGGAAGTTTCGCAATTGGCTTTTCATGGGAGCCGCTGCGCAAACGCCGTGAGAACGATTTCAGGCTGGGACTCCAGCAGATTGAGGAGAGACGGGAGATGAATACACGTATCCGCTTCTTCCTGAACGCATGCCTGAGTTCTGCGGCACTTGCCGCAGCCTCGGGGACCGCCGAATCGGCTGTCCCACACTCAGGAGCCCCCGCTCCCGGCGCGGCGGTGAACAGCCGCGCGACGTCGCGTGTGCAGCAGCAGCTTGAGAACCTGTATGCCCGCGAGGGACAACGGGCTCCGGTGATGCTGCTCTCGGAGAACCAGCCCGCGCGGCAACCGGCTCCGGCGTTTCTTTCCGTCGATGCTCATGCTGTTCCCATTCGGCAAGTCGCAGATTCTGCACCTTCGGGGCTCGCTCAGGCCGGTGGTTCGAGCGCGGTCCAGCGACAGCTGGAGATGCTCTACCAGAAGGACGGTCGCGAGATGCCGCCAATGACCCTCTCTGAAGTGCCCGTGCCGGAGTATTCTCCCAGCCAGGCGATTCCCACGCCCCAAGCCGGTTATCCGGTCGAACAGAGGGAACCGAGCCTGGTGGAGCGGCTGTTCCCGTTCACCCGCAAGAAAACACACGCCCCCACCACGATGCCCGCGGCACCGACCGCGCCGGCGATGGCCTTCCCGGGAGGTCGGATGGGCGCACCCAGCCAAGGATATGTGCCTCCCGTCGTGCCGCAGCAAACGGCGGTCGCGCAGCCGCAGGCGGTACCGGCGGTCCAGACCCCCTACCCTCCACCGCAGCAGCCGGCTTACCTGCCGCAGGCAGTGACGCCACAATCGCCCTACCAGCAGCCTTACGCTCCGCCCCAACAGCCCTACGCACAACCCCGGGTAGTTCCGCAGCCGCAATATGCGGCTCAGCCTCAGGTGGGATCGCCAGCGCAGGCCTCGCCTTACGCCCAGCCGGCGATGCCGATACAGACCCAGACTGCAACGCCTCAATATCCGGGAGCCCATCCGGTGCAGAACCGGCCCGCTCCGGCACCCGCGGTCGCGCCGGTTGCTCCGCAGCCGGCAGTCGCCGCTCCGATGGCCGTCCCGCAGGGTGAGGTTGTGCCCGCCCCTGCACCGGTGATTCCGAGCCGCCGCGTGCAGACGCGCTTCGCGGCGGAGCCCGGTGTTCGCAGCCAGCCCACAACGCCGGCCCGCGGGATCAACGAACCCCAGGTCGACGAGACGGACTCGGTGGATGCGACCGCGGAGAATGATTTCGATGACATTCCCCGCCTCGACCCGGTGCCTCCGGCGGAGATGAAAGGTCCGAAGGGCAAGTCGCCGTTTGAAGGGGATACCTTCATCGGTTCCGAAGAGGATGCTGAGGAGTCGCTCGACCTGGACGCCTTCCCGGCGGACAATGCACCGGGCACTCCGGCGGCGAATGCTCCAGCGGCTCCGATGCCTGAAACTCCGAAGGCCCAACAGCCGGAAGCACCGTCAGTATCTGACGAATCTCCTTTCAGCGGGCTGAAGCTGGACACACCGGCTGAACCTGAAGCACCGAAGAGTGCGCCGGCTCCCCGCACTCCGGAGCCGCGTGTCACCGTGGAGGTTGATGAGAAGGAAAAGCAGCGGGAAAAGCTCCGACAGCTGGCTTCCGCTCCCGAGAGCGTGGGCTTCAAGGGGTTCTGTCCGGTGCTGTTGAAAGATCATCGCGAGCTCAAACGGGTCCGCCCGGAGTTCTCGAGCGAATATCACTCGCAGCGGTATGAGTTCTCGTCGGCAGAGGCGAAGGCCCGGTTCGATAAGGATCCCGAACGCTATGTCCCCGCGGGAGATGGATTCGACACCGTCCTCCTGGTCGATGAAGATCAGCGTCAGCCCGGTTCGCTCGACCATGCGGCATGGTTCCAGGGACGCCTCTATCTCTTTGCCAGTGCCGAGAATCTGACGCAGTTCATGACCGACCCGGCGGACTATGCGAACGAACTTCAGCGGCTGGCCGAAGTGTTCGGACCGCCGGAAGTCTCCGAGCCTGGCTCGCTGCCTCCGCTCGAAGCCAGCGAGTCGGCGGCGATCCCGATGCCCGCCGAGAAGGAAGAAAAAGAGGAAGAGGTGCCGACGCTGAAGCCCGCCGACGACCTGCCGGAGCTCAGCAGCCCGGATGACCTGCCGACGCTGCGGAGCGAAGACGAGCTCGATATGGAGCTGGAGTTCCGCCCGCTGGGAGATGAACCGCCGGCCGCAAAGACATCGGCCCCCGCGGCGGAGCCGAAGCCGGCCTCGAAATCCTCGGAAGTTGTGCCGACGGCCAGGACCACGACCGGCAAACGCAGCACCCGCACGGCCACCCGGCCGCAGACGTCCAACGTGAAGTCGCAGCCGACGAAGTGACCTTCTCCTCGGTCACTTCCACCAAGCTGCTCCCATGAGGCCTCCGGAGACGGTTTTCGTCTCCGGAGGTTTTTTCATTTCCCACCGTCATTGACGACAGCCGCTGCCCCTCGGCGGGCCTGAATTCCCCTTCGCCGCCCTACCTCCCGAATGCCTGAGAGTCGCACACAATCGAGGCGGATCTACAGAGGAGGCGACTTATCGGAGGCCGCGCAATCGGCTCCATTGCAGGCGAGCGATGCCGCGCGCGGCCACACACAGCTTGCGCCAGGTGCTCAGTTGAATCCGCCGTGAGAACACGTCGAATTGCCGCCGTTCAATCTCATCGAGCAATCCACCATAGATGCGGAACATGGCTTCGAGAACGGGGCGTCCTTCCGGATGCAGGTAAGTGAACAGTTCCTGGGCCTGCGCGTAGTAGCCGCGCGTCCGTTGCACTTCGAACTGCATGAGCTGGCGAAAGCGTTCGTCGCGGCAGCCTTGCCGCAGATCGTCCGCCGTGTAGCCGAACCGTTCGAGATCCTCGGCAGGCAGATAGATCCGCCCCAGTGCGGCATCTTCTTTCAGGTCACGGAGGATGTTGGTCAACTGAAAGGCGAGTCCGCAGGGAATCGCCGCCTGGAGCGCGCGGGGATCGTCGAATCCCCACACATGAACGCAGCACAGTCCGACTACACCGGCGACGTGATAGCAGTAATCTTCCAGCTGCGCGAAGGTTCTCAGATGCACCGGACCGAGGTCCATCCGGACGCCACGAATGACGGCGAAGAGGTACTCGGTCGGAATCCGGTAGCGGCGGACGATGTCGCAGAGCGCCGGAAAAACCGGATGCCGGGTCGCTTCTCCCCCCAATGCACGCTCGAGATCCTCCTGCCAGAGGGAAAGGTTGGCTTCGCGTTCGGCGGGGAGTTTCTGTGGATCGTCTCCCAGGTCATCGCAGAGCCGCATGAAGGCGTACAGCGCGCACATCGCCTGGAAACGTTCCGAGGGAAGCGCCAGGAACGAATAATAGAAGTTCTTGGCCGTCCTCCGCGAAAGCTGAACGCAGTAGGCGTAGGACTCGTCAAGCGACACCGGCATGATCGGCTCTGGCTCCGAACAACGATCGCAGGAAGGTTTCGGCTGGCTGCCGAAAACAGCGAACGGGGCTTCCTCCCCAGAATCCGTTGACACGACGGAAAGGCGCGCGGGGGGAACATTGCATTGGCCTGACTCCTCCGTGTCGATCGTCACGGGACCTCCCTGCTGCCTGAAGTTAAGCACACCGTCCACGGGCATCCCCGGTTCACCGCACCGCATCCACGGTGTTCATGAGTGTACCGAAGAATGCTCCCTCTGTTCTCCTCCCGTAACCGTCGGCTGCCGACTGAAGGTAAAAACCTTCCGGCAAAGCCAGCGTGAAGCGCACCCAATGAACAGACGGGCCAAGTCTCCCTTTGTGACAACCGGGCGCTGTTCCCAGACGCGATATTCGATCTGTTCGATTCGTTCCAGAATGTGGAGGCCACCGCGGGCAAAAAGCTCGATATCCACCTGCAGGCGTCCGGGCAAGCGGGGAATCAGCGGCAATCCCGCCTGAAGAAACTGTCGCGCCCGCTCCACCTGGAACTGCATGAGGTCGATGAACTGCGGCGTCGTCTGTCGGGCGGCAAGGTCTTCGTCGGAATAGCCGAATCGCAGCCGGTCCTCTCTCGGAAGATAGACCCGGCCGATTTCCCGGTCCCGCGCCACATCCTGCCAGAAATTCGCCAGCTGCAGGCCGGTGCAGATCGAGTCTGAATACGCCACATTTTCCGGCGTGTACTGACGCACCAGGTACAGCACCAGCCGGCCCACCGGATCGGCACTGCGGCGGCAATAATCGCGCAGCTCGTCGAACGTCTCGTAGCTCTGGATGCGCTGATCCTGCTCGAAGGCGGAGATCAGATCTGCGAACGGGTCTGCGGGAATCCCGAATTCGCGGATCGTCCCGGACAGCGCGACAAAGACCGGATGAGTGGCCCTGCCGGCGTAGCAGTCGCGAAGCTCTCCCCTCCACCAGGCAAGCAGGTCGAGTGATTCCTGATCGCCGGCGACTTCGTCCGCGAGATCGTCCGCCCAGCGGCAATAGGCATAGATGTTGTAGAAGTGCTGGTGCAGGTTCCGCGGCAAGAGGCACGAGGCGAGCGGAAAATTCTCGTAGTGAGAAGTCGCCAGCCGTCGACAATAGGCGGCGGCCTCTTCTGGCGGGGGGGGCTGCGGGTTCTTTCGCTCTGGCCCCCAGCGTTCGAGTTCCTCACGAAACGACGACATTCCCGCTCATCCTTCAACCACCGTTGATACTCCGAGCCTTCCGTACTGCAGTCCTGCGACCACAGCATATGCAGACGGAACAGAAATCACCACCACACCTTCGGTTCTCGCCCGCGGCAGGAGCCGGCCCCTTTCGGCTCGTGTGTCACATTCTTTGCTGCGAAATACTCTCGCGTACGAAGCGGGGATTGCCGGAAGGGCATCGCCCCGCGGGGGTGGAGCTTCCGGCGGGCTTCCCGAATAATCTCCCGTCCGCAGCCTCGTTCGGGCAATCGGGAGAGGGTGCGCTGCGGACGGCGGAAGACCGCCCGCATTGAACATTTTGCTCGCCTCCCTATAACCCTGCCCCGGCGCCGGGTAAAATCACTCGTTTCGAGCGTCACCGTTTCCGGAGTTGGAGTTCCATGTCGGTCCCCAAGGTTGCCATCGTCGGCCGTCCCAATGTCGGCAAGAGTTCGCTGCTCAACTGGTTAAGCCGTCGCCGGATTTCCGTCGTCGATCCGACCGCCGGCGTCACGCGCGACCGCGTTACCTGGCTCATGCACGAGCACGATCGCTGGTTCGAACTCGTCGATACCGGCGGAATCGGCATCGTGGATGCGGATAATCTCTCCGACGAGATCGAACGGCAGATCGATCGCGGCATCAGCGAAGCCGACGTGATCGTGTTCGTTGTGGATGGCAAGTCGGGCGTCGTTCCCCTCGACGTGGATGTCTCGAAGCGACTTCGCGGTCTCGAAAAGCCGATCCTGCTGGTGGTCAACAAATGCGACTCCCCCAAACAGGATCAGGAGATCGCCGAGTTTCATCGTCTGACGACCGCGCCGGTCGTTTGCACCAGCGTGCTGGGTGAGCGGAATCGCGATTTGCTCATCCGCAAGATCGTTGACCGGCTGCCTCCGCCCGATCCGCGCGAAGCCGAAGAGGGAGAAGCACGGGCGACCGAACCGGAACTGAAGCTCGCGATTGTCGGCCGGCGCAACGTCGGCAAGAGCACGTTCATCAACGCGCTCGCCGAAACTGAGCGAATGATCGTCAGCGAAGTCGCCGGCACCACCCGCGACAGCGTCGACGTCCGGTTTGAACTCGACGGAAAGTCATTGATGGCGATCGATACGCCCGGCGTGCGCAAGCGCAAGAGCCTGGCGAACGATGTCGAGTTCTACGGCCTCGTCCGTGCGAAGCGCAGCATTCGCCGGGCCGATGTCGTGTTCATGTTCTTCGACGCGGTGCAGACTATTTCAAAAGTCGACAAGCAGCTCGTCGAGGAAATCAGCGACAACTACAAGCCCTGCGTTTTCGTGGTGAACAAGTGGGATCTCGGCTCCGGAGAGGGAATGACCACCGAGAAGTGGGCCGAGTACCTCTTCCGCACATTTGCTTCGATGCGACACGTTCCAGTGGCGTTCATCACCGCGAAGGATGACCGAAACACGAAGCAGTTGATCAATCTTGCGCAGTCAATCTTCAAGCAGGCCCGGATGCGGGTGCCAACCTCGACTCTCAATCAGGTGCTCCGCGACGCGATCGTCAAGAATCCCCCATCCAGCCGGACGGGAAAGCGGATCAAGATTTATTACGGCACCCAGGTGGCCACGCAGCCGCCGACGATTGTCATCAAGTGCAATCAGCCGGAGCAGCTTGACAAGACCTGGAAGCGGTATCTGGTCGGGTATCTCCGCGAAGCGCTGCCGTTCAAGGAAGTGCCGCTGAAGCTGTATGTCCGTCCCCGCGGCGAGGGGGCCGTGCATGCCGTGGGACTCGAAGAGGTCACCGATACGGACTTGTTTGTGGAGGATGGGGAAGACGCCGTGCAGGAGTCGCGTCCTCGTCGCCGACGACGGCGATAGGCAATTCGGTGGCTTTGCCACTCGCCCCCGTTCTGCCGGGTTGTTCAGCCCACGATTAATTCGTGACAACCGTCTGATTTCCTGACAACCGGCGAAAGGTGCACAGTCCCGGTGGTCACCGGGATCAGTGGCAAGCTGGCCTGGCTGGGAACCAATTGGAAGGAATCGGCACAGGACGTGCATCCCTCTCCCGCAAAGTTGAGTCGTTACTGCCTCGCGTCTGTGTGGACCGGAGCAGATGCACTTGAACTTCGAAGCTCAGGAGAGAAGCGATGGAAACCCTGATGACGATTCTTGGTTGGTGTCTGTTTGGACTGATTGCCGGAGCGATTGCGCGACTGTTGATGCCGGGGCGGCAGCCGATGAGCATGGTCATGACGATGGTTCTGGGAATCGTCGGGTCTCTGGCTGGTGGCTTCATCTCCTGGATTTTTACGGGCGGTCCGGGAGGCCGGTATGAGCCGGCAAGCTGGCTGATGTCGATTCTGGGGGCCATCATCGTGCTCTGGATTGTCGGTGCGACCCGCACGCGTCCGTCTCGTACCTGATCCGATCGCCGGGGGCAGCCGGAAACCAGGTGTTTCACGCAATGTTTCCTGATGGCGGAATCGCTGTCGTGGCGCGGCAGATCACGTCGGGCACGCGAGGTGAAGGAAGAGTGGCTGCTTCTGAATCCTCGCGCGCCCCGTAGATCCCCGGTGATTCCCCGTTGCCAAAGAGACAGTTCCGGACTATACCGTGGTGCAAAGGAGGCACCATGACGATCCGGAACCTGGATAAGATCTTCAACCCGCGAAGGATTGCGGTGATCGGAGCCAGCAATCGCCGCGGGACTGTGGGCTATGCACTCTTGCAGAACCTGATCGGCGTCGGCTTCGAAGGAGTTGTTTATCCCGTCAATCCGAAGCATGAGGCGGTCCAGGGGATCCCTGCGTATCCCTCTGTCGCCGCTCTTCCGGCGACCGCCGATCTGGCAATCATTTGTATTCCCGCAGCCACGGTGCCGCAGGTCGTCCGCGAGTGTGGCGAGGCGGGCATCCGGGGGATTGTCATCATCTCCGCCGGGTTTCGCGAAACGGGTGAAGCCGGCCGGAAACTCGAGGATCGCGTGAGGGAAGAAGCCTCCCGCTTCGACGGGATGCGGATTCTGGGGCCTAACTGCCTGGGTTTCATCGCGCCTCGTTTGCGCCTGAATGCAAGTTTTGCCGGGCAGCGGCCGCCCGCCGGGCGGATTGCGTTCATCTCGCAGTCGGGCGCGCTGTGCACCTCAGTCCTGGATTGGGCGCTCGATCAGGGAGTCGGGTTCTCCTACTTCGTCTCGATCGGCAACATGCTCGATGTCGGGATCGCCGATCTGATCGATTACTTTGCGGCTGATCCGCAGACTGAGTCGCTGATCCTCTACGTCGAGTCGATTACCGGAGCACGTGACTTCATGTCGGCGGCGCGCGCGTTCGCCCGCCAGAAGCCGATTGTCGCATACAAGGCTGGACGTTTCGCGGAGTCGGCCCAGGCTGCCGCTTCCCACACCGGCGCCCTCGCCGGCGTTGACGCAGTCTATCAGGCGGCATTTCAACGTGCGGGAATCGAACGGATTCTCGACGTGGATGAGATGTTCGACTGTGCCGAGCTTCTCTCCCGTCAGCATCTTCCCCGGGGTGACCGCCTGGCGCTGATCACGAATGCCGGCGGCCCCGGCGTCATGGCGACCGATGCGCTCATCGCCCGCCAGGGGAAACTCGCCGAGCTCTCGCCGGAGACGCTCGAATTTCTGAACGCGACCCTTCCCCCGTTCTGGTCGCGCAGCAATCCGGTCGATGTCCTCGGGGATGCATCGCCCGAGCGCTATGCGGCGGCCGCGAAAGCGGTCGTCAACGATCCTCACGTGGATGCATTACTGGTCATCCTGACACCGCAGGCGATGACCGATTCCACTGGGACAGCCCGCGCAGTGGCCGAAGCCGTGAAGGGAACGCACAAGCCGCTCATCGCGGCATGGATGGGAGGCCGTTCGGTCGACGAGGGCCGGCAGATTCTCAGCCGCGCCGGGTTCGCGGCGTACCAGACACCGGAACAGGCGGTGCGGGCGTTCATGCATCTGGTCTCGTTCGCACGGAACCGGGAAGTCCTTTATGAGACACCCCGGGACCTGGCGGTGACCTTTCGGGGGGAACGGCAATCCGCCCGCGAACAGGCGAAGCAGATTCTGGGAAGCCAGGCCGGAATTCTCACCGAAGACCAGTCCAAGCAGCTGCTCGCCGCCTATGAAATTCCGGTCACGCTCCCCATCCCCGCGCGCAGTGCCGGCGAGGCGGTCGAGGCTGCCGAACGGTTTGGTTATCCGGTGGTCCTCAAGCTCTGGTCGCCCGACATTACACACAAGACCGACGTCGGCGGTGTGCTGCTCAACCTGAAAACCGCGGACGAGGTCCGCCAGGGATTCGAACGGATCATCACCAGTGCGCGGGCGAGCCGCAGCGACGCCCGCATCGATGGCGTCACCGTGCAGCAGATGGTCACTGCCTCGAAGGGAGTCGAACTGATCCTCGGTGCCAAACAGGATCCCGTTTTTGGTTCGGTGATTCTCGTCGGCACCGGCGGAGTCACCGCCGAAGTCTTCCAGGACCGGGCACTCGAACTCCCCCCGCTTAACGAACGGCTCGCAAGGCGGATGCTGGAATCTCTCCGCTCGTGGCCGCTGTTGAAAGGCTATCGCGGACGCCCCGGCGTCGATCTCGACCGGCTCTTCGAAACGCTGATGCGGTTCTCCTTCCTTATTGCTGAATGCCCCGAGATCCAGGAGTTGGACATCAACCCCCTGCTGGTCACTCCGGAGCGAGTAATCGCCCTCGATGCCCGCGTGATCGTCGGCCCCGAAAGCGAGCGCACCGGGAAGCGGCCCTACGAACACCTGGCGATCCATCCCTATCCGGAAGAGTACGTCCGCGACACCACCCTGCCCGACGGGACACCGATCCACTTGCGGCCGATCAAACCGGAAGACGAACCGGCCTGGAACGATCTGCTGGCCCGTGCCAGTGCGCAGTCGATCTGGTTTCGTTTCCGCTATCTCTTCAAGGAGATCACGCACGAAATGGCGTCGCGGTTCTGCTACGTGGATTACGACCGCGAAATGGCCATCGTCGCCGAGGTCGAGGAAGAGGGGCGATGCCGGCTTGTCGGTGTGGGACGGCTCGTGGCCGATGCTGACCACGAAACTGCCGAATACGCGGTCATGGTGGTGGATGACTGGCAGGGGCGGCGACTCGGCAGCCTGCTCACCGATTACTCGCTGGAAATTGCCCGTCGATGGGGCGTCCGCGAGGTCATCGGCGAGACCGGAGCCGACAACTTCCGCATGCTCAGCCTCTTCCGCAATCGCGGCTTCACCCTCAGCCGGGATGAAGACCCGACCACGGTCGTCGCCCGGAAAATCCTCTAGTCCCCTCTCCGTTCAACTCTCTCCTCTCTACTCACTGAGGTGGAAGTCGATCACCAGCGGAAGATGGTCGGAGGCGACGCGGGCCAGCGGTGTGCGGACGATGCGGGCCTGGCGAATTTCAATCGGGCCCCGGAAGTAGGCCTTGTCGAGTGAACCTACCGCCGCATACGCCGGGAACGAGCGGAAACGAAACGCCGGGGTGGTGACCTGCGTGAAGCGGTGTCGGGCAAAAGGGCCGCGGCCGAGGGTGTTTCGCCAGTCGTTGTAATCGCCGGCGATCAGCGTCGGCAGATCAGCCGATTCGCAAAACAGGTTGTGTTCGAGCAGATGGGTGACCTGCCAGACGCGGATTCCCTCCGACAGGCCCAGGTGAAAGTTGACGACCTGGAACTTGCCTTCCGGCGAATCGACAACCGCCAGCTGGGCCCCCCGCGGCTTTGAGTTCTGGTAGTGCAGTGAAATCTGATGCGAGCAGACGAACGGCCAGCGTGACAGGAGCAGGTTGCCATAACCCCCGTCTTTCAGACGCACATTGAGCTGATAGAGGTAGGATTCGGCCCTGAAGTATTCGGCGAGAATCCTCGGCTGGTCGTCGAACCGCGATCGCTTAACGTTGCGATCGACCTCCTGCAGGCAGATGATATCCGGGTTTTCGTGCTCGATGACACCGATAATCCGGTGGAGGCGGTACAGTCGATCCCGCCCCCCGATCCCCTTGTGGATGTTGTAACTCAACAGGCGCATGGCTGGTGTGCAGTTTCTCCTGTAACAAACAAAAGCCATTCGTGGATTGGATGAATCCGTTATTTGATTCTGCCCCCTCAGGCAACCCCCTTCCACTCCTGCGCGACCTGAAAGTCGCGATTTGCGGCGACAAGCCATCCGCCAGGACGCCCCTTGCCACCCCTCTCCGGTGGTGCCCCGGGGCCAGGCGCCCGAGCGGTTCGCGAGAACGATTTCTCGTGGTGCTCGACCGGAAGCGACTTCGCACACCCGCCGACCCGTCTGTGCAGCCCGCGTGCCGATGCTCCGACCGGTCGCCTCGTCTCCCCTTTCCCGTCTCCCTGAAGGCCACCCACGTTCCATGCGTCTCCGGAAGGATGCCCACCTCCCCCGGGCACGAGACCCCAGAGCATGAGCTCTGCCGTCCGCATTTCAATGATTATTACCGCAGTGACGGCTTTCCGAAGCCACCCTCGAAACAGCCGAGTCAAGTTCGAAAAATCGGTTGACAGAGCGATTCAAATTGGGCATAAAGGGGGCAGATGCACGCAGCCACGCGGCATCCGCGAGAGCGCAGCGGCGCAAACAGGACCGGCCGCCGAGAAATCGACGGTCCCCCTTGTTTTCGACGAAGGCTCTCGTTATTCTTTGAGTGATTGACAGCAAGCCCAAGTGGCGGAATGGCAGACGCGCTAGGTTCAGGACCTAGTGGGAGTAAATCCCGTGGAGGTTCGACCCCTCTCTTGGGCACCTTGCGGATAAAGGACTTACGGCAATCGCCGTGAGTCCTTTTTTCGTTGGTGCAACAGACACTTTGCGGTACATTTCAACCGGGGTGCTCCAGATTCAGCGGTAGTGTCGCCGTCCGCACTGCATTTCCCTGTCAGTCTCATCCAATCCTGTAGCGGGGGCGGTCGTGGCGGGAGGTTTCAACAGTTCGCCGTTCGTGACCTACGGCTATGCCGACGGGAGTGCGAATACGATCCGGCCGACCGGAATCACGTATCCGAACGGCCGGGAGATCGGGTTCGGCTACGGCTCGCCGGGGTCGGCCAGCGACGCCGCCAGCCGCATCGAGGCGATCACCTACGGCCTGGGACTTGTCGAAGAGACGCATTACGAGTACCTCGGCCTGGGGACGATTGTCGAAGCCGATCACTGGCAGCCGTCACTGCGGTTTACCCTCGTCGGCACCGCCGGGGGAGACGACCCCGACACCGGAGACATCTACCGCGGTCTCGACCGCTTCGGCCGGGTGAAGGATCTCGTCTGGCTGGATGACGGCACGAACACAGATGCCGTCCGCATCCAGCACGGCTACGACCGGGCGAGCAACCGCCTCTGGCGGAAAGACCCGGTCGCCGCATCCTTCGGCAAAGCCTTTGACGAACTCTACACGTACGACGGGCTCGACCGCCTCGCCAATATGCAGCGGGGGACGCTCAATAGCAACCACACGGCGGTGACGAACAGCACCTTTGCCCAGTGCTGGACGCTCGATGAGACCGGCAACTGGCAGCAGATGCGGCAGGACGACACCGGCGCGGGGACGTGGGATCTCGTCCAGACCCGCACGGCGAATCCAGTCAACGAGATCACCGCCATCACGAACAGCACCGGCCCGACTTGGGCACAGCCCGCCTATGACGCGGCGGGGAACATGACGACGATCCCCACCGGGAATCCGCCCGGCTGGTCGGATCTTTCGGTGGCGGACTGGAGCGGGCTCTCGCTCGATGGCTGGGCGACGATGCCGCTCGCAGGCGGGCCGGACAGCTACACCGCCACGTACGACGCCTGGAACCGGCTCGTCACGCTCACCGACGGCACCAACACCGTCCAGGAGAACGAGTACGATCCCCGCAACTACCGGACGATCCGCAAGACTTACACGGCGGGCGTCCTCGATGAGACGCGGCACTACTACTACTCAACCGACTGGCAGGTGCTCGAAGAGCGGCTCGGCTCCGATCCAGTCACTGCGGATGCCGAGCGGCAGTTCGTGTGGGGGCTGCGGTACATCGACGATCTGATCCGCCGCGAACGAGACACGAACGCCGACGGTACGCCGGACGAGCGGCTCTATGCCCTGCAGGATCCGAACTGGAACGTGGTGGCGATCGCCGACACGAGCGGGGATGTGCAGGAACGGTTTGCGTATTCGGCGTATGGGGTGCCATCTGTACTGACGCCGGATTTCGGCAGCCGCTTGAGCAGCAATTTCGATTGGGAAGTCTTATACTCTGGGTACGCATGGAGTAAAGAGCTCGAAATGTACCTGGTACGTAATCGTCACTATTGCCCCAGTCTCGGCTCGTGGACCGGTCGTGATCCGGTGAAGTACGTTCGCCGGCACAACCTTTATGAGTACTGCCAATGGCGTCCAACTTCTATAACAGACCCACTGGGCTTGGATCCGTCCTTGTCTCCCGACGTCCAGCGGGCTGTAGATGCCTGTGCAGGTGATCCTAATTGCCTGCGTGCCCTTGAAGACGTTCGTAAGCAGATTACCGACACGCCTCGGCAATCTCGCTATTTGCCAATAGAAAACAAGTGCTTTAACTGGCTTGACGATTTCCTGCAGAACTACCCTGATTATGATCCGAAAAATGGCAGAATCGAGCTCGGCAAAGGAACGCTTGTACTGGAGCCGTTATGGCTTTCGACTAGAGGGGGGAAAGAACTGATCACGACTAGAAATCGATTAGGAATGGTAACGGGCAGTATGAAAGATCATGGCGTTGTACGCGTTACGTTTAGTCCACCAGGGAAGCCTCCACAGGTGGCCTATTTTGATCTCGGATCGAGCACTAGTCTTGGGCACTACGGCGGCGATGATCATTGGTTTTGGCCAGAAGAGCCTGGCTTCCAATTGGAGATGGATGTCGAGAATGCGCGGAAGTACAGCCCGGAACCAAGCAAGTATATTCCACCGGAATTTCGAGATCCTCCGGGCCTGACACCGTCTTGCGCCAAGGTAAAGGGTAATGTCGAGGTGATTCCTCAGGGCGGATATCCCGGCCAATTTCCACCGACAAATAGGACGCGAGTATATGAATGACCATGGAGTGACACGGAGGAGTCGCTTTCGTGCTGCGTGCCGTATAGTTCTCCAGCGACTGTTGGTAGCGATTATGACTGTAGGGCTTTACGTGGTTGCTGCTCTGTTTCTGGTATGGCTGTGGCTTAGCGCACGCGATTGGTTGATGTCTCAGCCGAGAGTGACCCGGTGGTTTATTGTATCTGTTGTCAGCTTTGCAGTATACGGTTGCGCAGCGACTGCTTCGTCCCTACTTCTTCCAGGTCGGATTATGTCGACGCTTACCGTGTCGTTGTTTGGTGCCATAGTAGGATTTTGGGGACCGGTGTCATCCATAAACTCGGAGCAGCGGATGATTGCTGAGTTGTCGTCTCCGATAGAGGCATTTCCGCATTTGTGGATGGCCAAGTGCACCTGCATCGGGAGTATTGGCGGGCAGAACCTTCATGAACTCATAAAGTGCTTAGGATGGGTAACTAGAATCAGATCTGCACGAAAACGAAGTGTCTCTTGACCTTTGTAAACACCACAACTCCTCGCATTTGTTACTAAGAGGTTGCTACTGCACCGGCCGAGCTCGGCACTTCCGGCTGGGTGGCCGGGGTTGGACGAAGGAAACCCCGGCGAGGGGGGATGTGAACTCTGGAGAGAGCAAATGCTTTGGCAGGGGTAATCCATTCATTCTGGGGCGTATACTGAACCGGGCCATGCACAGGAATCGACATTGCCGTGTAATCGGCGGCTCTCTCTACTCACAAACGAACAACCATGTCGGTGGCTGGTTGCCGCGGTGCAGGAGGCGCACAGCGAGTTGCGTGTGTTGTCTTGGTGGTCTGTATTCATACCGGATTACGTGCACCTGATCGTGTCTCCGCTCGATCACATCTCCGACGAGAGACGCATCATTAAGGCGATCAAGGAACGAGTCAGTCGGCAGGCCGTGCTGTCCCTGAAGCGATCCGCCGCACATCGGCTATCGCGCCTCCAGGCTCGGCACGGTGAACGAGTCGCGCATTCTTTCTGGTAATCAGGGCGAGGACACAACCGGAACCTCGAAACTGCATGTGCGCTTTATGCCCTCGTTGACTACGGGCACGACAATCCTATCCACGAGGGACTTGCCGAACAGCCCCCTGCCGCGACGGGCGGATCTCCTCCGCGCGAAGCTGGCAGGTTTCGGCCACTGTTGGCTGCCTCGATGGTATGCCGACTTCCTTGCGACTGATCGATCAATCATGAGTTGCCGCACTTTTCTTCGACGTTGAAACCGGCGAGAGGATCGCTGTGTGCAATTGTTTGGTGATGCACGGCTATGCCCTTTCGCCGCAAATCCCGCTGACAAGGTTGTCCCCTTCACCCCAAAGGAGCCTTTCCATGTCCACCCTCGTCGATTACCGCGGCCTGCAGGTTGTCTCTCCCGATCTGACTGGAGAAGGAGGACTAGCGATCCAGAACGACCTCAAGGATCTTGTCGATTGGCATCCGAAAAGCGTCTGGGCGCAAACCGCCGACCCGACCGCCTCGGATGACGAATCCGCCGACTTTTTTCCGGGTTCGCTGTGGCTGAGAACGAACGTCTCGCCGCCGAAACTCTTCGTCTGCCGCAGCAATAGCACCGGTGCTGCTGTGTGGGATCCCGTGCTGCTCCAGGTCCAACAGGACACCGCCCCGAAACTCGGCGGCAACCTGGATGTGAACGGGACAGAGATCACCTCCAGTGCGAACGGTGACATCGTGCTGAAACCCAACGGCACCGGAAAGACCGTGCTGCAGGGGAACGTCGGTGCCGGCGAGACTGCCCCCGAAACGAGTCTGCACGTGAAGGGAGCCGCCAACGCCACGCTGGGACAGGTGAAAATCCAAACCCTCGGCAACTTTGGCGGCCTGTCGATCTTCACCTCGGGAACCAATGTCGCATCCCGCCACTGGGCGATTCAAACCAACTACGGCACGCACGGCACTTTCGAGATTCTGCGCGGTAACGCCCAGGGGGCGAACCCGACAGTCGCCGCGATGCGGTTCGACCGGGATGGGAAAGCCTCGATCGGTACGGCACTGCCGCACACGCAGTTCCAGGTCAGCGGCCCGATCGCGACCGCGTTCCGCACCGTCACCGCCGCCGACAACGTGACGGAGACCGACAGCGTGATTGCCGTGAATGCCGCTTCCGCCGCGTTCACGCTTACACTCCCGACCGCAGTCGGCATCGCCGGCCGACAGTACGCGATCAAACGGATCAACTCGGGCAGCAACAACGTGACCGTCGCGACCACGAGCAGTCAGACCATCGACGGCAGCACCACGAAAACCCTCGCCACCCAATACGAGACGCTCCGCGTCGTCAGCGACGGGGCGAACTGGCTCACTGTGTGAGCTGCGCGTTCGGGACAATCGTCTTTCCCCGCCGTGCGAATCGTGTGAAGATTTTGCTCGCGCCGAGTCACAACTCAGGGACTCAAGGGAGAGCGCGAAATCACGGCAGCGAATCACGCGGAGCATAGGTCACTCCAGGCACGGAAGTTTCTTTTCTCAGGAGTTTGTGCATGTCCACTCTCGTCGATTACCGCGGCCTGCAAGTTGTCTCTCCCGATCCGACCGGAGAAGGAGGACTGGCGATCCAGAACGACCTCAAGGATCTTGTCGATTGGCATCCGAAAAGCGTCTGGGCGCAAACGGCCGACCCGACCGCCTCGGATGACGAATCGGCCGACTTTTTTCCGGGCTCGCTCTGGTTGAGAACCGACGTGACGCCCCCCAAACTCTTCGTCTGCCGCAGTAACAGCCCGGGCGCGGCGGTCTGGACGCCGATTCTGCTGCAGGTCCAGCAGGACACGGCCCCGAAACTCGGCGGCAACCTCGATGTCAATGGGAAGCTGATCGTCTCCAGCTCTCATAGCAATATTGTGATCAATCCCCATGGCACGGGGAACACGGTGATCTCCAATGGCCGCCTCAACATCGGCGTCGCCAGCACAGCCAGAGGAGTCCTCGAGGTCGATAAGAACTCGGGATCGACCTTCAGCGCGCATTTCCGCAATCTCAACACCCTGTGCTACGGCGTCTGGATTGAGGAACCGGCGGGCGCGACTTCCGGCTCCCCGCTGTTCTATATCAGTTCCGACTCAGGGGGCGAAACACACTTCCGCGTGAATGCGGTGACCGGCAACATCGGCATCGGCACGCAGCCCTTCAGCAACGGCGGCGGAACCAAATGTATCATGCACAAGAACGGATCACCTCCCACGAGCGGTCCGGCGGACATGTTCCAGATGTACTCCGCCGACATCGCCCCGGGCAACGCGGCACCCCACTTCCGCACGGAAGCGGGAGCCGTGATCAAGCTTTACCAGCAAGCCCACATCGCCGATCCCTCGGGAGGCTCAACGCAAGACACCGAAGCCCGCACGGCAATCAATGCGATCCTCGCCGCCCTGGAGAACGCGGGATTGCTGGCAACTTCGTAATTCGTGTGCAACAAGCTCGGCCGTCAGGCGGAGGACCGGTTTTTCTCCGCAGGAGGTGCAGTTCGAATACGAGGACTTCCGGCAGGTGATCAAAGACTACCAGTCCCATGCGGGGGCGGTCGTGGCGGGAGGCTTCAACAGTTCGCCGTTCGTGACTTACGGCTATGCCGACGGGAGTGCGAACACGATCCGCCCGACCGGCATCACGTATCCCAACGGCCGGGAGATCAAGTTCGCCTACGGCTCGCCGGGGTCGGCCAGCGACGCCGCCAGCCGCATCGAGGCGATCACCTACGGTCAGGGGCTCGTTGAAGAGACGCATTACGAGTACCTCGGCCTGGGGACGATCGTCGAAGCCGATCACTGGCAGCCGTCCTTGCGGTTCACCCTCGTCGGCACCGCCGGGGGAGACGATCCCGACACGGGGGACATCTACCGCGGTCTCGACCGATTCGGGCGGGTGAAGGACCTCGTCTGGCGAAATGACGGCACCGACACCGACGCTGTCCGCATCCAGCACGGCTACGACCGCGCGAGCAACCGCCTGTGGCGGAATGACCCCGTCGCCGCGTCCTACGGCAAGGCGTTCGACGAGCTCTACACGTACGACGGCCTGTACCGGCTCGTCAAAATGCAGCGGGGGACGCTCAATAGCAACCACACGGCGGTGACGAACAGCACCTTCGCCCAGTGCTGGACGCTCGATGAGACCGGCAACTGGCAACAGATGCGGCAGGACGACACCGGCGCGGGGACGTGGGATCTCGTGCAGACCCGCACGGCGAATCCGGTCAACGAGATCACCGCGATCACGAACAGCACCGGCCCGGTCTGGGCACAACCCGCCTACGACGCGGTGGGGAACATGACGACGATCCCCACCGGGAATGCGCCGGGATGGTCGGATCTCTCAGTCGCCGACTGGAGCGGCCTCCCGCTCGACGGCTGGGCCACGATGCCGCTTTCCGGAGGGCCGGACAGCTACACCGCCACGTATGACGCCTGGAACCGGCTCGTCACACTCACCGACGGCACCAACACGATTCAGGAGAACGAGTACGATCCTCGCACATACCGGACGGTCCGCAAGGGCTACACGGCCGGCGTCCTCGACGAGACGCGGCACTACTACTACTCAACCGACTGGCAGGTGCTCGAAGAGCGGATCGGAGCGGATCCGATTCCCGCGGATGCCGAGCGGCAGTTCGTGTGGGGGCTGCGGTACATCGACGATCTGATCCGCCGCGAGCGGGACACGAACGCCGACGGCACGCTGGACGAGCGGCTCTATGCCCTGCAGGATCCGAACTGGAACGTGGTGGCGATCGGCGATATGAGCGGGGATGTGCAGGAGCGGTATGCGTATTCGGCGTATGGGGTGCCGGCATTTCTATCGCCATCGCTCGCGGCACAATCGTCGAGCAGCTTCGATTGGAACACCTTGTACTGTGGTTACCGCCATGACATGGGAACCGGCCTGTATGCCGTGCGGAACCGGTATCTGGCTTCCGGGCTGGGGATGTGGGTGCAGCGCGATCCTGTTGCACAATTGCAGAGGTCATCCAATGACTCTCGATTTGCTTCACCACCGGAGGCCGATCAATGGAGTCTGTCAGCACAGACATTCCTACACGTCACATCACTTAGAGTCTGTCCGAGAAGCCTGCTGAGGTCTAGAATTCCTGCTGAGGCAGAGACTTTGAGACGTCAAGCAGGAGGGTTGCTTCGATGGAGCGCAGGCCATATCCGACCGATCTGACCGATG
>Ga0180217_1001693_pt1 | contig 22821 bp, 19 predicted proteins | sample eDN3rd37CBELigOP_FD_128521 | JGI IMG/M metagenome (GOLD analysis project Ga0180217, IMG submission 128521) | Enriched Organic Plus compost microbial communities from Emeryville, California, USA - eDNA 3rd pass 37_C BE-Lig OP (version 2) (version 2) ... | reverse complement strand
GGGTGCCACATGCCAGCCCGCGGCGCGGGCGTGCCGCAGCAGGGCCGCCGGCAGCACGATCAGCCGCTCGGTGGCGGCGGGATTGCTGATCTCGACCCCCTCCGCGCGGAAGGCCACGCGCCAGCCATCATGCTGCGCGCGCCGCAGCAGGTGGGAGAGGACGGCCCAATCGGTCTGGTCGAAGACAGGCTGCATGATGCGTGACGACAACGCCGGTCAGCGCCGGCGTTGCCTTCCGCGCGCGATTGTGCGCGGCGAGCCGGGCAGCAACCGCCGCGTTTGGCTTCGGCGCGAAAATTGTGCTGACAGGCGAGATCGGGCATGAGATCTCGCCCGAGCGCCCTTCTTCCTCCGGTACCGGGGGCAGGAGGGTGGGCGTCGGTCGCCGCCGATGCCTGGATGCCGCGCCCGGGCCGCGGCGAAAGATGTTCCGAACGGGGGCTGGCTGGCGCATGCGCGTGCTCTTCGTCCATCAGAACTTCCCGGCGCAGTACCGGCACATCGCACCGAGCCTCGCGCGCCGGCAGGGCGTGCAGGTGGTCGGGCTGGGCGAGAACCCTGGCGATGCGCTGCCCGGCGTGCGGCATATCCGCTACAAGCCGCCGGCCGGCGGGGCGAAGGAGGCGCACCGCTATGTCCGCCGCTTCGAGCAGGCGGTCTGGCGCGGTCAGCAGGTGGCGCGTGCCGGACTGGCGCTGAAGGAGAAGGGCTTCACCCCGGACATCGTCTGCTGCCACCCGGGCTGGGGCGAGGGGCTCTACCTCCGCGATGTCTGGCCGGATACGAAACTGCTGTACTATTTCGAATTCTACTATCGCTCCTCCGGCGCCGATGTCGGCTTCGACCCGCCGGGCCCGGTGCAGATCGATGATGCCTGCCGGGTGCGCACCCTCAATGCCGCGCATCTGATCTCGCTCGAGCAGGCCGATTGGGGGCAGACGCCGACCCAGTGGCAGGCCAGCCGCTTCCCGGACTGGGCGCGCGCGCGCATGTCCGTGGTGCATGAGGGGGTGGACACGGATGCGATCCGCCGCCGCCCCGATTCAACCTTCTCCTTGCCGGATGGCCGCACCCTGCGCCCGGGCGACGAGGTGATCAGCTTCGTCGCGCGCGGGCTCGAGCCCTATCGGGGCTTCCATGTCTTCATGCGAAGCCTGCCGGAGATCCTGGCGCGGCGACCGAAGGCGCAGGTGGTGATGGTGGGCGGCGACGATCCTCACTATGGCGCGAAGCCCAGGGAGGGCGGGAGCTGGAGGGAGGTGCTGCTGGCCGAGCTCGGCGACAGGGTGGACCGCAGCCGCATGCACTTCACGGGCAAGATCCCGCATGCGCAGCTTCTGGCGCTGATGAGCCTGTCCTCGGCCCATGTCTATCTGACCTATCCCTTCGTCCTCTCCTGGTCGATGCTGGAGGCGATGTCCTGCGGCTGCCTCGTCATCGGTTCGCGCACCGCGCCGGTCGAGGAAGTGATCGAGCATGAGAGGAACGGGCTGCTGGTCGATTTCTTCTCGCCGGACGCGCTGGCCGGGACGGTGGTCCGGGCCCTGGAAGATCCCTCCGCGATGGTGCCGTTGCGCGAGGCGGCGCGGCGAACGGCGCAGGAGCGCTACGATCTGAAGCGCGTCTGCCTGCCGAGGCAACTGGCGCTGGTGGAAGCCGTCGCCGCGGGGCGGGTGCCGGCGCCATAGCGCATGGAAGGGCGGTGCCGGGCGCCCGGCCTCACCCGTCCGGTGATCCCTGGGACCATCCGGAGCGTTTTCCGCTCGCCCGAGTTCGCGGCAAATGCGTCACTTCGCTTTCACGCGCATCTTCACCCATTCAGGTGCTTTCACCTGAATGGGATCCGCTCTGGAGCGGGCCAAGGGGTCCCAGCCAGCGGAAGGCACGTGCCAGCTCGGCTGCCCCGTCGCGGTCGTACCAACGGCCATGCGCCAGGATGACGCGATCCGGATGCCAGGCGATCATCCGGCGCACTGCCGCGCGCAGCGCCTTGCGATGGCCGAGGAAGGTGAGCCGCATGTCGATCGGTGCCTTGCCATCCGGATCCATGGCACCCGACAGCCGGACCAGCAGCCGCCACCATCGGCTCCTCAGACGGTGCGGCTCGAAGTTCTCGATCAGGTCCGTCAGGATCAGCGTGCGCGAGCGCCGGTGGAAGAACACCACCTCGCTCAGTACGGCACCATGCACCAGCACCTGGTCGATCTGACCAGCCCAGTCCGGATCGGGTGCGTCGCCGAGCTCGCGATCGATGTCGATCGCGATGCCCATGCGCCGCGCACGCGCGCATACGCCTGGCGCGGCGTGGGTCGCCGCTGCCGGATAGGCCGATTTCCAGTCGGGGATCCAGGCGTAGTGGATGGTGTTCGGCGCGATCAGGTGGCGCACCGGGCCAAGGGCATCTACCTGGCGTTGCACCGTCGGCGCCAGCCCGGTCGGCGAATGGATCCAGAGCGAGCCGTCGGTAAGGCGCAGAATGGTCATGCGTGTCGGGAAGGGGATCCGGAGGCCGAGATACTGGAAGTCGATCAGCGGCCCATCGACGATCCAGACCTGGTCCGCGACCGGTTTGAGGCAGTTGATCGGCTCGTAGGTCCCGATCTCAGGCATCCATTCTCGCCCCGGCCTCCTTGCCGCAGCGGTGACAGGCGCCGCGTCGCCTGGTCAGGCCCTCATGCAGCGTGATCGGATCCGCCGCCGGGCCGCGCCGGCGGCAGGCGGCTCGCTGCGGCCAACACCGCCTCGAAATCCGCGCTGAGGTCGATGCCGGAACGCCTGGCCCGCGCCGCTTCCTCACTCCCGGCCAATTCGCGCAGGCAGGTACCAACGCTGATCTCGCCCGCCAGGATGCGCTCCGAATAGTGGTCCCAGCCGGACCGGTCCGGCGGCCGCTTCAGGAGCCACAGATAGGCATAGGCCACCGCCGCGCGCACCCCATGACGCTGCAGGAAGGCGGTGCCGAAGATGCGGTCGAAGTCGACCGCCCCGTCCTCCAGCCTGAGGATGCTGTCGACGGCGAATTCCTTGGGATAGGTCTTGTGGTCGCGAATGATGGCGGCGAGTGGCCGCATCGGGCCGAGGCGCAGCGCCTCCGGCAGGATCCAGACCTCGACGGTATGGATCACGCCGTCGAAGACGGAGGCCGGGATGGTGATACGGAAGCCGCAATCGGGGCGGATGCGGAAGCTGCGCAGGTCCGGGCGCGGCAGACGCGCCTCGACCTGCGCCATGGGTCTGCCGTCCACCCGCAGCTCGACTGCGCAGTGCCGTGCCGGCTGGGCCATGTCGAAGACCCAGCCGCTCACCTCGTAGCCATGGTCGATGGCATCGAAGCTGCCGACCAGGGAGCGGCTCTGCGGCACGCGCGGCAGGCCGCGTGCCGCCTGCTGCAGGCGCTGCTCCTCGGAGGCCGGTTGCACTTGCGCTGTCGTCTCGCCCATCAGGCTTGCCTCCGCTCCGCTGCGAGCGTCTCACGCAGGATGGTGGTCAGCATGCGCTGCCAGGTGAAGCCGGCGGCCTGGTCGATACAGCGTTGGCGCACCGCGGCTGCATCCTGTGCCTGCTCGGCCTCCAGCCGGTAGATCGCGGCCAGCAGCTCCTCGGCACTCTCGGGCCGGAACACGTAGCCTGCCTCACCGGCCACCTCCGGCATCGAGGAGGAGGCGGAGTAGACCGCCGGCGTGCCGAGGCTGAAGGATTCCAGGATGGGCAGGCCGAAGCCCTCGAACAGCGAAGGATAGATGGTGAAGCGGGCGAAGCGCAGCAGCGCGTACTTCTTGAACTCACTGACGAAGCCCGCATAGGAGAAATTCTCCGGCATGCCGCCGAGATGGCGCGCGACAGCGGTGCCGAAATCGAAGAGCCAGCCCTCCTTGCCGGTGAAGATCCAGCGATAGCGGCGCAGCAATCCGCGATCCTGCGCCAGCGCGCGGAACACGATCTCCAGGTTCTTGCGGGGCTCGATGGTGCCCAGGATGAGGACGAAGGGCTCGAAGTTCAGCTTGCCGTAAAGTGCCTCCGCCTGGCGGGCGAAGCGGTCGGGCCAGCGCACGCCATTCAGCGCCACCGTCATCCGGTCCGCCTGAGCGGGGCAGAGGCGCTTCAGATAGGCGGCAGTCGAGGCCGAGACGCAGAAGTTGAGATCGTTGGTGGCAATGTCGCGCAGCAGCGCCGAGCCGTGCAGCTCGTTCGTGGCCTTCAGGTGGAAGAAGGGCGTGGCCACGGTGGAGAAGTCATGCAGCACCTGCAGTTCGAGATTGAACAGCCGATGGAAGGGCTTCTCTGCCGGGAAAAGTCCGACCGAGCGGCCCGTGGCACGCACCGCCGCCAGCAGCGATCCGGCCACGGTCTGGCCGAGCTGGTGGTGGTAGCCGAAGAAGGATCCGCCATTGGTCTCCAGCAGGAAGCGCACATATTCCGGCCGGATCGTGTTCTCTCCGATGAAGAACTGGCAGGGCAGGCTGGCAGCCATCACCTCACGCGCCAGGTTGGCTGCGACATTGGGAATGCCGGTGAACTGTGTTTCGCGCAGCGTGCCGATGTCGAAGAACAGGCTGCGGCCTTCGGTGAACATGCGAACGAGGGTCGGCAGGTCCTCGGGCAGCGGAGGCAGGGCGGCCGCGGGCACCGCCGCTGAGTGCAGGGCGGGCGACGGTTCGGACGGCGCCTCGTCCGGCAGGGCAGCCGGCGCAGGCTCGGACGCGGACTTCGTCCGGCGCCTGTTCGACGGCGCCCGGGCCACGCGCTCACTCATGGGGCTGCATCCTGTGCATCGGCAGGGGCATGTCAGGCCAGTACCTCGAGGCCGAGCGAGAAGATCTGCACGCCGAGCATGCGACTATCCTCCAGCCCGAACTCCGAGGGACGGATGGCATCAGGCACGTCGAAGGTCAGGACGTTGTCCTTGGGCTGCAGTGTCGCCAGGTGCAGGTCGACGCTGATGATGGTGCGGCCCGTGACATAGGCCGAATGCGTGCGCATGCCGTTCACATAGGTCAGTAGGTTCTGCCCGGCGAAGATGGGTGGCCAGCGGAAGACATCGACATCCAGGATCATGCCCAGGCCGCTGGTGCTGGCCGAGCGGCTCCGTCCGCGGCTCAATTCCGTGTCGAAGAGGATCTCGCACCATCGCCCGGAGGACCATGCGAAGCCATCCTCCGGTGCGTGGAAATTGCGCAGACGGATCGTCGGTTCCAGCTCGGGACCGAAGGTGACCTGACGCCCAGGAACAAGCATGAGACCATCCCCCTCTGACGCGACGCCGCGCTGCTGCGGAGATCAGGCGCGGCCGTAGGTGTCCTCGATCCGCACGATGTCGTCCTCGCCGAGATAGGCGCCGGATTGCACCTCGATGAGCGTGAGCGGGATCATCCCCGGGTTCTCCAGCCGGTGCACGCAGCCAAGCGGCAGGTAGACGCTCTCGTTTTCCCGAAGCAGCAGGCTCTCATTGTCGCGCTGGACGATGGCGGTGCCGTTCACCACCACCCAGTGCTCGGCGCGATGGAAATGCTTCTGCAGGGACAGCTTCTGCCCGGGGCGCACCTGGATCTTCTTCACCTGGAAGCGCTCGCCGAGGATCAGCCCCTCATAGTGGCCCCATGGGCGGTAGATGCGGCGGTGCTGCGTCGCTTCCGGCCGGCCGGCGGCGCGCAGCCGGTCCACCAGCAGCTTCACGTCCTGGGCCCGGCTGCGCGGCATGACCAGCACCGCGTCGTCGGTGGTGACCACCACCGTGTCCGCAAGGCCGACGACGCCGGTCAGGATGCCTTCGCTGCGCACATAGCAGCCGCGGCTGTCCACCAGCTCGACCGGCCCTTCCGCGACATTGCCGTCTGCGTCCTTGTGCGACGAGGCCTCCCACAGCGAGGCCCAGGAGCCGAGGTCCGACCAGCCGATCGAGGCCGGCACCACCGCCGCATGGGCGGTCTTCTCCATCACCGCGTAGTCGATGGAAATGGAGGGCGCGGCCCTGAAGGCCTCTTCGCCCAGGCGGACGAAGTCCAGGTCCCGCTTGGCTCCCGAAACGGCAGCTTCCACCGCCCGCAGCAGCGCCGGCGCATGCGTCTCCAACTCGGTGAGCAGGGTGGCGGCGGTGGCGACGAACATGCCGCTGTTCCAGAGATGCCGCCCGCCCGCGAGGAAGCGGTCGGCCGTCATGGCATCGGGCTTCTCGACGAAACGGCGCACCGCCTGCACGCCAGGACTGCCGGGCAGTTCCTCTCCCGCCTCGATGTAGCCGTAGCCCGTCTCCGGCGTCGTCGGCGTCATACCGAAGGTCACAACCCGCCCGGCGCGGGCCGCCACCACGGCCTTGTCCAGGGCGGCATGCAGCGCGGGGAGATCGGCCACCACCGCATCGGCCGCCATCAGCCACAACACTGCTTCGGGGTTCTCGGCGTGGACCAGCAGCGCGGCGGCAGCGATGGCCGGGCCGCTGTTGCGTCCAACGGGTTCGAGCAGGATGCGAGCGCCTTCGACATGCGCGGCGCGAAGCTGCTCGGCTACCAGGAAGCGATGGGCCTCATTGCATACCACCAAAGGTGGAGCGAAGTCGGGACCGGCGGCACGCGATGCGGTTTCCTGCAGCATCGTGCGTTCCGAAACCAGCGGCCAGAACTGCTTCGGATAACCTTCGCGTGATAGCGGCCACAGCCGTGTTCCCGTGCCGCCAGACAGAATTACCGGAACGATCACCACCTGTGCCACCCCTCTGGCTGGTGGTCGACGCATACATGAAAGCTTGTGCAGGGAAAACCACTCACAACTTATGCGGATAATATGTTACGCGTCAGATCCGGATTACCTGCCCTCTGCCGGTCCGGATGGTTGAGCGTGACACGACGGAGACACGCGGAGCGCGGGAAACACTTCGTCACCCACCACCACGGGCGGATCGGCTAATTGGTGCGGCCATGGATCTGCGCAGTGCCATTGCCGCCATCCGCTTCGGCCTGGGCCGGAGGATGGGCAACGCCCTTCCGGGTGATCCCGCTGCCTGGCTCGACCGCCAGATCGCGCCACCCGGCCCGCAACGGACCGGCCCCGGCCTCAAGCCGCCGCTGACGCTGACGGATGCTCTCGCCGCCTACTCCCGGCGCGCCAAACCGGCCGACGCGCCTGCGATCCGGCGTGAGATCGCGCGGATGACAGAAGACGATGCCGTCGCCTGGGTCGGTCACTGCCTGCTGAGTGATGCGCCGTTCCAGGACCGGCTGACGAATTTTTGGGCCAACCACCTCACTACCAGCCGGCGGGTCCGCAACGCCGGCATGTTCACCGGGCCCTATATCCGGGACGTGGTGCGGCAGCACCTTTTCGGCCGCTTCGCCGACATGCTGATCGGCGCCGCGCGGCATCCGGCGATGCTGATCTACCTTTCGAACGGGCGCTCCGTCGGGCCGAACAGCCCGGTCGGACGCCGGCTGGGACGCGGGCTGAACGAGAACCTGGCACGCGAGATTCTGGAACTGCACACGGTCACTCCTGCCGCCGGCTATACTCAGCACGACGTGATCGAGTTTGCCCGGATTCTCACCGGCTGGTCGCCGGACCGGAACAGCCAGGGCAGCGGCTTCGCCTTCCGCGCGGGAGCGCACGAGCCCGGCCCGAAGACCTTGCTCGGCCGCCGCTTCCCGGAAGGCGAGGAGGGCGGGATCGAGGCGCTGCGCTACCTCGCCGAGCATCCCGCAACGCACCGGCACCTGGCGACAAAGCTCGCCTGTCATTTTGTTGCCGACGATCCGCCCGCCTCGGCGGTGGACCATCTCTATGCCGTTCTGCGCGACACGCGCGGCGATCTCGGTGCCGTCTCGCGCGCGCTGGCGCGCCTGCCGGAGGCGTGGTCGCCGCCGCTGAGCAAGGTGCGCGCTCCGATCGACTACGTGCTGGCCGTGGGCCGCGCGGTCGGTGCGACGGGGACGCAGGCGCGGAGATTGCACGGCGCCATGCGCAGCATGGGCCAGCCGCTCTGGTCCGCGCCGCAGCCGGTCGGCTGGCCGGATGTGGCGGAGGAGTGGGCGGTGCCGGAAGCCCTGATGCACCGCATCGAGTGGGCCAATGCCATTGCCGGGCGTGCCGGGCGGCACGATGCCCGCGAACTGGCGCAGGCCTGCCTCGGTCCGCTGGCCAGTGCCGACCTGCTGCGGGAGGCGGCACGTGCCGGCTCACCGCAGGATGCCCTTACCCTCGTGCTCGTCAGCCCGGAGTTCCAGCGGCGATGACCGACTTCCCGACCTGTGCCGGCCCGCGGATCTCGCGCCGCGGCCTCCTGCTCGGCCTGACTGCCGGTTTCGTGCTCGGCGGCACGCGCCTCGCGCTCGCGGATGCGCCTGGCGATGCGCGCTTCGTTGTCGTGCTGCTGCGCGGCGGCATGGATGGGCTCTCTGCCGTCCAGCCCTATGGCGACCCCGCGTTCGCTGCGCTGCGCGGCCCGCTTGCGCTGCCGGAGCCGGGGCAGGAGGGCGGTGTGCTCGATCTCGGCGGCCGCTTCGGTCTGCATCCGAGGCTGGCAGGACTGCATGCCCTCTACCGCGCCAATGAGGCGCTGGTGGTGCATGCGGTGGCCGGCCCCTATCGCTCGCGCAGCCATTTCGAGGCGCAGGACCTGCTGGAAAGCGGCGCCATGCAGCGCCTGTCCAGCGGCTGGCTCAACCGCGCGCTGACCGCGTTGCCCCGCACCGGACGCCGCGAGGCGGGGCTGTCCGTCGGCCTCGACATGCCGCTGCTGATGCGTGGGCCGGCGGCGGTGCAGAACTACGCGCCGGGCGGCGTCATGGAGGTGAACGACGACCTGATGGCGAGGATCGAGGGACTTCTGTCCCGCGACCCCACCTTCGGTCCGGTCGTTGCGCGTGGACGTGAGGAACGGCGCTTCACCTCCGTGGTGCTGGAGGGCGAGGAGATGGGCGGCGCTCGGCGCAACAGCCTGGCCACGCTGGGCGAGGCAGCGGGGCGCCTGATGGCAGCGCCAGACGGTCCGCGTGTCGCGGCACTCGAGGCCGGCGGTTGGGACACGCATGTCGGCCAGACGGAACGGCTGAACGGCACCTTCGGCCAGTTGGACCGGGGGCTGGAGGCGCTGCGCCAAGGGCTCGGCGATGCCTGGCGGCGGACGGCGGTGCTGGTGGTCACCGAGTTCGGCCGCACTGCGCGCCCGAACGGCAATCGGGGTACGGATCACGGCACCGCCGGGGCCGCCTTCCTGCTCGGCGGTGCCGTGGCCGGTGGGCGGGTGGCAGCGGACTGGCCGGGCCTCGGCGAGGGCAAGCTGTTCGAGGACCGCGACCTCCAGCCCACGACGGACCTTCGCGCCGTGGCCAAGGGCCTGCTGCGTGACCATCTGCGCCTGCCGCCGGCGGCGGTGGAGCAGGCCTTCCCGGACAGCGGCGCCATCGCGCCCATGGGGCGGCTGGTCAGGGCCTGATACCAGCCTGCCCAGGTGTCGACGCGCCGGCGGTCTCGACCGCCGGTCTCGGCCTTCGCCCACGCTGTGCTTCACCAGGTGCTGCGGCCGTTCGGCCGGTTTCGCCCTGCGCAGGCCGGGATTTCGGCAGACCGGCACGATGGGGCTGCAGGTGCAGCCTCAGCGTCGCGGCGCGTCCAGCCCGAGCGCCCGGGAGAGCCGCCGCGCCAGGCGCTGGCGGGAGAAGCGCAGCGCCGCCCGTCCCGGTACGGGCGGCCGGCGCGTCAGCGCCGCGCGCATCTGCCGTACGGCGGCGCGCTGGTCGGGCTCGGCCCAGACCTGCCCCTCGCCGAGGACATAGTCGCGATCCGTCAGCCGGCGCAGCCGGTACGGCACACCGAAATAGCCCGGCTCTGCCGCCATGTCGGCATTGCCGGACCAGTCCGTGGTGACCACCCGGCGCCCGAGCAGCAGCGCCTTGGCGATGTTGCGTCCGAACCCTTCCGCGCGGTGCAGCGAAACCAGCGCATCAGCCCGGCGCAGCAGTGCCTCGATGTCGGCATTGGGCCAGGGGCCGTCCACCCAGATCACGTCGGGTATGCCGCGCAGCAGCGCCTGCAGGCGCTTTGCGTCGCCACGGGCGCGCCGGCCGCGCGTGGTCTTCAGCACCAGCGTCACCGGCCCGACCTGCCGGCGCAGCCGGGCGAAGGCGCGCAGCACGGCCTCCGGGTTCTTGCGTGTGAGCCAGGAGGAGAAGTCGAAGACCGAGACCAGCACCCGCCGCCCCGGCGGCAGGGCGAGCCGTCGCCGCAGCGCGAGTGCATCCGCCAGGCGGTGCCGGCCGGCCAGCTCCACCGAGGAGGTCACCCGCAGTACCGGCGGGCCGCCGGCCAGGCTGAACGCGCCTTGGGCGAAAGCGGAAGGCGCCATCACCGTGTCGAACAGCCTGAGCGCCGCACGCCAGCCCTGGGGCAGCGCCGGCAGCTCCCAGGGCGCGAAAAGGTCCACCCGGCGAAAGGCGGCGAAGCGTGGCCAGTGTTCCAGCGCCCAGAAGGTCGCCTCGAACAGCGTGTCGCAGAACAGCGCGCGACCGCCCTGCGGCAGCGTGGCTGCGCGCGGGCGGAGGTGGCGGTGCTTGTCGGGATCGGTCTCGATCCAGCGCGCAGGCTTGCTGTCGATCACTTCGAAGTCGCAGCCCATGGATTCCAGCGCGCGGCAGACGGAATAGCAGTCGTCCGCGATGCCGAGCACCTGTCGCCACGGCCCGATGACGCTGAGCAGGCCGGGGCGCGGCAAGGCCCGCGGCGGCTCCTCCAGGCTGATGCCGTATTCGGCGCTGGCGCGGCTGCGCAGCCATTCCCGCAGCATCAGCGGCCGGTCGGCGAGTGCCCGCAGGTCCTCGCGGAAGCGCAGAACGGAACGGAGGAACAGCGGCGGCGCCTCGGCCGTGCCGGCGAGCAGCAGCTTGCGGTCCGTTGGCGGCAGGAGGTGCCACAGGCGATGCTCGGCCAGGCCGAAGACCACGGCCCAGTCCAGGACGGCGCGGGCGCTGCCGTCCACCGTGGCGAGCATGTCCGGGCGGCGGAGCCTGAGCGCGAAGACCAGCAGGCGGAAAAGGCGCGAGAGCGGCGCCAGGCCGGGACCAGGCGTGCCCAGCATGGCGAGGCCTTGCAGGTCGCGCCGGGTCATGCTGCCGAAGGCGGGCAGGGCGGCGGCGGCGAGAAGCCCGGCCTGCAGCGTGATGCCGAGGCGCCGTGCCAGCACTTCCGGCGTCTCGCCGGGGCCGGTGAACTGCTCGTTGGCCCAGGCTGTGAGCGCGGTGCCGAGGCCGTCCGGACCGCGGCGGGCGGCGAGCCCGGCGAAGTTGTCGAGCCGGGCCACGAGGAAGCCGGGGAAGCGATGGGCGATGCGGGTGATGTCGGCCGGGGTCGGCCTTGCCCCTTCAGGGGCGGTGCGGGGGAAGCGCGCTGCAGCAAGGGCGATCTGCAGCAACTCATGGTCCTGCACGCGCGCGGGCGGGTCGGGCAGGCGCAGGGCTGGCTGCATCGGCGTGTCCACTCGGCGCTTCTAGAGCAGGATCTCGGCTTGCTGAAGCGCCCGTGGCCGCACCGGGACGGTTTCCGCGTGCCGTGGCGGCGCCTGCTACAGGTCGGCGCGCCAGATCCAGAGGCCGATGAGAGCCGCCAGGCCGGCGCCGAGGGCGAGCATGCCCGCTCCCTCGGCTTCCAGTTCCCGCATGATCGCCGCCCACAGCACGAAGACGCCGACCGCCACTGCGATCCCGCCGATCAGCGAGGCCCGTGAGCGCTTGATCTGCCCGCCATCAAGCGGCGTGAGGCCGGCCATGGCGCGGATCATTCTGCCGCCACAGCCGGCGCTCGCGGCGCGCCGGCATGCGGGTCATCGTGCGTGTGGCGCACGCGCTTCAGGTCGCGGCGCAGATGCGCCGTGTCGTAGCCGTTCAGCAGGTGCCCGAGCAGACCGCGCCTGAGATCGCTGGTGCCGAACAGCCAGTCGGCGATCGGATAGGTCAGGTTAAAGTTCCGCTCCATCATGATGGCCGTGTTGTGGTGCGCGGCATGATGGCGGCGGATGGTGTTGATGAAGGGGATATGACGGACGATGCGGTCGTCCTTCACGTGACAGCAGTAGTGGAACAGCTCGTAGTTCAGGTAGATCGCCGTGTTGGTGATCAGCAGCAGCCAACCCGCATTGGCAAGGCCCAGCGCGCCCAGGATCGCCGCCGGTACCAGCGACATGGCGATGAAGGTGACCAGCGCATAGGGCGGGAAGAACACGATCCTGAAGTCGCGGCTGTTGTCCAGCGTGTACTCGTTCTCGGTGAAGAACTGGTGGTGCGCCAGGGTATGGCGCTTGTAGATGCCCAGCAGCCCCTTGATCGGCCGATGCATCACGTATTTGTGAATCCACCATTCGAAGACGTTGGCGCCGAGGAAGGCGAGGGGGACGACCAGCCATTCATACCAGGCCGGCGCCTGCACCTGGCGCGCGAAGTACCAGATGGCGGCGAGACCGATGGCGTAGATCAGCGCCACATGAGCCCAGCCGTGATAGAGCCGGCCGATCTTGCTGCGGAAGTCGTTGCGGAAGGCCTGCTGCCGACGGGACAGCCGGGCACGCTTGGCACTCTCGGCGTCGCTCACTGTGGTGCCGTCCATGGTTTCCTCCGCGCTCTGACCTGCTGCTGATATATCAGGCTGCCAGGGTGCCGGTCCATCGCCCCTTCCTGGGGCGCGCCCTCACAGGTCCGGACCGACCGTCGCGCGGGTGAAGGCCTCGATGTAGTCGATCAGCCGGTCCGAGGCCACCGCTGCGGCCTCCGCACCCCCGTCGGCGATGGCGCGGGCAAGGGTGGCATGTACCTCCGCCGCCTGCGGCAGGTCGGCGCTGCGGCGCCAGTGGATGAACCAGAAGCGCCGCGACAGGCCATGCGTCAGTGCCATGGCGGCGGCGGCGAACTCGTTGCGCGCCGCTTCCAGCACCAGCAGGTTCAGCGCGCGGTCGAGCCGGAGGAAGGCCGTCTCGTCATCCGTCGCGGCAGCGCGGTCCATGCCCTCGGCGATGCGGCGCAGCCCCTCGCGCTGCAGCGGATCGGCGCGGCGCGCGGCGGCGCGGGCGCAGAGCCGCTCGATCTCGCGTCGGACCTCGAGCAGCCGAAGCTGCTCGCGCACATCCACTGCGGCTACCACGATGCCGCGCCGAGGCAGGATGCGCACCAGACGCTCCCGTGCCAGGCGCTGCAGCGCCTCGCGCACCGGAGTGCGGCCGAAGCCGAAGCGGGTCGAGAGCTGTGCCTCGCTCACCACCTCGCCTGGCCGCAGCGAGAGGGTGACGATCGCCTCCTCCAAAGCGCGATAGGCGCGTTCGGTCAGGGTATCATCGCCATCGGCCGGCTCCGCACGAGGGCGGCGAATGCCGGGGCTGTGGCGGCGCGGGGCAAGGGAGTCAGGCATATTCGGGCAGAATTGGCCGCATGCGCCGATCCACGCAACCGGTGCTTGACGCGCGGGCGGTGCTGGGATCACAGTGGCACGCCACAAACATATTACACGGCGAACCGCCGGGTTTAGGGAGAGAGGGCGTACCCGAGGGTCCGTCAGGGCGACTGCACCACGCAGGCTCCTGGGCGGGCCCTCGTGGTGTCTAGGGAGATGGTCAGGCCCAGGTGGTCCGCCTTCCGACCCTGGCGCTTCAATCTGCTTTCTCGGCCATCATGACGAGCATGTGAGAGGCTTCGACGGCCTTGGCCCGCCCGCCTCCGACGGCAGGGGGACAGCGGCCGGGCGTCATCCGGTCCGGCTTCAGACGAATTGGCCGCGCAGGAAGCCAAGGGCCGGCAGTGGCGCCCATTTGCGCGGCAGGTCCGCCCGGCGGATCGGGGTGACGCTGTAATGCGGGATCGGCTGGCGCGAGCGGGCAAGGAAATCCGCATAGGCGCTGACCTGCTGGGCCCGCCAGGCCCGGTCCTCCAACGCCTGAGCCCGGCTGCGGTAGACCTCGGCTATCCGGTTCGTTCGACCTACGGTGGCGATGACCGCCCAGAGCGTGTCCTCATCGCCGCGGCCGACGCTCACCAGATGCCTTACGGCCACGGCGGGGCCTCTCCCGAACCGTCGTTCAAGGGCAGTGTCCGCTCGCTGTCACAATCGAAGCTAGCCATACAAACGACTGCGGCGCCAGCCCGTTCAGCCGCCCCCGCTTCGACGGAGGGAGAGGTGGTGCGGTTCCCCGCTGCCTGTCCCGATCACATGCTCGTACCAACTCTCATGCTTCGCGCACCGCGGCACGGGGGCCGGCACCCCCCCAGCGCTCGGAGGCTACGGACAGGCGTGTCGGTCAGGCCGCGTCGTGGAAGATGATGCCGAGGGTGTGACGCCGCCCCGATCGCACCTGGCTGACGCCGTGGCGCATGGTGACGCGGTAGGGGCCGCGCGTGCCCTGCACCGGCCGGTGGTGCACGGCGAAGACGACTCCCTCGCCCTGGCGCAGCGGCACCACCTCGGCCCGGCTCTGCATGCGCGGACGCTGCTCGGTCAGCACGAACTCGCCGCCGGCGAAGTCGGTGGCGGGATCGGAGAGCAGGAAGGCGACCTGCAGCGGGAACACATGCTCCCCGTACAGGTCCTGGTGCAGGCAATTGTAGTCGCCCGGACCGTAGCGCAGCAGCAGCGGCGTGGGCCGCGTCTGCCCCGCTTCGTGGCAGCGCGCAAGGAAGACCTCATGTGCCGGCGGAAAGCGCGACGCGAGCCCCATCGCCTCATGCCAGCGGTTCGCCACGGGCACGAGACGTGGGTAGAGCGCCGTGCGCAGCGTGGCGACAGCCGCGGGCAGCGGGGCGGCGAAGTACTTGTACTCGCCGCGGCCGAAGCCGTGCCGCGCCATCACCACCCGGCTGCGGAAGCATGCCTCCTCCTCGTACAACGCCGCGAGCGATGTGCATTCGCCCGGCGTCAGCAGCGGCCCGGTGGTGGCGCAGCCCTGCGTCTCCAACTCCGCCACCACACGCGCCCAGTCGAGCGCCGCCACCCGCGCGGCGATGTCCCGCCCGCTCATCCTTCCGTCTCGCGTCGGAGCAGCGCGCGCTTGCGCTCGACCCCCCAGCGATAGCCGGAGAGCGCGCCGCCGGTGCGCACCACGCGGTGGCAGGGGATTGCCACCGCGATCTCGTTCGTCGCGCAGGCCCGCGCCACTGCCCGCACGGCCCGTGGCTGGCCGATGCGCGCCGCGATCTCGGCGTAGGTGGCGGTGCTGCCTGGCGGGATCTCGCGCAGCGCCTTCCACACGCGCTGCTGGAAAGCCGTGCCGCGCATGTCCAGCGGCAGGTCCGGCGCGGCGCGCCCTGGCTGCTCCATCATGCCGACCACCTGCGCCACCAGCGCCTCGAAGGCCGCGTCGCCGCCAACCAGGCGCGCCTTGGGGAATCGGTCCTGCAGCGCGTCCAGCAGCGCCTGCGGGTCATCGCCGAGCTGGATGGCGCAGACGCCCTTCGCCGTCGCCGCGACCAGCACGGCTCCGAGCGAGCACTGACCGAGCGCGAAACGGATCTCCGCATCCCGCCCGCCGTCACGCCACTCCCGCGGCCGCATGCCGAGGATCGCGGTGGCATTCTCGTAGAACCGGCTGTTCGAGCCGTAGCCAGCGCCGTACAGCGCCTCGGTCACCGTTCCGGCGCCAGTGAGTTCCTGCTTCACCCGGGCTGCTCGCCGCGCAGCGGCATAGTCGCGCGGCGTGACGCCGGTGATCTCCTTGAACACGCGGTGGAAGTGGAAGCGGCTGAGGCCTGCGGTCTCGGCCAGCGCTGCGAGCGAGGGCATCTCCTCCGCCTCCTCGATCAGCTGGCAGGCGCGTGTCACCGCGGCGGCGTGCCGCGCCACCAGATCCGCGCCGTTCGGCTTGCAGCGCTTGCAGGGCCGATATCCCGCGGCTTCGGCAGCCTCGCAGGTGGGATGGAAGCGGATGTTCTCCACCCGTGCCGGCCGGGCAGGGCAGGAGGGGCGACAATAGACGCCCGTGGTGAGCACGGCATAGACGAAGCGCCCATCGGCGGCGCGGTCGCGGCGGCGCACGGCGGCAAGCCGCGCGGCATCGTTGGGGAAGGGATCGGCGGCGATCTCGATCGCGGCGGACATGGTTGGATCTCCGGTCGGGCCAAGCATGGGGGGATCCCACGCCACGATCCGTCAGATGCGACATCCGGGCCGCGGCGGCACTCCGGGCCTTGCGGTGGAATTCGTCGCGGAGCACGCAAGGCACAAGGGGACGGCCCGCGGCGGCTTCCGCCGCAGATGCCGCTTCGGTACGGAGCCCGCCTCCCAGGCGTCCGTTCGGCTCGGCAAATGTCGCGGCCGGTAGGGTAGAACCGGCCTGCATCACACGGAGGATCGGGAGGCTGCGCGTAAGGACACGGGAGCGCCCTGGCGAGGTGAGCGGCAGCGCGTGAGACCAGCCGCGTCGCAGCGGATGCGGCGACCGGCGCGCAGGAGGTCCCGCGCACCGTCGTAACCGTCAGCAGGAGCGCGATGCAGACCGATGCGGCTGCCAGCCAGGTCCGTTCGGTGTCTGCCGACCTGTCGTGGCAAGTGGAAGGCGGGCACCAGGATGGGGCGCTTCCTCGGCGCGATACGGACAGCATAGCGGGTGAGGTTGCATCCGTCGGTCCGCCGGGTGCGGAGGCGTTGACGCCACGCTGCCACCTGAATTCGCATCCGGGCCTGCTCTGGAGCCCGCACAGCGGGTCAGAGCCGAGGCCAGGAGCGCGATTCACGCTTTCGGTCGTACCACCCTCAAGCGGTCGCGCTCCGGAGCAGATCCCATTCAGGTGGAATCACCTGAATGGGTACAGATGCTCATGAGAACAAAGCGCCAGAGCATTTGCCGTGAGCCCAGGCGAACGGCAATTGCTCTAGGCGGCAGCCTTGGCGCCGCGTACCAGGCGTCCGGGCAATGCGCCGGTTGCCTCGCCATGGCGGTACACGACCTGGCCCGAGACGATCGTGGCCACATAGCCATCCGCCGGCTGCACCAGCCGCTTGCCGCCTGCGGGGAGGTCGTAGCGCATCTCCGGCATGCGGATCTGCAGCCGGTCATAGTCGATGACGTTCAGATCCGCCTTCAGGCCCGGGGCGACTAGGCCGCGATCCGCGAGGCCCAGGGCCAGCGCGTTGTCGCGGGTGATGCGCTTCACGGCGAATTCCAGCGGAAGCTTCGGCCCCCGGACCCGATCGCGCGTCCAGTAGGACAGCGTGTGCGTGGTCGAGGAGGCGTCGCAGATGAAGCCGACATGCGCCCCTCCGTCGCCGAGGCCGAGCAGTGTCTGCGGGTGCTGGACCATGGTCCGTACCGCTTCCAGGTCGCGGTCGGCATAGTTGATGATGGGGCGGTTCAGGATGGCCTTGCCGTCCTTCTCCATCATCCATTCCCAGCAGAGTGCCGCCGGGTCCACCCCCCGCTCCCGTGCCACGGCACCGACGCTCGTTTCCGGCCGCGGCTCGTAGTCCGGCGGATCGCCCAGGGGGAAGATCATGTCCCAGGTGTTCAGCCGCGCCCGCAACATGGGGTCGGCGATCTCCTCAGCGAGCAGTCGTGCCTTCAGCCCGGGGTCGCGCAGCGCCTGCATCTTCTGCGCGAAGGGCAGGTGCGCGATTTCCTTCCAGGAGGGCCGCGCCATGAAGGGATGCTGAGAGAGTTCGAAGCCGAACATCAGCCCGACCGGGCGGCCCATCACCTGGCCCATCATGCGCACGCCAGCCGCATTCGCCGCCTCGACCTGCTCGAGCAGGAAGCGCCACAGCCAGGGCCGGCTCTCCCGCTGCAGCAGGGAGAAGGTCATCGGCCGGCCGGAGGCCGCGGCGATGCGCCGCAGCCGGGCGAACTCGTCCTCCGGGTCGTCGAAATCGGAGATCACCTGCATCCAGGAGGCGCCGGCGGCGCCCACCGCGCGGCCGATCGTCTCCAGCTCCGCCTCCGGCGTGCCGAGGGTCGGGATGTGCCTCCCGTCCAGCGTGCGGTGCGCGATGGCGCGTGAGGTGGAGAAGCCGAGCGCGCCCGCGCGGATGCCCTCCGCGGCAAGGCGGGCCATCTCCGCCACCTCCGCCTCGGTCGCCACCGCATGGGCTTCCGCGCGCTCGCCCATCACATGCACGCGCAGCGGCGCATGGGTCACCTGCGCGGCGATGTCGAGATCCCATCGGCGCGCCGCGAGCGCATCCATGAAGTCGGAGAAGCTCTCCCAGTTCCAGGGCAGCCCTTCGGTCAGCACCACCTCGGGCAGATCCTCCACGCCCTCCATCAGCTTGACCAACGCCTGGCGCCGCTCCGGCCGGCAAGGGGCGAAGCCGACGCCGCAGTTGCCGATCAGCACGGTCGTGACGCCGTTCAGCGAGGAGCTGTCGATGCGGTTGCTCCAGGTCGCCTGGGCGTCGTAGTGGGTATGGATATCCACGAAGCCCGGCGTGACCAGCAATCCGCGCGCGTCGATCTCCTCGGCGCCGCGCGGGGCGGGGCCGAGCCTGCCCACCGCCGCGATGCGGTCCCCCGCGATCGCGATATCGGCCTCGCGCGGGGGTGCGCCGCTGCCGTCCGCCACGGTGCCGCCGCGGATGACGAGGGTGATCTCTCCGGTCATGCCTGTCCTCCTCCCACGCCTCTCGATTGCAGTATGGCCCGGCTCCCGGCCCGGGCGAACCCCCCAGCCGCGCTCAGCCGGGCTGGGACGGCCGCCGCATCAGCAGCGCCGGCAGCACCGCGCACAGGCAGGCCGCCGACGCCACCAGGAAGGCGTCGCGGAAACCCAGCATCTGCGCCTGGGCATGGATGATGCGGCCGAGCACGCTCTCGAAGCCCGCCTGCCACAGCGTTTCCGGCACCCCCTCCTGCACCAGCAGCGCCTCCACCATCCGGCGCAGTTCAAGTGTCATGGGAAGAGACCCGTCCTGGCTCGCCGTCAGTGCCTCTGCATGCATCTGCGTGTGCTGCTCCAGCACGATGGAAAGGCCGTTCACCCCGATCGCGCCGCCGAATTGGCGCGAGAAATTGATCGCTCCCGCCCCCTGGCCGAGGAAGCGCGGCGGCAGGGAGCGCAGCGCGCCGGTGTTCATGCTCGGCATCGCCAGCGAGAGCCCGACCCGTCCCACCAGGATCCACAGCGCCAGTGTCCAGAACGGCACATTGGTGTCCACGCCCACCATCAGCCAGGCCGAGAAGGCGAAGACCGTGAGCCCGATGCTGACCGGCCCGGTCGGCGGCACCCGATCCGCGATGCGTCCCGAGATCGGGAAGCAGATGAGCATCATGAGACCCGCCGGCATCAGCAGCAGCCCCGCCCGGGTCGGCGTGTAGCCCTGCACGAGCTGGACGAAGAGCGGCGCGAGATAGGTGGTGCCGAACAGTGCCGCACCATAGACGAAGGCGACGGCGGAGGCGGCGGCGAAGCCGCGGTTCGCCATGATGCGCGGGTCGATCAGCGGCGCCGGCACGCTGAGTTCCCACAGCACGAAGCCGACCGCCGCGACCGCGGCTAGCGTCAGCTCCAGCACCACGGCATCCGCGTTCCACCCTTCGTGCTGACCGCTGGCGAGACCTTTCAGCAGCGCGCTGATGGCCGTGACCAGCAGCAGCAGGCCAAGCGCATCGAAGTGCGGACGCGGGCCCACCTTTGCGCGTCCCGGCATGAACAGCCAGCCCAGCACCAGGCCCAGCAGCGGCAGTGGCAGCGCCAGCAGGAAGACCGAGCGCCAGCCGAAGCCGTCCGTCATCAGGCCGCCGATGGTGGGGCCGAGCGCGGGAGCCATCACCACTCCGACCGCGAAGATGCCCATGGCGGTGCCGCGCTTCTCCGGTGGGAAGACGCGGAACACCACCTGCATGCCGAGCGGCTGCAGCAGCCCTGCGGAGGCGCCCTGCATGATCCGCCCCGTCACCAGTGCCGCCTCGCTCGGGGCCAGGCCACCCAGGACGGATCCGGTGATGAAGACCAGGAGCGCCAGGAGGTAGGTCACGCGCGGGCCGAACGCCTCCACCAGCCAGGCCGTCAGCAGCATCGTGCCCGTCGTGGCCGCCAGGAATCCGGCGGAGAGCAGCTGTGCCCGATCCTGCCCGATGCCGAAGGCGCCCATGATCTCCGGCACCGCGACATTGACGATGGTGGAGGAGAGGATGGTGGAGACCGTGCCGATCATGGCGGTGAAGGTCACCAGCCAGCGGTAATTCGGGCCGTACCGCGCGAACAATGCTTCCACGCTGCGGGGCGCCGCGGGCGACGGGCCGAGCGGCGACGAGCCCGGCGCGGCGGCGGCGTCACTCACGCGCCTCGGCCTCCACCACCACCATCATGCCCGGGCGCAGGATGCCTCCCTCGGGCGGCGGGTCGAGCGCGATGCGCAGGGGCAGGCGCTGCGTGATCTTGGTGAAGTTGCCGGAGGGGTTCGGGCTCGGCAGCAGGGCGAACTCGCTGGTCGCGGCGCCGCCGACGCGCTCGACCACGCCCTCGAAGCGGCGGCCGGGATAGGCATCCACGCTGATGTGAACACGGGTGCCGACGCGGAAGAAACGGACCTCCGTCTCCTTCACATTGGCCTCGACGCGCACCTGTGCGGGGTCGTGCACCAGCAGGATGCGCTGGCCGGGGGTCACGTACTCGCCCGTATCCACGAAGACCCGGCTGACCACGCCGTCCAGCGGCATGGCGATGACGCGGTCGCGCAGGTCGAGCGCGGCGCGGTCTCGCTGGGCGCGGAGTTCCCGCTCCTGCGGCGCCAGTGCGTCGAGCTGCCGCCGCAATACCGTCAGCTCCTCCCTGGCGGCGCCGGCGGCGGCAAGGCGCGCCTCGGCACTGGCGATCTCCGCCGTGGCCGTGAGCACCTTCTGCCGGGCGGTGTCGAGGGCGGCGCGGGTCTGGTCCTGGCGCTGGCGCGTGCCGCTGCCGCTCGCCATCAGCTCGACGGCGCGGCGGTGCTCGGCCTCGGCGAGCAGCCGCTCGGCCTCGGCCGCCGGCAGGGCGGCGCGCGCGGCCTCGAGGCTCGCCCGCTCGGCCGCCTGCTGGCTCGCAGTCTGCGCGTCCACCAGGGCGATGCGTGCCTTGAGCTCCGCCCGCCGTGCCTCGAGGCCGGCGATGCGCGCCTCCAGCTCCTGTAGCGCCAAGGCCGAATCGCGCCCGTCGATGCGCACCAACACCTCGCCCTGCCGCACCTGGTCGCCGGCGATGACGCGGACCTCCTGCACCCAGCCAGGGACGCGGCTGGCGAGGGCGATCATGTCCGCAGCGATCCGGGCATCGTCCACGTAGACATGGGTGAGGAGGCGATGCAGCCAGGTGCCGCCGGCGCCGAGCACGATCAGGACGAGAGCGAGGATGGCGAACAGCCGGAGGCGCAGCCGCCGTTGACTGCGGCTGCGCGGACGCGCGGGACGGTCGGTGTCCGACTGCGGCGTCGCCCCGTCCGCGGCGGGCGCATCCGCCGGACGGGGTGGGGCCTCGCGGGTGCGGGGCAGCTCGGCGTTAGGCTGCCCGATGTCCATCCGCCTCTTCCTCCGGGGTGCCCGGCCCCAGGTCGGCCGGCGCGGCGCCGAGCCGCGCTGCCACGCCCTCCAGCACTGCGAGGCAGGCGAGGATCTCGGTTTCGGGGATGCCTTCCAGGATCTCCGCCCTTACGGCCGCGGCGGCCTGCTCGATGTGGCGGTGCAGTGCCCGGGCGCGCGGCGTCAGGTGGATGGTCTTGGCGCGGCGGTCCTGGGGCACGGCACGGCGCTGCACCAGGCCTTCGCGTTCCAGCCAGTCCAGGGTGCGGACCAGCGTCGGCCCCTCGACCGCCATGCGTGCCGCGAGGTCCTTCTGCGTCAGCCCGTCGCCACCGCGCGCCAGATGTAGCAGCGGCAGCCAGCGCGCCTCGGTCAGGCCGTAGGCGGCCATGCGGGCATCGAGGCGTGCGCGCCAGCGGCGGCTGATCTGGCCGATGGTCCGGCCCAGGCGCCACTGGAGATGTGGCAGGGTCTGCCCATCCTGCATGGGCAAAGTCTAGGCTCGGCAAAGAAAGATAGCTAGCTACACAACTTCTTTTTCGTGACGATGGCGGCGGGATGGACCGGGCGCCGCCGGCGCGCGATCCTTCGCCCGCAATCCGGGAGGAAAGGCAGGACGATGAGCGCGATGGCAGCGCTGACCTATGAGGTCAGGGCGAACAATCTTTCCCGCGCCTCCGAGAATCGGATCCACGACGACACCGTGGCTCGCCGCTTCGGCTTCACCGGGGCCCTGGTGCCGGGGGTGGAGGTGCATGCCTATGCATGCCATCCCGTGGTCGCGCGCTGGGGGCGTGACTGGCTGGCCCGCGGCGGCGCGGAAACACGCTTCCTAAAGCCGGTGTATGACGGCGCGGCCGTGCATGTGACCGCCGAGCCTGCAGATGGGGCGCTGGATCTGCGCGCCGAGAGCAGCGGCGCACTGTGCGCCACCGGCCGTGCCTGGCTCCCCGCCGAACCGCCGGCGCCACCGCGGGTCGAGGCCTATGACTGGCCCTCCCCACCGGAGGACCGCCCGCCGGCCAGCGAGGCGACGCTGGCGCCCGGCACCTGGCTGGGCACGCGGCCCGAGCCGGTGACCGTGGAGGCGCTGACGGATTACCTGCGCGGCATCGCGGAAACGGATCCGCTCTACGCTGCGGAGGGGCTGGCGCACCCGGGGCTCATCCTTCGCCTCTGCAACCGTGCACTGACGCAGAATGTCGTGCTCGGTCCCTGGATCCATGTCGGCAGCCGGGTGCAGAATCTCGGCCTCGCGCGGGTCGGGGACAAGCTCGCGGCGCGCGCCCGCGTGGTGGCGAACGCCGAGCGCAAGGGCCACGCGATCGTGGATCTCGACGTACTGGTGGTGGCGGACGGGACACGCCCCGTCGCGCATGTGGTGC
>Ga0180217_1001690_pt1 | contig 22854 bp, 10 predicted proteins | sample eDN3rd37CBELigOP_FD_128521 | JGI IMG/M metagenome (GOLD analysis project Ga0180217, IMG submission 128521) | Enriched Organic Plus compost microbial communities from Emeryville, California, USA - eDNA 3rd pass 37_C BE-Lig OP (version 2) (version 2) ... | reverse complement strand
TTCATACAATCCACCGAGGCCGTTTGGTTGACCGAGTGATCGCGCGGCCATCAGCGCCACGTGCGGCGTCGCCCACGGATCGCGGCGCCAAGTCCCGCACCTCTTCGTCGGCTTGCAGGCTCAAGATTTTTCGCTCAACCTGACGGCACAAAAAAAAAACAAGTGCCGACCGAGTTCGCGTTGAGCGTCGTGATCCGCGCGGCGAGTTCGTGCCGGCGTAGATAGTGAGGCGCATTTGCTAGATCAAGTGCGGATAAAGCTCGCTGACTCATTGTCTCCACGACACACACCCTCCATCACGCTCAATTTAGGCGCCAAAAGGCTCGAGTAGACGAGGAGGAATCATGGAGCAACATCCACGACAGCAACAACTCGACGAGCAGTATCACGAGAGGACCCTGGTATACTTCCAAGGCCACAACACCGAGCCATATTATGATTATGTCACATACCCCTGGCCGGTTGCCCCAACCGACCCACCGGGTGGTGCCTCTCGCGTAGTCGCTCCACTCAACTCTCCACTCGCTCCGAGCCTTAGGACCTTCGCTATGTATGTTTCTGAGGGAAAGGAGGTCCCCGCTGCCGCTGACGCTAAGAACAACGCTGTTGCGCAGTCACCTGTCGCCTCGGACCCTGCTACACCTGTGGCACTGACTTAGGAGCCCGCTCAGGCGAGCCAGGAGTCTCCAGAGCCCCTCAACTATGACGAGGGCAAGGACGACGAGGACAAAAGCGACCAGGCCAAGGACGTGAGGATACCCGAGTCAACAGACAAGGATGCACTTTTCGCGTCCCTCTTAGGTGCGCCGAAGACCCAAGAAGCCCCCATGAAAATACCACCATACGCAATGCACGAGTATATCGCCAGGGCTCAAGCCAAGAATGGAATCAATCTCGACAAGATCTGTAATGTACTTGAGCAGTTACGCACTCTGCATGCGTATGCCGTGCCAAGTGACAAATTGGGCAAGTTTCCGGAACAGCAGTCTATGCGTTTCTTATTTTGCACGCGAAACGAACTTCTGCATCCACGAGGGGATACTGCCAAATCTGGCTCCCTTTCTGGCAAGAATTCTCTAGCTGCAATGTTCGATGGACCTGAAGTCAAAGAATCCAAGGACGAAGTCACATTCGTTACACCACGCGGTCCCTCCCACTCACCCTTCCTCGCAAATACGCGACGAAAAGATCGACTGACTAGCCTGACGTACAGGATTGTCGCAAGATGCTTTGAGCGCGCCTGGAACCGCAATGCATCGAACACTAGCAAGTCTCCGAAGCACATCAATTGGCCATTCCTTTCGCATGCAGAGTTCTTCGCCGAATGCCATCGCCTCTGTGGTCTGATTGCCATTCACATGTTGGAGGACGAGCCACGCACGTTTGTAGCCGATGCCACACGGGAGCCTTACAAAACGTTGTTTGATTGTGATGTGACTTTGCCGCATGGCGTTCGTCGCTGGTTTGTCTTGCAGGCGTTGCCTTTGCGACGAGTTGGTGAGCAGGCTTGGGTCTTCCCTCATGTCCTACTTTGGGAGTACTTCTATGCCCACTCAGTTGTTTCGACGCTCATCAACAGTACGGCGCGAGACACAGCTGGGACGAGTATCGACATCTCGCGGATTGTTGATCGGCTGGGTGCAGCGCAGTTCACGCAGGTAAGAAGCCTACTTGAAATGCATGCGGAGCAGCTAGCCGATCACATGGAAGCGGTCGAGAGACTCCTGTATGTGATTGATGCGAGTCGTAACAAGCACAGCGATGTAAAGTTCGATCAAAAGCTTGTCACTGCAGCAAGCAATGCAATCAGCATTCTCAACTATGGTGCCCGCAGTGGTTTCTTTGAATGCAACTTTTACTTTCGTGACTTGAGAGGTATTCGCATTCCTTACGCGAACCTGAATGATGCTGTGATTACGTACTGCGACTTTGAAGGAGCCGACCTTTCGTATGCCTCGATGAACCATTGCACCTTGGTGGGCTCCAACTTCACTCGTGCGAACTTAACGGGGGTGCGCCTGAGATTGAGGCTGGCATACCAGAATACCGCAGGTAATGAGCTAACGGGTGTATGCATGAGTCCAGACGGTGCATCTGTTGTAACAGTGGCACCAGGGGCTGCTATCCTCACAAAACATCTCCGTGATCGCCGTGAAGTCGTTCCGCTCATCGTGAAGCATCGATACCGTGATGAGCCGCTGAGTGTATACTGCGCATGCTTCAGCCCTGACGGCAGCAACATAGCCGCAGGCTTGAACAGTGGTCACATTGCGATCTTCGAGACTGCGACTGGTAAACTGCTACGGTTTGGCAAAGTCATCGGAGACCTTTTTTCCATTGAGCGGATTGCTTACATGAACGATGGAAACCACCTGATAATTCGACCTCATCTCGGTGCTATCCCCGTTTTGGTGATCGATGCTGAACGACTTCTGGTTAAAACTGAACTGAAGGACCACTCCGAATGGCTTGTCGATGTTCAACTGAGTCGTGATAATACTTTGGTTGCGGCGATTACAGAACAATCAGGTCATATCTGGCATGTTGCTGGAAAGGAACTCGTTACACGGTTCAAGCGGCTCCAGACTCAAGGTTTTTTCCGATCTATTTGCTTTAGCCTCGATGCACGTACTATTTTTGTTGGCTTGTCCGATGGTCGAATCGCGATGTGGAGCATGGACTCACTGGACTTCGCTGGCACGCTATTCGGCCACACTGATGGCATTACACGTATGGCCCTCAGCCCGAATGGTTGGCAACTGGCCTCTGCGTCTGTTGACGGTTCACTTCGAATTTGGGACTTGACGGCATACGTTTGCGTAGCCGTATTTCGTGGACACCGCAAGTCAGTCGTGGATGTGTGCTGGTCACCCAGTGGGAGAACTCTCCTGTCCGTCGGCGACGATGGAGTACAGTGCGTATGGGAACTTCCAACGGATCGTGAATGCCGGGCTACGCAGGTGTGTGTACGTGGAAACCTCTCCTCGGCGAGCGTTTCCAAGAATAACTCTCTTGTGGTATTGTCTTCGTACAACGACTACGTGATTCGTGTCATTGATACATACCATAACACAATCCACAAATCCTGCCGAGGCCATACCGGTATGGTATCCGCTGTCAGCTTTGGCCCTGATGGCAAGACTTTTGCATCGGGATCATACGATCGCACCGTCCGTATCTGGGATGTGAACTCACCGCCGGTTCATGCAATGAAAGGTCATAGAACGGATATTCAAGCCGTGTGCTTTAGTCCCAATGGAAGGCACGTCGTCTCGGGCGGTGAGGAGGTACGTATCTGGGACATTCAAACCTGGAAATCCATTGTTGAAATACCCAAGGAGTCAAGTAACATCCATAGACTATCTGTCAGTCCTGACGGTCGCTTCGTCGACATCAGTTCGATGTTCGGCAGTACTAGACTTTACGAAGTGGAGTCTAAGAGGATCATCCACACCATTAAGCACCGCAGCTTTGACCTCCGCAGTACGGAAATGAGCCCCGACGGACTCAGGGTAGCTCAAGGTGGAACTAAGAAGATTCGCGTCATCGAAGTCACCACTGGCAAAATCATGACGACATTCAAAACACATGACGAGATCGAAAGTCTGTGCTGGGACGCTGATGGAAAGATTCTGTTTGGAGGCTCGAAGGCGGGCTGGATCGGTATCTGGAATGCGAAATCGGGTGACCTCCTGGGCGAGCTGCACTATCATGCACAGTCTGTGATTGCTCTGCAAGTGTCTAACTCAGGCAAAGTTCTGACAGCTGTGTGCCGAGACGGATCCGTGAGTACGTGGCACCTGATCCGTCACGAACACAAGGGTAAAGCAAGAATTGAAGGTAAGCTCTTCCGAATCTTCGGACGTACTCGGGGACTGTGTCTGACGAATGCGATATTCGCAGACGCGTTGATGGACGATTCGCTTCGCACCGCCCTGTACTGTCTTCCAGGATGGGATGGCGTGAAAAAGAACGAAAGCAAGTGTACCATCGCTTAGTTTCCTCCCCTCAGCGACTGGATCTCAGCCTTTATGAATCCATGGAAACCTAGGTCATATCACTTCCGAAATTGAGCAGCACCGCGGACCATTTTTTTTTTTCATTCTTTGTGAAACTCGCAGCACCACAGCAGCACATCTGAGGTTTTAATATGCACGTAATGAGGCTTTCTTCGATTCCTCTGCAGCAACTCCCCTACAGATGAGTCGTGCTGCTCGGGATAGTCGCCAAGTTCTTCCACATCCAATAAATTGCTCGTGCTTAATGTCCCCGTAAATGACGTAGGTTCGCCATCATACGGCCAAACATCTGAAGGGCAACGGTTCTCCCTCCTATACGAGAGATTCCAGCGCAGACCTTGGGTGTTGACGGAACGTACAGGACTTGCAATAGGGATCAACCCACAGGCAGATTTCGAGGCTATTAGCAGCACGGAAAGAAGGAGAAGGACATAAGAAGAGTGCGTGTGACAGTAAGAACTTGCAATACACACAGACATAATCGAACATATGTTGGCAAATCCATGACCTCCAAGGCATTGTTACACAATTACGTACATTGAAACCTAGCGCTTGAGCGCAGGACATGATGCTGATTTGGTGCTAATACTTCAGCTACATTTCCCTCTCCGAAGAGGATCATACGGGGGATCTCCATCGAATTGACCATTATCGATCGAATCGAGCGCATGACCTGATCAAGTCTCCCACCGAACCCTCCCACACAAGCAACTGTTAACCTGGGAATAACGACGCATCCATCCTCCAAATCAGGATACTCCTCGCGAAGCACTTCACGCACAGATTGGATCTCTTCGCGTGGCTCGGTTATCCTGAATTTGGGCGAGGTTGGGTTCGACATCTTGGACGCAACCCAGGCTAGGGCCTTCTCGAAGTCAGTAGATTCTTGGTCGTTGACTCGGACGATCTGAGTACCCTTCTCGGCAAAATACTGAAGGACATCGTTTGAAGAAGAATCCATGTCGCCTACAATGGCATCAGGCACAAGCGATAAATTCCTCTCCAAATTTAGTTTGTACAGACGGTTCGAAGCTCCATCGGCTGCGACTACAATCCGTGATCGCTTCCACAGTTTGAGAAGTAGTGATTCGTCATCAACTGGGCGATTGAGGATGACGAGTACAAGAGTCATGGGATGTGTGGAGTGTGTGTCATCACTCCAGACTTGCCTTGACACTGCACTATCTCCAACTTCCTCCTGCCTTGAGATTGAGAGAGAGCTTACACTCCCGTTCTTTCCCTCGACTTCGACGTCATCCAGGAACGCATAGTCGTGGAATACCACTCGATGCTGACGGTTCTGCCTAGTCAGGGGTGACTTTTTATCTTCCTCTCCTTCTTCTTCCTCCTCAGGTGCTGGGACCGTACGGATTACTGGGGCGCGGATGGCCAGCTCTAGGTGCTTCGGCAGCTCATTCTCGAGACATACCGGAATGTCGCTTGTTATGTCCACACGCTCATACGCAATACCCGGCAATGAAGCTCGATCCGACAAGGATGCCAGTGCGTTGGGTGACCATCGGGCTACAGACAGCGTGTTCTTTCCACTGCTACATCGGAATCGAAGTGCGCCGACTCTGACGTCGTGGGCATCTTCCGTTTTCTGGCCAGCACCGGCAGCGGCGCTTGGATAGAGCCTCTGTTCCCGCACCTCGCCCGCAACCTCATGCCGAACTAGCACAACTTCTAGCACTAGACAGCCCTGCAAGTCCCGAGATTCGCCAGCGTGTACTCTGACCCTGAGCTCGGAGTTCCTCGCTGAGTGAGGATTGGCCACATCCTGACTCATTTCCGCGCGTTAAGTACGCGGGATCGGATAAATCTAGTGGGTACCGTAAGCCTATAACACTTTTGTGCTGTTGCAGCGTGTGTGCACAGCGATCTGGAATAGTTGGAAAAGTGGAACCCAACTCTATTTAACCGGATCAGGTTACAGTTTCAGCGTGAGATGGGGTAGTAGGGAATATGCACGCTCAAGCTTGATTTGCCATTGAGTTTTGCTGCGTGAAAACATAACATAACGAAACAACACTGGTTTGGTCTTTACTTGTATGGTCAAATTAATTCAACGAAGGGAAGCTCGCAAACGACTGGACTGGACGGTTGAGTTCTGGATCGAGTCTTAGTCAGTATGGTATTACATGCTGATGTACCAGTTCACCTTGATAAACAATAGCAAGAACGCCATGCAGACTCCCGCGATGCCCTCACCGCTGATCATGCCCGCGGCGATCATCTGATGACGGGCTGTAAATGTGGCTCGAGAACGACGCAGCCAGATGAATTTGACGGCAGCGCCAACTAGGAAATCAATGGCAATTACGGAAGGCATGTAGAAGCCGAGCGCCAAAGCGAATGGAGCCGGGAAGAGATGGTACCAATAGCGCTTAATAAAAGCTAGTGGTGTCTGATAGACGTCAACGACATCACTTGGGGGTCGTAGCCCAGCAGCCTCTTCTGCGAGTCGACGACGCTCATGCCTGTCAGCAAACCATCGCACAAGGCGATACAGAATGACATAGAACGCTCCACCCAGCATAAAGGCCCAATAGTACTTCGGAAGCTTTGCTGAGTCCGTTGCGAAGAGTGCAGCCATCGTTCGGAAGAGCGAAGCTACAGGTGCTTCAAAACCGGCCTTCACATCTGGTAGACGATACACTTTGGAGAACAGTAGGTAAGCCAGCACCGCGATAGGCGCTGAGCACAGTGAACCGACAAGCTGACCCCACAAGATGGCTTTTGGTGACGCGCGTAAGATGTGTGCAGTCTTCAACATTTGTGAGTTCTCACAGACTTGCACACACACAGCAAGACCTACTGTTGAGAGTGCTAGTCCAACAATGCTATCCTGTGATACAGCCGCGGCAAGTGCCAATACAACCTTACCACCAAAGGTCACAAGTGCCTGGTCTGCTTTGCCGTAGGTATAAACCACAACCATAGCAAGCACAGGCGCAACTGCTAGAGAAATCAAAGTAGCGCCATACAGCTCAAAGTTGAGCTTGGCGCTGTCAGGACCACACCAGTGCAAAAGCAAGGGCAGGAAGATAAGAATTCCTATCGCACTAATGAAGAGACCTCGTTGCCACCATTGACCCAAGTACTTTTGCAAGAATGTTGTACACTTGGCTTGTGCTGTGTTACCCGACTCTTGTCCAATAAGGGAATCGGCGTCGGATTGCAGCGAGATACTCGTCATCATGGACGCAGAAGAAATGACTTTATCACCGCCTTCTTCTGCGTGATCGCCTTCAACCTCTACTTCCTCTTCAATCCCACCCAGTCCGGAGTGTGTCGTTGGGAGGGATTCTGCATCATCTGGGATGAGCTTCATATAGCCAATACTCGGCGCGCCATATTTCATCTCATATGTATCATACGCGTCGGGGAGGTCATTCGTCCGAAACTTGGTGTGGTGGTCTTCGGTTTGAGCACCCAATGAGTGGCTATAATTCTGCTTCATCAAACTCTGAGGTCGCATCTCGACACCTTTTGATTGAATATTCAGTGTGTCATGCGCATGTTGCTTTGGTGCACGTTCCTGACGACGGGCCAGTCTCATCTGTTCCTCCGCTTCGAGTCGATCGGCTGCCTCATCTGCTTCAAATAGAGTTCTAGGATGGGCGGCCACCATGCTCTGACTCTGAATCAGCTCTCCACCTGCGTTCCAAGGCTGTGAAGTGAGGAGTGGGGAGCCGCGGCGGTCGGTAGTCTTAGACTGTGGTACCTCGAGATCATCATAATCTACGAGACCGGCTGCGATCGCAGCAAGACGCTGGGCATTCTCGGCGGCTCGAAGGGTCAGTTCCCTTGACAACCCACTGGCACTTCCCACGGAACCCGGTCGCACGTGTAATGTGGCTGGCAAAGGCTCAGGCAACACAACCTGTGTTGCGGCTCCAGTGGTGGGAGCGGCAACTAATGGTTGACCGTCATTGCGTTGTTTCGTTGCAGGAGTTAGACCTGGCAACGCTGGAAGTCCATCAGAGGCGTGTGAGCCAATGCCAGGGACGGAAAACGCGGATGGCGATTTGGGATTCATCGAGTGTGCAAGGAAGGAAGGTCCTCGCAAAAGGGGACCGTCAGGAAGGGAACCCGCAAGCGAAGGATCGCGCACTAGGCTATGTGCTTCAGCATCGCGATTCGTGAGTGACTTCGCTATAGGAATTGGAGCACTACCACGACTTTCGGCTGCTCGTTGGTCAGCAACGATTGGCTCGCTGGGCACGTATTGCGGCGGGACATACGTTATTTCTGGGTCAGCTGCAGATGAGTCCTGATTGGCACCTGCAGCACTCGCTTGACCGGGCAATGCAGGCGGGGGCTGATTCCCATCTGCAGGGGAGACTGATGATGACGAGGACGACTGAGACTCCTTGTACAAAGTTTCAACAAGCAAGATAAGCCCGTCTAAACATAGAATCGCGACAGCTACACTCTGGATATAACCATAAACTGTTTCCAAGTTAGTTTGCGAAAGCGATTGGGGGCAAGTATACCCAGGTATGGGTTTCCAATTTGGTTTCTTTGGGAACCATTCTCCTTCTTTGGTCAACAGAAAACTGCCTAAGACCGTCGCTAGGACACTTCCGGCGGCCACACCAAGAGGTACATTGAGTGGCATAATCAGAGCAGAGCCGATAAACGCAGTGCTCCAATCCCAATACCAACCGTAGCAGAGTGCTCGCCGTCCAAAGATAGGTATGGTATCGATTCCTGGTAAGAAGGCTCGAAGTACTTTGATGAAAAAGGAGACCAAAGAGGTTCCAAGCATGAGTTTGCCAGATCCACGTGAGTCCGCTTGGCCGAGTTGAAAAGATGCCATCATGACGGCGGTGGCTCGACCAGATGGGAACGGAAGTTTGGATCGAATGATCAATCGCTCGCGTAACGGTACTGCAAGACATAATCCAATGACGGATAAAACGAGACAGAATAAAAGTAGACCATACCACGGGATATCCAGAGACGGTGTTCCCGGGGGAGAATTAGCTGCACGCGTATACGCGGTTGTAATGGCAAGCATTGGACCCGAGAAGCCGAAGGCAGTGGCACCCACACCTGTGGCTACGGCGACTGAAGTCAAGAAACAATGCTCCTGAGCTGAGAAAATTTGGGCATGTGGGGCAGAGAGCAATCGAATTGCAATCCAGCCCACTAGTGTTGCAGTGAAAGTACCGGGGAAACTGATACCAGAGCGAAGGAAGAAGTACATGCTCTGGAAGGAGAGCAAAGCACCAATAAGCAATCCAATGATCAATGCTCGTAAGGAGAAGGTATGCTGGGAAGCCATTCTTCTCTGGACATCAATAGGTTGTGACCGTAGAATGGTCACTGCCTGAGTCATTGTAATGTTGTGTCCAAGCTGGAGCTCCTTGTGAGATGTAGGGTCAGTTGGTGGTCCGACGCCAATGGGCTCGGGTTCTCCCTCGGACATGCTGGATATCGAGCCTATACTTTCCGTTGATGCCTTGCGTGTTCGGCCTCGGTACTGACCCTGCTTGTCCTGCGGCATGGGCTCGAACTGCACTTTCCTTTTCACAGCCGCGACAACAGTGGCGTAGGCCACCGCTGCCGTAGCCACGGGTCCTTCAAAGTCATAACTCGGTCCTGCCTTAATGGGGGGCTCCGCATACACATCGCCCGTGCCTGTAAGACTAAGATCAAGACCCGTATTGCCTCGTCCTCCTCGCATGCCTGCGGCAGCCGCAGCAGCTGCCAAGGGACCACCTGGCACTGGCATTGGCCTTCTAGGAGGCATTGTGTCAACTGGCTGAGAGGGTAGGGTGGTGATTGTAGACTGAAACCCCCCAACTGGATGCAAGCTTCCCGAGCTGGTTCCGATTTCAGGTCCACTCATTCCCGGTGTGACGATGTCAAGTCCCGAAGGCCTTGTGTCCAAACCTGCCTCTGGACCCGGGATGGGCGGCCCAGGCACGAGTCTAGGCGAGTCATCTAGTTCCGGCTGCAGCGGAAGTTGGAGTTCATCGTCCCTGGAGTTATCACCAAAGAGTGGAGGCACGGGGTGTGGTTCTCCCTGCGTGTCCATGTCCCGCAGAGTGTCGTGGGGGCTCGGAGCCCCGAGAGGTCGATCAAAGCTCATCGGTAGTGTCTGGTGGTGCTCGGGTGGGCCGAGTGGAGGTCGTTTTGGGCTCAGACCACCAGTGGGTATGTCCTCGTGATTTCGCACGAGTCGCCTCCTCTATACTGCGCGTGCTAGAGGCGCTGGTAGGTCCAGCTCCCGGTCAATAAGTGGAAATGACTTTCAGGCTGGGTTTTCACGCGACTGTAGGTTGCGCGACCACGCTTGCAGAGCGAGTCGATTCGGCTCGCTTGGCTCTACCGCGCTGCGCAATCCAAGTCTTGTCTCGAACCACACACGCCACGAAATTCGTCTCCAAAGAGAAGGATATCTTGCTTGATTTTGGTCCAGAATCCGGGCCAGGACGGATAGAGCCCCACACAGAACTCCACGGTTTACAGGATTCCAGCGGCTTCGTGAGGTAACACGAGTGGCAGTGCCATGTTCCGCACGCAAACGGTTTGTACCATGCATGAAAGCTGTGTTTGCAGTCCCTCACGGTGTTCAGAGCTGGATATGCCGATAGGACTCTCTTCGAAAGCCTGTCCAATCCCTTGGCTCGCAAGGATGGCTCGAGTCATAAAGAGGCAACATGATGTCAGAGGCCATATTCCGCCTCAATCCATGTTGCGAGTGTACTGGAGAGCATTATACTAAGGTGTATAAGAAGTATCCTATCCCCAGTCCTCATGGCAGGACCTGGAAATCCAGGAGAGCGTTTTGTCAGTTGCAACAGCAGGGGTGCAGGAATACAGTCGTTCCAACCCTCATCCTGTGACATTGTTCGATTTGGCCACGACTCAGCCCTGAGTCGACCGAAACAATCCAGTCACCCCCACCTCGTTTACGCGCCGAGAAAATCCCAACTAACTCAACACATGTACAAAATGGGTAAATTCTCGGCATTTGTGCTGCTTGCAGCACTGCTGGGAGTCGCATACGCGGCAGGCCCGCTGGATGTAATGAGTACGTAATCCTCCCTTTCAATGCAACTTGGTAGAACAAAGTTACACTGCTGCATACATTTTCCGAGCCTCTTCGGCTTTGCGCACTTTCCTCTGGGTGGTGCGCGTTGACGGGGTTGCAGCATTTCGGCTCTCCCGAACGGCATGCAGGACTATAGCGCTGGCGGGAACATGTTGATCTGGCCTCACATCTGGACAATCTGGAACGAATCACCTCACTTTAGGCATGGAACTCTTCGAGGGTCTGTGGCAGGACTTGACATCTGCGACCTGCAGTTCCTTCTATGCAACATCTCCCACGGAGCTGAACTTCCGCCAGTTCTCAACCGACGAGGCTTGCACGCTCACGTTTGACCCTACTTCCGCGATTAAGCCAATGACCGGCAGTGTGACCTGCGGACAGACCACCAATGATGTCGATGTTGCTCTCGAAAAGAATGGCATTTTCGTTGTGACTCTCCATGACAACGATGCTGAGGCCAACCGCACCCGGATTGTGCTCAAGCAATGCGCCTTTGATTCGTCTTCTCTGCTGGGTGATACGTATTTGTATTCCAGCGGTAACGGCCAGCCTGAGAAGGTTGTCCGCGCTTTCGATTCTCAGACCGTGGACGATAGCGGCCGCCTCGTGTACAGCTTCACCTACAGGAAGAATGGCAAGGACGTCACGGAGGAATTCTACGTTGATGACACCAATGAACTAAACTCCGGACGACGCATTATTGGCGACGACGTTTACACTTTCATCTACTGGGCACATCCTGATGGCAGCTTCTACCTCGCCATTCAGAACCAGGCCAACTCAGACGTCGAGCCCGTTTTCGATCCCAATGAGCCTGGTGTGACGATTGAGCAATACGGCCGCAAGCCAGGTGAACCCGATGCTGGTCGCTACTCCTATGCGATCAACTTTGCTACAGCCTCCGGAGAGGAAGGCTTCCAGTGCCACGAGCGCACCTCGGGCGACAGCACTCAGGACACCACGAGCTACTCGTACTTGTGGAATGGCCGACAGTGCACAGAGACCTATGAGAAGTTCACCGGCCGTGGTCGTTTGACATGCACTCGCAGCAGTGAGGACACAACTCAGGTTACCTACCCATTCGTTTACTCACAGGAATTGGACGGCTCCTTCTCGTTCGTCACTTCGACTCGCGAGTACAGTCCCACTGACCCGAACCTAATCTACCCTAACCGATATGCGACCAACTCCCGCCTCAATGCGCGCTACACACTGTATCCATGCACCGTTGGCTACGCATTGCGTGGCTCTTGGCGAATTCAGGAGGCAGAGGATGACCCCTGCGTCCATATGATTCCTGTGTTTGACAAGACTATTTCGATCGTTGAGGCATCTTCACAGATGATGTTTGCTTCCGACAACTCTGGTTCATATCAGGACGACCTCTGCCCCGAATCCAAGCCGTGTGGATTCACTTCATCTTTTGGCCCACGGACCTTTACCATCCGTGTTTCAGCTGATGAAAGCCTTCCTCCTCCAATCGACCAGCCAAAGCGTGAAACCGACCGTGACATTACTTACATTCGTTGCCAGTTCACCGTCTTCGACGCACTCTTCGGTACATTCTTAGACGTCAATAACCGTCGTGTTGTGATGTCATCCACCGGCACACCCAAGGAGCGCTCCTTTGTTGACTCTGATGGTCTTAAGTACAAGGAAGACGTCAGCAAAGCTTACGAGACAGGTGTGATCGTTCGTACTCTTGATACTACGACCCCTACTGCACCTATGTATTACGGTGCCTTGTTTGGTGCCGATGGTTCACTCTTTGGTGTTGAGGCTGAGAGCGCTCAGGTGGCTCAAGAGCTCGTTTCAGGCTTTGTTGATACTCGTATTCAAGCCGAGAGCGGTAAACACATCTTCTTCTACTCGCGCTTCTTCGATGGCACTCCGCTCTATCGTGGTGAGTTCCTCCACAACGCCTATGATATGTGCGTCACTCACACTCCCAAGCAGCGTGATCAGGATGCAGTCTGGAATGACCCTACTCCTAACGGGAACGGTATGTGCCGGGTCACCATTTCGCCTGACTACAACGGTGGTACCATCAAGTGTGACAAGAACATTCTTGACGAGTTTGTCGTCTTTACTCGTGACCTATACACTGGTGCTTACTATGTCGCTCACGGCCCGTCCTTGGGTGCGGTTACCCTTGAAGCATCGCATTCCCTCCAGTTGTGGAAGCCTTGCCCCACCTCTCCAACCTTGCTGTTTACCGGTGCTATCCGTGCCCCAGTTGTCTTTGGCAATGAGGACCTGATTAACTTCGATACTTACGACCGTGATTGGGGTGAACTGCTTTCGCCATCCTTGCCTGATGCCGATATCACTCCTTGCCAGGTCTGGACTCAGAAGGACACCCCTAACACCAAGGGCTTCACTGTCAATGGTGTGAACGACGCAGGTGAACCGTGTGAGTACACCTTCGGCCTGAAGGATGGCGCCGGTACCACTACGTGCAAGTTCTCCACACTCAACATTCAAGGAACTAGCCAGTTCTACTACCAAGTTACAGGTCTCGGCTTGATCACCATTACCATTGACTTCAATGATCCTCAGAACCTTCCTGCCTTCCGCGGTATTTCCGACACCACCGTGACGGTAGTTCTGAGCCGCTGCTTGCCACCCAAGCCCGCAGATGTTCCAGTCGCTCTCGCCACCGGTGTTGCACCTCCTTACCAGGCCTCCTCGGTCGCTCGTTTCATCGGCCAGCCCTTGGCCGTTCAGGTTGATATTCTCGATATGGCTACGGTGTTTGTCGATGCAATTGGCGTTGCCCCTTCTGACACGAGCTCTCAAAACCGATTCGTTGTCCAGAGCCTCAAGGACGACTCCATCCTCCTCGATGTCAGTCTGATGCCAAATGGTGTGGCAATTGACAATACCGATCCCAATGCGAGCGACATCTCCAATGGTTATTGGTCCATTGATCACACCGAGACGCTCTTCATCACCCTCGGAGCCGTGGATTATGTCACCACCTCACAGTCCTCGAAGGGTGAGAGCTACATCATTCGCCGACGTCTTCAGCAGTCCTTCCCCTTGTCGAATAATTCGAAGTGGGCTCTTGCTGGTTCTACTTCGCCGGATGAGTGCAAGACGTACAAGGTTATCAGCACGTCCACGGGCTCTACCGTGTACGGTTCCACTGAGGGCGGCGTCAACTACTTCAACGTCTGGAATGGTGTCTTGCCAGGCTTTGGTACTCTCCAGCAGGGTGACTTCGAAAATCCTGACAGTGAGTTTGCTATGGCCTACTACTTCGATGATGCGGGTGCATTTGTGGTTCGCCGCAATGGCAATCCCCTGTACCTCGATCCCAGCTACCCTGCCCCTCAGTATGATCCCAATACCATCCCCGACGCACTCAAGGGCGACTTCATCCGCTTTGTCCGCTGTGTGCCCGTCGTGCATGTCAGCTATCTCGTCGGTGAGAAGACAGACTTCGCGTTGACCGATACGATCAATCAACAGCGCCTGCTCTCTCAGATCCAGGCTGCAGTTGCAAAGCAGGCAACCCCCAGCATCCCTGCACCTGCATTCGATGCCTATGGCCAATACTCCGTCAGTCTCGTCCCCAACTCCTCACCTGCCACGTACAACGTTTCATTCGCCGTCGACTTCGTTAAGGTCGGTGCTAGTGCGGCAGTAGATGTTGTTAATATGTTCAAGCACATCGATGCCAGCGCTATCCCCGACTTCAACTTGGACGCCGCATCCTTCGAGTCTTATGTTGATGATACTCTCCAGCCTGTTCCTCCACCCAATCCCACGCCTTCTGGAGGCAGCTCTGGATTATCGCTCACTGGTACCGTGATCGTAACGGTTGTTTGTGCATTTGCCTCCATGGCCATTGCGTTCGTCGGTATTCGCATGTACTATGGTAACGCAGCAACCCGCTTTGCGGGCTTTGTGGATGTTCCATCAAGTGGTTCAGGTCTGGCCTCTCAGAGCCAACACGCCGTCAACTACGATTCTGTCTAATGAAGTGATTGATGTATTCACAATCATCATCATCATGCAAAAGCATTACAGCAATCCCCTTGTTGTCGCGGCCCGTTGTCGTCCCTGTCGGCTCCTTCCTTTCTTTTTGCTTTGTGTACAAGTATGCGAATAGTTCATGACTTGGTCTGAATGTGCATCGCTTTGTTTTGTAGACATGCACATAACTTGTCGCTCCCCTGAATTTTTTTTACCTATCTAGCATCACATACAAGGGCAACACACATGCCCATGTAGTGCTTACTCGTTCGTTTATTACGCGCGGCTTCGCTCGATCAGCGCGAGACTATACATTCAGTCTCTTCTCGCGTCCTCTCGCGTAAAGCTTGTTTGTCGTTCAATTCTCCTATAGTAAAGTCCACAGTCTCTTGCATCAATGTACTAGGCGGCAGCAGAGGCAGCAGCACATGCATAATAATCGGCAGATTGGATCAACATACGAGGTTGTTTTGCACACACACAACAGTCAGGGCTTGTATTACAGTCAGATTGTACAGTCCAGTTCGAGTAAGGCTGGAGAAGTGGGGCAGCACACTAAGCTTCCAAACACGTCTTCTCGAGTACTCGGAAGTGAAGAGCAACTCACGTGTACAAGCACTCGGATGCCCATTACGGTTAGCATGACGAACAGGTTCGATTTGCGCGCTTGGAGCATCAGTCAGATACACCAGGGCCATTGCTGAGCAATAGACGGTTCGTTTCCGCTGAAGTGAATCGTCAAGACGACCAATTACGCTATGCATGAAAACCATGCGGGTCCAAGAGTACCGCTGATGCTGGATGCCAGCAACAGGCGTCCCTCTGCGTGGGTGCGAGCAGAAAAGAAGTTGAAACATGAATGACAAGTCTGGGTGGGGTGGTAAATGTAACATGCAGTTCTGGAACTAGCGAGAGGAGAGAAGGACTAGCGAAACAACCCTCGACCTTCTTAAATCTCAATTAGTCCGCCTTTCGATCAATACCCGAGAAAGAAGCCTCTCTGAGGGTCAGGTGAGATGCTTGGCTCTAGCAAACAATTTGCTAGCCAGCTGATGATTCACCCGACACACTTACCAGGAATTAGAATGCTTCGCGACCAGGCAATGACATCGGGCCGAGCTTTGGAACGAATCTACGAGCGCCGCACAAAGCGTACGCTCGGGACTGTTTCAAGAGAGGTGTCAGCGAGCAGACGATCGCTTAAACACGGACGTTGATACCAGGGACGAGGACGTCGGTATCATCAGTAACCTTGGGGACGACAGGGAAAGAGGCAGTGGATGCAATACCGCACATGTTGCCAGCATCACGGGCAATGCGGACGTAACCCTTCTCACCCCAGTTGGTACCCCAAGAGTTCTTGACCTGCCAGTAGGGCATGCCATTGTCCTCACCGTAACCAACAAGAAGGACAGCGTGGTTCAATGAACCGCGAGAGCAGTTCTTGTTGATAACACCAGACTTGTAGAACTGGAAGCCTCTGGTGGAAGCCATAACAGCGACGGAGACAGGAACCTGATTGACAGCCTTAAGGAGCTGCTTCTCGTTCTTGGGCTGAACAACACCGTAGGAAGCGATGCGAGCGAAGGGCTTGCAGTTAGACTTGCGGCAACGGCCCTGGCGACCCTCGTAGGGGTAGTCAGAGTCAGTGCAGATACCGTCGGAGTTGACCAAATACTTGAAGGTCCAGTCCATGAAGCCACCAGCGCAACCGTGGTTACCGTAAGAACCAGCACAGTCAAGCAACTGCTGAGCAGAGACACGCTTAAGATCGCCGTACTGAATTGCCCAAGCAGCCTCTACAGCACCACCAACGGACCAAGTCCAGCAGGAACCGCAGCTGCCCTGGTTGATGACGGGGGTAATGACACCGCTGTCACGCCAGTCAAGAGCGGAGGCCTCCTTTACCTTCTCGAGCTCAGCAAGGATCTGCTCGTTGTTAGACTCGACGACGGGGTGAGGGGAGACGAAGAGACCACCAGAGGTGCGGATGTACTCATCAGCAGTTAGGTCACCGAACTGGTTGATAGCAACCTTGTAAGTGGCTTCGGGGTCAGCGTTGTGGTTGAGGACGAAATCTACGTTGGACTTGAAGATCTGGTAGCGGTGAGAGACCTGGTCAGTCTCATACTGCTTGTTGTACTGCTTCACGAAGGTGCTGAAGAGTCTCTCGTACTATAGAGCGACAAGCAAGGCAAGCGAAGATGAAGGGTCCAAGTGAGTGAGTGAGTGAATGTTTGAGGTTGATCGTAGAGTACTTTGTCAGCACTAACTGACTGTGTGGGTGAGCCCCTCGCGTTGTGTGTCGAAGCCCACGCGTGCATTCAAGACTTGTGTCCGAGGACGGATGGTGAAGCCACATTCAAGTTCAATCCTCACGCGTTCCACCCTCACATCCGCACACACACGCATCAGCACGAGCCACGAGCCAGCAATCCACAGCACAGCACAGCACAGCACGGCATAGCGCATCCAGGCGTGTACGATCACGAGCGGGTGTCATGGTCCATCCTCCTCACTGCCAGCGTCGGCTGCAGCAGCGGATTCCTTGGTGCCGTCCGAAAAATTTCAAATTTCAATTTGCTCCGCCACGCAGGCCGGAGAGTGTTTTTCCAGACACGTTGGAAAACTCCCTCTGGGGAGGTGTTCCGGGGCACACTGGAGCGGGACCTGATAATAAAAATATGAAATAGGTGCCACCCCTCGGGACAAGCATGAAATAGGGTTTATCCTGACATTCACGCAGGGGTATGCCATTGAAAAGGAAGGAAAACAAGAGTGGATTTTAAACGTACCTGCTCTTCGGTGAGGCGAGCGTGTGCGAATACGCATGCTGCGGCAAGGACAGCGAAAATAAGGATAGCGGAGCGCTTCATACTATTACTGTGCGGTCTAAACGTGGTGAAACCATGTCGCGTGCATGAGTCTGTGCCGATTTACACCCATTCTATTCCAACGCTTTTTTTCCATAACTTTCCCATTTTTTCCAACCTGAAGCGAAATTTCCAAGTGTGACAGCCAGCGGCGGGGTTTATTTTTCCGGGGGGAGTTTCGGGCCGGATTGCGTGTGTGCTTTGCCAATGCTTTCCCCGCGCGGTGGTCTTTTCATGTGATATTCCACGCAATCTACACTGTTGTACCATTTTTTCGTCATTTCATCTGTGAATACCTGTCGAAACCGACCACACACGTGACCTGCCTCACTGGCACATTTACATGAATGGGTGTGATCCGATATGAAAAGCGTCAGAAAACGGCCTGATTCGCGTCCACCACCAGCGAAAACACCCGTTTTCATGCTGATCGCGCAGTTGCACTCGCGATCTCGCCCGCTGCAGAGGGGTTTTCCCATTTTTCCAACCTGCCTGTCGTTTCCGCCTCCCCGAGAAAAGGTAGCGATCGGGTCCGGGGGTGACGGAATACCCCCGAGCGAGACCAAATCCAGACCAAACAGCTCAGTATAAAACACTCAAAAGCTCGAGTATGAGTGAAGATAGCGAAGACACGAAGGTGCAGGTAGAGCCTGAGCCGCGTATCACCGTGGAATACTGTCCCAGTACGTTCCTATGACCGGGTATATACCCCCAATTTCTCGCTGATTTTATCCCACTTTGCGCACTCTGCGGACTTGCTGCCTCCCCGTGCGTGCTCGCGGGCATGGAGTCCGTGCCCGTCAGTGCTGGCTGCGTCATTCGAGTTCTCATTCGATGCCGAATTATATGATCCACTCCGATCTGCACATCTTCAGACTGCTCACTGCCCTTTGAGTACTGCGAGTACTCTGCTAACTTCGAGGCCTGCGCCAAGCACCTCGAGTCGGTGGATCCCGACCTCCTGAAGCAGCTGCGCGAGCTGCGCGTGTCCCGAACAGGTGGTGACAAGCATGACACCAAGGAGGCCAAGTCGGACGGCCCTGCCGAGTCCAAGGAGAAGGCCGAGGATGAGGAAGACGACGAGGAGGACGGTGACGAAGGCGGTGAGGATGAGGGTGATGCCTCGGCAGCTCCCGCAGTATCTGCCAAGAGCTCTGGCGGCCCCAAGGAGATTCACATCCAGGTTCGCGAGCGCACGAGGCACAAGTCCACCACAATCATCAAGAACATCGACAAGTTCGGACTTAAGGAGAAGGACATCGCCAAGCTTCTTTCAAAGAAGTTCGCTGCATCTGCGTCCTGCACTGGTGAGGTACGTTAAGTGATGATGTCCGTTTGCGTGCTTTCTTTGTGGATTGTGACCAGACGCTTGCTGGCTCGCTTATGATGACAGAAATTTCTCCATCCAAGGACAACCATGCGGACGAAAAAATTTGACATTCTGACATTTCTTTTCTGAGGCGAACACCAAGCTTTGTGGCATCTAGTTCGCCTCGTTTGATTGAAGCGACGATTTCGTATCACTCATGTACATTCTTTTCCTTCCTGGCATGTTTGGCACTTTAGGGTATCCAAGTTAACGGTGACATTGGTCGCGAAGTGGCTGAGTACCTGATTGACCAGTTCCCCGATGTTTTCACGGAGGACGACTTCTTCACCATGAACAAGGCAGGTAAGAAGTGCCACCTCTTCTAATTCAGCTCATATCACCTGTGGAATATTGGAGTCCTTGCTACGAAGGAGGAGCAGGGACAGGTCGACAACTCCCTTGACGGACTCCGGAGGTCCGGCGTCAAGGCGTCAAGGCGAACCAAAGAATCGAGAAAGAAGAATGCGAAGCGTGCCGTGTTAACGCATTTTGTTTGTCTTTGTACATAATTTTGCATAACTTTGCTTATAATAGGATGCCTGTAATTGGCTCGTTGCTCAATCGTACTGCTTTGTGAAGTAGTATTGAATTCAAACGGTTCCATCTCCGTCACCTCCGTCTTCTTGCACACCTCGTCTTCACTCATTGTTTATTTGCATCTTCGAATGTATCTATGAATCTATGTAAAGCAGTTTGGTTTGTTTATTTTCTTCCTTTTACATACGATCGACTAGTCTAACTCAAATTTCTCTACATCGTCAGATGTACTTGCCTGTAGTATACCTTCTACTCAGCCAACTCTTCAAGCTGAATCTGGAGCTTTCGTATTGTGTAGTTTCGCATGGCACCAACACCAGTACCCATGGTGGCCACCTTGACATGCTTGCGAGATGATGGATATAAAACGAAGGATTCGCTTTTCGTAATCTGTGATTTGTCAATGCATACAAACAAGGGATTTCTCACAGCTACATCGTTGGAAATCATGCTAGGAACCTTGACCTGCGCCTCGCACATGCGCTTAATCTCATCCAGTTCGGCGGTGCGCTGAACGGTCGACTTGTTCAATCCCTCAATGCCTTCGTGTCGCTTGACACGTTTAGTGCTTGGGGTCGACTCGAAGACCGGAGGTGGTAGACCCTTTTCCTTCGCCTCTGCAATCAGTCGCTGGCGTAGGGATTCTTCATCGCGCTCTCGAGTGCGGATCAACTCGAGGTAGGAAGCCATCTGGAGCATGTTTTCATAAGCGCGAACGAGGGACTCACGACCGAGTTCTCGCTCTTTTTCAAGTTCAGCCTCGGCCATGGCGATCTGCTCTTGGATTGTTAGGGTGGTATTCTTGCTGATGCGACCGCGCTTGGAAAGGTCTGTGATATCTGCAAGCTTCTCATAGCCCAGGATCTTCAGCTGGAGCTTCACTGGATGCCCCTCTAGCAGGAACTGCGTGGCCTGCAGGCACTTTCGAAGCAGGTCGTTAGGTCGGATATTCACTTGGAATACAATATCCTTCTGCGCGAAGGTGTTTGCCTTTTTCTCCTTCTCCTTGCTATTACGGTTCGAGCGCTCCTCCGTGATCATGCGCTCGAGCTTTTCCTCACTGATGAGGTAGACGACAGGAACGCCGTCGTCTTGAATCGCTCGCGCGTCGGGGGGCATCTTTTGTGCTCGCTGGCCTTCCAGATAGGCTAGGTCGAGTTCGCGTGAACGCGCGATGCGCACAGCGATTTCGGCCGGTACGACTCCGATGAGCTCATCCCACAGCGGCTCAATCAACCGGACAGGCTGCTGAGGACCGAATCGACGCGTGATCTCGGGAGTAAACACCTGTCTGAGGATCTGAGGAACAGGTGTCTTTTGATCGCGGAACAAGGCTGCGTAAGCAATGCCCGCCTGAACCTCGAGCCAGGTCTTCTCGTGGGTGTTTTGTCGCAGCTTCTCGATCTGTTGCCGCAGACTTTCGGCCTTGGACTCTCGTGCTCGCTTCGCCTCGGGGCTCTCAGTGGATGCAGTTGAGTTTGCGGTAGATGCTGCAGCTGCCAAAGTTGGTGGTGTGAGGCTTGCCTTGGCAGCTTCGCCTCCGTTCAGCATGCCAACTGTGCTTGAGGTTTGCACGGCGAGCAATGGGGACTTGGGCGTGAACACGCGGAGCGCGCCTTCTTCGTTAACTTCGAGGACAATGCCTTCGTTGGTATCGCGTTTGCTCGCGGCATCCGCAGCAGCCTGTTGATGCAGCGAGTTCTTCTTGCCCTCTCGCTTCTTGGCACGTTCCAGAGCCTTGCGTTCCTTCTTGGTGAGGGGTCGTGCTGGGACGTCGTCCTGTCCGTCGTCTTGTTGTCCCTGTTCGTCTTGGTGGTGGGTGGTGTTCTTATTCTTCTTATTCTTCTCTGCTTCCTGTTGTCCTGAGGGCTGCTGTTTTCCTTCATCCATCAGATCTGACGACTGTGCAGCCTCGCCTTCAGCTCCTTCTTCGGCCTGCTGCTTCGCCTTCTCTTCCTCCTCAGCAGCTCGGGCCTCAAGCTCAGCCCCAAACTCGTCCCAACCCATGTCATCGTAAGCAGAGGCTTCTCCAGCAGTCGCCTCGGACTGGTTATCGGCGGGTTTGTCCTTCTCGGAAGAGGAGAATGCTCTGAGTGGGAGGTATGGGCGGACGTGGGCGAGTCCGTGTGGCCTCACACACGTGTGGAGAGCCTCGACACACTCTTGTCTGCGTCCCTCGAGGCGCTGGGCACCTGCCTTGGGGGGTCGTCGTGCAGGAAGCGGAAGGCCGCACGAGTGTGAAAAAGGAATACCCGCTGCAAGGCGAGCGCGCGTGACAATTGAGCGGTGGCATATGGTCAGGGAGACCTCGTTCAGTGTGTGTCGACTGGTGTACGCCTGTGTGCGTGCGATCACGCCGGACACCCGAGGTGCGGCTCGTCGGAGAAGCGTGAAGCTCATACTTGTGCTTGTTGTGGTGGATACCTCGCGTGGATGCGTATGTGGAGGTGAATAGATCGAGGCAGTCTACTAGTTCTGTAGAATACTTTCGAACAGTCTAGTCTACTACAGTATCCTATGCCCGAGATCCCCGCTGTTTGTGTCTTACTCGGGTAGCCAAACACTTGCTAAGTGAGTTACTTAGCGGGCTTAACTGGGTTAGTTAGGGAGACCCGCCGCCTAAGAAAAATTTTCCCTGGGTGTGGCAGAGGCGTCATGTATTACATCTCTGGGTGTCCTAAGAACTGAGAAAAATGTTAGTGCTAGTGTTAGCGTCGTTTAGTTAGGTAGGCCCGGCCGCCTAACTAATTTTCTAACTAGCCAACTGACTAACTGAGCCGATCCCCTGTGAGAAGAATCTCTGGTGGGGTGAGGGCAGATCCTAAGTGGCTAAGTAACTAACTGACTAACTAACTAACTAGCCAACTAAGTAACTAGCCAACCAACCAACTAACCAACTAACCAACTAACCAACTAACCAACTAACCAACTAACCAACTAACCAACTAACCAACTAACCAACTAACCAACTAACCAACTAACCAACTAACCAACTAACCAACTAAC
>Ga0180217_1001689_pt1 | contig 22860 bp, 18 predicted proteins | sample eDN3rd37CBELigOP_FD_128521 | JGI IMG/M metagenome (GOLD analysis project Ga0180217, IMG submission 128521) | Enriched Organic Plus compost microbial communities from Emeryville, California, USA - eDNA 3rd pass 37_C BE-Lig OP (version 2) (version 2) ... | reverse complement strand
GTTCGTGGTCGGCGTCGAGGGTGACATCGAGGCCGCTAGCATCGACGGCGACCGCTCCTTCACCGATCTCGGTGTCGCGGCTTCGACCGACATCGACTTCCAGGGCTCGCTGCGCGCTCGCGCCGGTGTGGCTTTCGACCGCGCTCTCCTGTACGTGACGGGCGGTCTGGCGTTCGCCAACATCGAGAACACCTACACGGATATCGGCACGGGCGACAGCGTGTCGTTCGACGATACGGAGTGGGGCTGGACGCTCGGCGCCGGTGTTGAATATGCCGTCACCAACAACCTGTCGGTTCGTGGTGAGTACCGCTACACGAAGTTCGATGACGTGGAGAACGTGATCGACGGCCTTGGTACCGTTGAGCAGGATTCGGACTTCCACACGGTCCGCGTCGGCGTCAGCTACAAGTTCGGCACCTACTAAGATCAGTCGCTTCGGCGATAGAAAGGCCCGGGGAAACCCGGGCCTTTTTTCGTTGTGCGTACAGGCGCATGGCGCCAGGAAAATGCCGCCCCGTGAGGGGCGGCACGACGGGCGCGAAGCCTGCCTTGTTTGTTACTCGACGATGGTGACGACCTTGCGGGTCTTCGGGTCCACCAGGACCACATCGTCATTATAGACGAAGTAGCTGTAGCCCTTCACCGATGGGATGTCGGAGACGATGGTGTCGGGAACCGTCTGCAGCTCGACCGTATCCGGCACGGCCATGCCGACGGTGACCTTTTCCTTGACGGTCACCGGCTTCGCCGTCCCTAGGCGCTGATGGATGACGGTGCGCTGCTCCGGAGCAATGGTGATGGAGCCCGTGGTTTCCGTCGTCGTGGTCGTCACCGTGGTCTGCGCGGCGGCCGGAAGGGCCGCCATCAGGCCAATGCTTGCCGCAGCAGCGATCATGAGAGCTTTCATCGCTTCACTCCTCTGAACATTCCTTGGTTCGGGCTCAGCCCGGGTCCGCAGCCGATCGGCGGCCGCGTCGGGAGGGCTAACTCGGAAGAGCCGGAGACGTTCCTTTTCGTCGGCTCTCTTGTCCTAGAAAGAGGGCGATATTCCTCGACGCAACAAAAAAGCCGGAGCCCCGAGGGCCCCGGCAGGAAGGCTGCAAAAAGACAGCCGGGAGGAAAGCTGACGTCCGTTAGACGGAGTAGTACATCTGGAACTCGACCGGATGCGGCGTCATTTCGAAGCGCGCGACCTCGGTCATCTTCAGCTCGATATAGGCGTCGATGAAGTCGTCGTTGAAGACGCCGCCGGCCTTGAGGAACGCGCGGTCCTTGTCGAGGCTGGCGAGGGCTTCGCGCAGGCTGCCGCAGACCGTCGGGATCTTCTTCAGCTCGCGCGGAGGCAGATCGTAGAGGTCCTTGTCCATGGCCTGGCCGGGATCGATCTTGTTCACGATGCCGTCGAGACCCGCCATCAGCATCGCCGCGAAGGCGAGATACGGGTTGGCGGTCGGGTCGGGGAAGCGAACCTCGACGCGCTTGGCCTTCGGCGAGGTCGTCCACGGAATGCGGCAGGAGGCGGAGCGGTTGCGGGCCGAATAGGCCAGCAGCACCGGAGCCTCATAGCCCGGGACGAGACGCTTGTAGGAGTTCGTCGACGGGTTGGTGAAGGCGTTCAGGGCCTTGGCGTGCTTGATGATGCCACCGATGTACCACAGGCATTCCTGGGACAGGTCGGCGTACTTGTTACCCGCGAAGAGCGGCTTGCCGCCCTTCCAGAGCGACTGGTGCACGTGCATGCCCGAGCCGTTGTCGCCGTAGACGGGCTTCGGCATGAAGGTGGCCGTCTTGCCGTAGGACTGGGCGACGTTGTGGATGCAGTACTTGTAGATCTGCATCTCGTCGGCGGTGCGCACCAGGGTGTTGAACTTCGTGCCGAGCTCGTGCTGGGCCGAGGCAACCTCGTGGTGGTGCTTCTCGACGGTCACGCCCATGGCCTTCATGGCGGCGAGCATTTCGCTGCGCATGTCCTGAGCCGAATCCAGCGGGGGAACCGGGAAGTAGCCGCCCTTGGTCGGAATGCGGTGACCGAGGTTGCCGCCCTCATAGGCCGTGTCGCCGTTGGTCGGGAGCTCGGATGCGTCGAGCTTGAAGCCGGTGTTGTAGGGATCGGCCGAGAAGCGCACGTCGTCGAACACGAAGAACTCGGCCTCGGGGCCGACATACACGGTGTCGGCGATGCCGGTGGACCTCAGATAGGCTTCCGCCTTCTTGGCGATGCCGCGCGGGTCGCGGTTGTAGGGCTCGCCCGTCGCCGGCTCGAGAATGTCGCAGTTGATCGACATGGTGGCGGCCGAGAAGAAGGGGTCCATCTGGGCCGTCGTCGGGTCGGGCATGAGCGTCATGTCGGATTCGTTGATCGCCTTCCAGCCGGCGATGGACGAACCGTCGAACATGATGCCGTCGGCAAACAGATCCTCATCGACCATCGAGACGTCGAAGGTCACGTGCTGCCACTTGCCGCGCGGATCCGTGAAACGGAAGTCGACGTACTTGACGTCGTTATCTTTGATCGCCTTGAGCACATCCTTGGCGGTCTGCATGGTCTTTGGTCCTCTTCTGGCCTTGATTGTCCTTGGCTTTCTGGGCCTTGGCTTGTGATGGGGAGCTTAGATCGCGTCGGATCCGGTCTCGCCCGTACGGATGCGGACGGCCTCTTCGACCGTCGATACGAAAATCTTTCCGTCGCCGATGCGCCCGGTCTGGGCGGCCTTGCGGATGGCTTCGATGGCGCTCTCGACGAGGTCGTCGTTCAGGACGATCTCGAGCTTCACCTTCGGGAGGAAGTCGACGACGTATTCCGCCCCGCGGTACAACTCGGTATGGCCTTTCTGGCGGCCGAAGCCCTTGGCTTCGATGACAGTGATCCCCTGGAGGCCGACCTCCTGGAGGGCTTCTTTGACTTCATCGAGCTTGAAGGGCTTGATGATGGCTTCGATCTTCTTCATCGGATAACCGTTTCGGTTCAGGACTTGCCGCTTTTAGCACCAGAAACAGGGCAGCTTCCATGGCCTCCCCGATTCATACTGCCTCCAAATGCATCACTGGCGCGCAGTTCATGACCGAATTTTGTGCATGTGCGGATTTTGGCGGCAAAGTACCCCTGAATGGCTGTTTCGAGGCTCCAGATGCCCCCTGAACTCATCCTCCGACCCCGGGAAATGAAGCAGGCCGATCTCGCGACGATCGCTTCGGGGATTCCGGGCATCGATCTCATGCGGCGGGCCGGAACGGCCGTGGCCAAGGCTGCCGCCGAAATGCTTACGAAAGAGGCGCATGTGGTGATCGCCGCCGGGCCTGGTCAAAACGGAGGCGATGGCTTCGTCGCGGCGTGTCTCCTCGCCCGGCAGGGACATCGGGTTTCGCTCGGTCTCCTGGGCGACGCGGACCGCCTTTCGGGAGACGCGGCCCTCGCGGCCAAGGATTGGACGGGACCCGTGCGGGATGCGGAGCGGCTTCCCTTCGATGAGGCGGACCTGATCATCGACGCCCTGTTCGGGACGGGCCTCGCGCGGGATCTCGATGGCGCGGCGCGCGCCACGGTCGAGCGCATGAACGCATCGGGGCGCCCGATTCTCGCGGTCGACCTGCCGTCGGGCGTCGATGGCGAGGCGGGCCAGGTGCGGGGCGTCGCGATCCGGGCGGACCGAACCGTGACCTTCGCGGCCCGCAAGCCCTGCCACCTGCTCATGCCCGGCCGCGCCCTGAGCGGGGAGGTGGAGGTCGCCGATATCGGGATCTCCCGCGAGACCCTGGAGGCCTCGGGCGGGCGGCTGTTCGCCAATGCGCCGCCGCTCTGGCTCGGCAGCTTTCCGAGGCCGGGGCTGGCGTCCCATAAATACGATCGCGGCCATACGCTCGTTGTTTCAGGCGGGGCGACCCGGACGGGGGCGGCGCGGCTCGCCGCGCGGGCGGCCCTGCGGATCGGCTCCGGCCTCGTCACCGTGGCCTCGCCGCCGGAGGCGCTTGGGGTCAACGCGGCCCACCTGACGGCGATCATGCTCCGGGGCTGCGATGGCCCTGAAGGCCTCCACACCATCCTGCAGGATGCGCGCCTGAATGCCGTGGTGCTTGGGCCGGCGCTGGGCGTGCATTCCGGCACCCGCGCCATGGTCGCCGTGGCGGCCCATGCGCGGCGCAGCCTCGTGCTCGATGCGGATGCGCTGACGTCCTTCGAGGGACTGGCCTCCGAGATGCATCAGGCCTTCTACCACGCCCCGACGGTGCTCACGCCCCATGACGGCGAGTTCAGACGCCTGTTCAAAGGGCATCCGGATATCCTTGATCCCGAATCGAAAATCGAGCGCGCCCACCGGGCTGCGGCCTATACCGGAGCGGTGGTGCTGCTGAAGGGGCCGGATACGGTGATCGCCGCGCCGGATGGCCGTGTCGCCATCAACGAGAACGGTACGCACTATCTGGGCACGGCCGGTTCAGGCGACACCCTGAGCGGCATCATCGCGGGTCTGATGGCCCAGGGCCTCCCGGCCTTCGAGGCGGCCTGTGCCGGAAGCTGGATTCATGCGGAGGCGGGTGCGAGCTTCGGGCCGGGGCTGATCGCCGAGGATCTCGCCGAGCTGGTTCCGGGCGTTCTGCGTCGCCTTCTTACGTGACCTCGATCCAGGTCCACAGGCCCGCATCGAACCGCTCCATCACGGTCGAGGCAAGGAGCCAATCTCCCGGATTGTCGGCCACGAAGGCGATGCGGATCGTTTTTCCCTCGGGCACCAGTACCGTGTCGAGCCAATAAGGCTCCCAGCCGTCGTCGAGGGCGTGGAGAAGGCGGAAGGAGTGCCCGTGCAGGTGCATGGGCTGGACGAAACCCGTCTCGTTCTTGAGCGCCAGCACGACCGGCGTGCCGGGCTTGACCTTCACGAGCGGGGCGGCAGAGGGATCTCCCGCCGCGCCGTTGATCGTCCACGGAGCATTCGCTTTCGGATCGCCTTTGATCACCAGATCCCTGCGTAATGCGTTCTGGAGCTTGATCGAATCCGGCAGCTTGGGGTTCGGCGGCAGGGGAGCGATGGGAGGTCGGGCTTCGCGCCTGGACCCCTCCGTCGTGATCTCCGCAAGCGGGAAGCCGCTGCCGATCATGGCCATGACAGTGCCGGCCTGGCCCTCCTCAGGAGGGAGATCGATCAGCAGGTCGTAGCGGCTGCCGGGCGCAAAAGGCAGGGAGGCCCTCAGCGGCTCGAAGGCGCCGGAGGGCTGCCCATCGATCGCAATCACGTAGGCCTTCAGCCCCTCGAAGCCCAGACGCATGGCCCGTGCGTTGCAGGCATTGGCGAGCCGAAGGCGGATGCGACCTCCAGGCGGAGCCTTGATCTGCTGCGGTGTGGGCTTACCGTTGAGCGTGAGGATGCTGCCGAGGCGGCCTGCTGGTGAGGGCTGCGAGAGGTCGAGGCTGCCGTCGTCGGCGAGGGCCCAGTCATCCACGAGCAGGGCGAGGTCCTCGTCGACCCCGGGCGCATCGGCTTCCTTGATGATCAGCAGGGCCGAGAGGCCACGCTCCAAGGGCTCGGCGCTGCCGCCCAGGACGCAGGGACGGATCAGGAAGGTGCCGGGATCCGGTGGGGTAAACGCATAGTCGAAGCTCTCTCCAGGAGGGGCGGGCTTCTGGGTCAGGCCGCCGACCCCGTCCATCGCATTGGGGCCGCGGACGCCGTGAAAATGGAGGGACAGGGGCAGGGCGGTTTCGTTCTTGAGGGACAACCGCGCTTCTGTCCCATGCTTCAGCCTGAAAACCGGCGCCAGTTCACCGTTGAAGGTCCAGAGGTCGGCATCCTTGGCCGCGCGGGGGTGCAGGCGGACCGGCTGGGGCTTGGCGGTGACAGTCCAGCCGAGCCCATTGCCTTTCAATCCGTCCGCAGCGGCGGGCGAGGGAGGGGCGGTCTGTGCCGCCCCAGGTCCCGTCAGGCCAAGCAGCGTGGTGGCGAGGCCTGCGGTGGCGGCGCGGCGGGTGATCATGATGGGCTGTCCTGGGCCTAAAACTCGCTACAGAGCTACAATCTTGAACGGATGAGGCCAAGTTGGGTTGCCGGGTCGGCCCACACGAACTTTTTTGATGCATGCCGCTCCAAGCATGCTATAGAGCCGCGTCCCGGAAGAGGGGCGCGTGTATCGTGCTGCTCCCAGGCGGGCGTGGCGGAACTGGTAGACGCACTGGATTTAGGTTCCAGCGACGCAAGTCGTGGGGGTTCGACTCCCTCCGCCCGCACCAATCGTCAGGATTGGCTCCGGAGGCTCCTGGCACCTGGTTGACGGCATCCCGCCGCATCGGCCGGAGCCTAACATCAATTTTTCGAGTGAACGAAGGCGAATAGAACAATGCAGGTGACGGAAACACTGTCCCAAGGCTTGAAGCGAGAGTTCAAGGTCGTGCTCCCGGCCACCGAGTTGGAGCAGCGCCTGACCGACGAGCTCAACAACATCAAAGGCCGCGTGCGCCTGAATGGCTTCCGTCCCGGCAAGGTGCCGGCGGCCCATCTGCGCAAGGTCTACGGCCGCTCGGTGATGTCCGACGTTCTCCAGAATGCGGTCAACGAGGCCAACCGCAAGATCGTCGAGGACAACAATCTGAAGCTCGCCCACGAGCCCCAGGTCCAGTTCCCCGAGGACAAGGAGACCATCGAGAAGGCCATGGACGCCAAGGGCGATCTCGCCTTCACCGTGGCCCTCGAGGTTCTGCCCGAGTTCGAACTCGCCGACCTGTCGGACGTGAACGTGAAGAAGCCGGTCGCCGAAGTCACCGACGCGGAGATCAACGAGTCGCTCGAGCGCATGGCCAAGCAGAACCGCTCCTTCGCGACGAAGGACGGCGCTTCCGAGAACGGCGACCGCGTCGTCGTCGACTTCGTGGGCCGCATCGACGGCAAGGAGTTCGAGGGCGGCAACGGCCAGGACATCCGTGTGGAGCTCGGCTCCAACACCTTCATCCCGGGCTTCGAGGACCAGCTCGTCGGCCTGAAGGCCGGCGACACCAAGCTCGTGAAGGTCAAGTTCCCGGAGAACTACCTGGCCGCCCATCTGGCTGGTAAGGACGCCGAGTTCGACGTGACCGTGAAGGCCGTCGAGGCCCCCGGCGAGCTGACGATCGACGACGAGATGGCCAAGGGCTTCGGCATGGAGTCCCTGGACAAGCTCAAGGACGCGATCCGCGACGCCATCCAGCGCGACTTCGACACCCAGTCCCGCCGCAAGGTGAAGAAGGACCTGCTCGACGCTCTCGATGCCAAGTACAGCTTCGAGCTGCCCCCGACCCTGGTGGAGCAGGAGTTCTCCGCCGTGTGGTCGCAGGTCGAGGCCGACATGAAGTCGAACGGCCGCACCTTCGCCGACGAGGGCACCACCGAGGAGGAGGCCAAGGCAGAGTACCGGAAGATCGCGGAACGCCGCGTTCGTCTCGGCTTGGTCCTTGCGCAGATCGGTGAGAAGTCCGATATCAAGATCTCCGACGACGAGGTGACTCAGGCCCTCATCGAGCGGGTCCGCCAGTATCCCGGCCAGGAGCGGCAGGTTTGGGAGTTCTATCAGAAGAACCCGCAGGCTCTCGCCGAAATCCGGGCACCTCTGTTCGAGGAGAAAGTTGTCGACCAGATCCTCTCCCAGGTGAAGGTGAACGAAGAGAAGGTTTCCAAGGAAGCCCTCTTCAGCGACGATGATGCCGAGAATGCCGATTCCGAGCCGAAGGGTAAGGGCGGTCAGAAAGCCAGCAAGGGCGAGTAAGCTCCCTCTCGAGCGCCTCGCTGCTTGCATCAATCAGACGGCCGCGCATTCCGCGCGGCCGCTTTGGAGCAGTGAGACAATGAGAGATCCGGTAGCGCTCTATAACAATACGCTCGTTCCCATGGTGGTCGAGCAGTCGAACCGCGGCGAGCGCGCCTTCGACATCTATTCGCGCCTCCTGCGTGAGCGGATTATTTTCCTTACTGGGCCGGTCGAAGACTATTCGGCGTCGCTCATCGTGGCGCAGCTTCTGTTCCTCGAGGCCGAGAACCCGAAGAAGGAAATCTCCTTCTATATCAACTCGCCCGGCGGCGTCGTGACGTCCGGTCTGTCGATCTACGACACCATGCAGTTCATCCGCTGCCCGGTCTCGACCCTGTGCGTCGGCCAGGCCGCCTCGATGGGCTCGCTCCTGCTGACCGCAGGCGAGAAGGGCATGCGCTTCGCCCTCCCGAATGCCCGGATCATGGTTCACCAGCCCTCCGGCGGCTACCAGGGCCAGGTCACGGACATCATGATCCACGCCCGTGAGAGCGAGGCCCTCAAGCGCCGCCTCAACGAGATCTATGTGCACCATACCGGCCGCAACTACGAAGAGATCGAGCGGGCGCTGGAGCGCGACAACTTCATGACGGCGGAAGCCGCCCGGGAATTCGGCCTCATCGACCAGGTGATCGAGAAGCGTCCCGAACCCGCGGCGACCCCGGTCTAATCCTTAAAATCTGGGGAAAAATTCTCCCCAGGTGCGTCTTTTTAACCAGTAACCCCGTTTCTATTGATCGCGCGCCTCGCCCGTGATTGCATGCGGATTCGGGGGATGAGACGATTTGCACTGGTAAAATTGTTGGTGCCGGAACCTTTCATTAGGCCCGGCGCTCATAAGTTAAAGGGTGTGGGGCCGGCGAAGGGGCCGTCCCGGCACGGATTGGAGATGTGATAATGACCAAGGCTGGCGGCAACGACTCCAAGAGCACGCTGTACTGCTCCTTCTGCGGCAAGAGCCAGCACGAGGTTCGCAAGCTGATCGCTGGCCCGACGGTTTTCATCTGCGATGAATGCGTCGAGCTCTGCATGGACATCATCCGCGAGGAGTCGAAATCGTCTCTCGTGAAGTCCCGGGATGGCGTGCCCACCCCGAAGGAAATCAGCCGCGTTCTGGACGACTACGTGATCGGCCAGGAGCACGCCAAGAAGGTGCTCTCGGTCGCGGTCCATAACCATTACAAGCGCCTGGCCCACGCCACGAAGCACAACGACGTGGAGCTGGCGAAGTCGAACATCCTGCTGATCGGTCCGACCGGCTCGGGCAAGACCCTGCTCGCGCAGACGCTCGCCCGCATCCTGGACGTTCCATTCACCATGGCCGACGCTACGACCCTGACGGAAGCCGGCTATGTGGGTGAGGATGTCGAAAACATCATCCTCAAACTGCTCCAGGCCTCCGACTACAACGTCGAGCGGGCGCAGCGCGGCATCGTCTATATCGACGAGATCGATAAGATCTCCCGCAAGTCCGACAACCCGTCGATCACCCGCGACGTGTCGGGCGAGGGCGTCCAGCAGGCGCTCCTGAAGATCATGGAAGGCACCGTGGCGTCCGTGCCGCCGCAGGGCGGCCGTAAGCACCCGCAGCAGGAGTTCCTGCAGGTCGACACCACCAACATCCTGTTCATCTGCGGCGGCGCCTTCGCCGGGCTCGAGCGGATCATCGCCGGCCGCGGCAAGGGTACCTCCATCGGCTTCGGAGCGAGCGTGAGCGCGCCGGACGACCGCCGCACGGGCGAGATCTTCCGTGAGGTGGAGCCGGAGGATCTGCTGAAGTTCGGCCTCATCCCCGAGTTCGTCGGCCGTCTGCCGGTTCTGGCGACCCTGGAGGACCTCGACGAGGACGCTCTCAAGAAGATCCTGCAGGAGCCCAAGAACGCGCTCGTGAAGCAGTATCAGCGTCTCTTCGAGATGGAGAACGTGCAGCTCACCTTCCAGGAGGAGGCGCTCACCCTGATCGCCCGCAAGGCGATCGAGCGGAAGACGGGCGCCCGCGGCCTGCGCTCCATCATGGAGGGCATCCTGCTGGAAACCATGTACGATCTACCTGGCCTCGATTCCGTCGAGCAGGTGGTCATCGGTCCCGAGGTGGTGGAGGGCAAGGCCAAGCCGCTCTTCATCCACGGCGACCGCAGCGACCAGACTGCGAGCGCCAGCGCCTAACCGTCCCTGGGGTGGTCCATGATCCGAAGCGTTGCGGGAACAGTTCTTGAAACACTGCATCCGCAACGCCACATACTTTCTTGCGTGGTGGTTGTCCGCTCATTCCCCGAGGGATGGCGCCACGTACCGGATGCAGCCCATACAATAAGCCTGAGCATCCCGGTATCCCGTCCGAGAACCAGCTTGTTCGAGGGGCCCTCCGGACGTATTCAAAAGGATGTTGTCTCATGACACAGTCGAAGCCACGTCAGCCTGTCATCCCGGGCTCGACCGGAACCTACGCGGTTCTGCCTCTTCGCGACATCGTCGTCTTCCCGCACATGATCGTGCCGCTCTTCGTCGGCCGCGAGAAGTCGATCCGCGCGCTTGAGGAAGTGGTCAAGAACGACCGGCATATCCTGCTCGCGACGCAGATCGATGCGACCGATGACGATCCGTCTGCGGACGCGATCTACAAGGTCGGTACGCTCGCCAACGTGCTCCAGCTCCTGAAGCTGCCCGACGGCACCGTGAAGGTGCTCGTTGAAGGCGCAAGCCGGGCGCAGGTGAAGGGCTATGTCCGCACCGACGAGTATTACGAGGCCGAGGCCGAGGTGCTTCCCGATTCGCTCGGTGACCAGATCGAGGCCGAGGCGCTGGCCCGCTCGGTGGTGGCCGAGTTCGAGAATTACGTGAAGCTCAACAAGAAGGTTTCGCCGGAGGTCGTCTCCGCCGTGACCCAGATCGACGAGCCGGCGAAGCTCGCCGACACCATCGCATCGCACCTTGCCATCAAGATCGCCGACAAGCAGGCGATCCTCGAGACGCCGACCGTTGCGCAGCGCCTCGAGAAGGTGCTCGGCATGATGGAGAGCGAGATCTCCGTCCTGCAGGTGGAGAAGCGCATTCGCACCCGCGTGAAGCGTCAGATGGAGAAGACGCAGCGCGAGTACTACCTCAACGAGCAGATGAAGGCGATCCAGAAGGAGCTCGGCGACGACGAAGGTCGCGACGAGCTGGCCGAGCTCGAAGAGAAAATCGAGAAGACCAAGTTCACGAAGGAGGCCCGCGAAAAGGCCCTCGGCGAGCTGAAGAAGCTCCGCCAGATGTCGCCGATGTCCGCGGAAGCGACCGTCGTGCGCAACTATCTCGACTGGCTGCTCGGCATTCCGTGGGGCCGCCGCTCGAAGGTGAAGAAGGACCTGAAGGCCGCCCAGGATATCCTGGACTCGGATCACTACGGTCTGGACAAGGTCAAGGAGCGCATCGTCGAGTATCTGGCCGTGCAGCAGCGTGCCAACAAGCTCACGGGTCCGATCCTCTGCCTCGTCGGTCCTCCCGGCGTGGGTAAGACCTCGCTCGGCAAGTCGATCGCCAAGGCCACGGGCCGCGAGTTCGTCCGCATGTCGCTCGGCGGCGTCCGCGACGAGTCCGAGATCCGCGGTCACCGCCGGACCTATATCGGCTCGATGCCCGGCAAGATCATCCAGTCGATGCGCAAGGCCAAGACGTCCAACCCGCTCATCCTCCTCGACGAGATCGACAAGATGGGCATGGACTTCCGCGGCGATCCGTCGGCGGCTCTGCTGGAGGTTCTCGACCCCGAGCAGAACAGCACGTTCAACGACCATTACCTGGAGGTCGACTATGATCTCTCCAACGTGATGTTCGTGACGACGGCGAACACGCTCAACATTCCCGGTCCGCTGCTCGACCGAATGGAGGTGATCCGCATCGCGGGTTACACCGAGGAAGAGAAGGCCGAGATCGCCCGCACGCACCTGATCCCGTCGTCCATGCAGAAGCATGGCCTGCAGGAGAAGGAGTGGAAGATCAACGACGATGCCCTGCTCATGTTGATCCGCCGCTACACCCGTGAGGCGGGCGTGCGTAACCTGGAGCGCGAACTCAACAACCTCATCCGCAAGGCGGTGAAGGAGATCCTTCTGTCGAAGGTGCCGTCGGTCGAGGTCACCACGGAAAACCTGCCGGACTTCCTTGGTCCCCCGCGGTATCGCTACGGCGAGGCGGAGACGGAGGATTCGGTCGGTACGGTCACCGGTCTTGCCTGGACCGAGGTGGGCGGCGAGCTGCTCACCATCGAAGGCATCGCCATGCCGGGCAAGGGCAAGATGACCGTCACGGGCAACCTGCGCGACGTGATGAAGGAATCGATCTCGGCGGCGGCGTCCTATGTCCGCGCCCGGGCGGTGGCCTTCGGCGTCGAGCCGCCGCTGTTCGACCGCCGCGACATCCACGTGCACGTGCCGGAAGGCGCGACGCCGAAGGATGGTCCCTCCGCCGGTATCGCGATGGCGACCGCCATCGTCTCCGTGATCACGGGGATCCCGGTGCGCCGCGACATCGCCATGACGGGCGAGGTCACGCTGCGGGGCAGGGTGCTTCCCATTGGCGGGTTGAAGGAGAAGCTCCTCGCGGCTCTCCGCGGCGGCATCAAGAAGGTCTTGATCCCCGAGGAGAACGCCAAGGACCTCGTCGACATCCCGGCGAGCGTGAAGAACGGTCTCGAGATCGTCCCGGTCTCCACCATGGATCAGGTTCTCCAGCATGCCCTCGTGCGCATGCCCGAGCCGATCGAATGGGATGAGGCTTCGGAACTCAAGAACCCGAAGCCGGGCGTCGAGGACGACGCCGCCGGCGTGGTGGCGCACTAGGCATCTGACGCTGCGTTAAGCCAATCAAGGCCCCCGGATGGCAAATCCGGGGGCTTTTTTTCGTAAGAATCCGTAGAAAATGGCTTATTTCCGGCAATTTGGGGTTGCTTACGGTTCAGCTTTAGGCCACACGAATGCTCCCTGAAACGGTGATACATCGATAACATCGCCGTGATCACTGGAGGATATATAATGAACAAAGGCGAGCTCGTTGCTGCCGTCGCCGACAAGGTCGGTCTTTCCCGTGGCCAGGCTGGTGAGGCGATCGACGCCGCCATCGAGGCGATCACCGGCGCTCTCAAGAATGGCGACGAAGTGAAGATCGTTGGCTTCGGCACGTTCGTCGTGACCAACCGCGCGGCCGGCGAAGCCCGTAACCCGCGGACCGGCGAAAAGGTGAAGGTTCCGGCTTCCAAGACGCCGAAGTTCCGCGCCGGCGCGGGCCTGAAGGACGCCGTCAACGCGAAGTAATAGCGGCTTTCAAGCGGCATTCGCATTCGAGAGAGGCCAACACGCTTGCGTTGTTGGCCTTCTCTTTTTATGTCAGGCCCATCGGAAGGGCTGGAAACATCCGCAGCTTCTGATATGACGCATGCTCCTCCGGCGAGGATTCCCGGAGGGCGCGCAAAAGGGCGGTTAGCTCAGCTGGTAGAGCATCGGTTTTACACACCGCAGGTCGGGGGTTCGATCCCCTCACCGCCCACCATCGCCACCGATCGAGATCACCGCCAGGCAGGCATCAGTCCTCGTCCTCGTCGTCCTCCGCGATCCGGTCGAGAACCTTTTCAGGGGCCACGTGCCTCTCCAGCTCCCTGAGACTGGGATCCTGTGCCTCTTCCACGCCGAGCCGCTCCGCAATCGCGATGACCAGGGTCAGAAGCCGCGTGATTTCATGCTCCGAGAGCAGGTTCGTCTGAAGATCGAGTTCGTCGCGCCGGTTGGCCTCGGCCGCGGCCCGGTTCTGGCTGATGAGCACGAAGGTGGACAGGAAGATCGCCTCGACAGAGGCGATCGTCGCGAGGATCACGAAGGTGGGATCGAAAGCGCTCAGGCCGGGAACGAGCCCGGTATTGATGGCGACCCAGCCCCCGACGAGGGCCAGGTGCAGGTACACGAAGAGCATGCTGCCGCTGAAGCGCGTGACGGTATCGGCAATGCGGTCCTGGACGCCTGCCTGGTTTGCTTCGTGAGTTCGCTTGTCGTGCAGCACATTGATGTTGCGCTCGAGCACGGAGGCAAAGTTCCCTGGCTGCAAGGCCCCCGTGCTCGGGCTGACCCGCCTGTGCTCGTGCTTGCGATCCGCCACAATCCGTTCCTTCAGCTCACATCGGCAGGACAAGAACGGCTGGTGCCGCGAAGAGTTCGGCAAAGTTGCCGTGGGGTAGGGGGTTGAGGTGGAACGACGCACCCCCGCAACAAGCCGGGAGATCGATTGTTGAAAGCAAATTCCTCCCGAGACGCTCCTGCAACTTGCCCGCTCCACCGTGTGGAGCGGGCTTTTTCGAGCTTACGGTGCGCTTCACCGCATCGTCTTTTCCATCTCCTCGAGCAGAGCGATGTGCTCCCGAATGTGGCCGCGCGCCATCTTGGCGACATTCACATGTTCGCGGTTCTGGGCGTTGGACTGGAGATAGCGCTCCTGCACCTGCAGAAGGTCGCGGTGGCCCTGGAGCTGGGCCTGAAGGTAGGCGCGGTCGAAGTCGGGCCCGGCCGGCTGGCTCTCCAGCTTCTGCATCATGTCGCGCGTGGACGCGTCCATCTGCATGGATCCCTGCATGGTCGCGCCGGATTGTCCCGTCGCCGCGGTTGCGGCTGGATCCATCATGGAGCGCAGCACCTCCGCCAGGGTGGTCTGTTCCTGCACCTCGAAATTGGCGAAGCGCTTGAGGCCCTCGTTGCGCGCCTTGTTCAGGGCGATGCGGCTTGATTCCATGGCCACCATGCCGAGTTGCATGGTCTGCTGCATGTGTTCCATGTCGGCTTGGGTCATCTGGCCGCCGGTCCGGTTCATGCCGGAGGTTCCGGGCGTGGAGGAGGACGCTCCGCCGGTTTGAGCAAGGACAGAGGGGGCGACAAAGGCGGCGGCCAGGCCGCTGAGGAGGAGCAAACGACGATCCATAGGATTCTCCTGGGATTGACGGCGGCCGCGACACGCCGGGACTGGCGCTCGACTCTGGGCTGCCGCTGATGGCGCGAACGCCGGCTGAATGGCTTGGTTTCAGCGTGGCCACAGGAAGGCGCCTAAATATTTGCCGGTCGGGTCGGCCGCAGGCCCTCATGTGCATTTCGGCCCGATTCCTGCCGAAAGTGCATTTCAGGGCTTGCGAAGCGCGGCTTCGGGAGCTAATTGACACTGGCCGTCACGGCACGTCGGAGCGTAGCGCAGCCCGGTTAGCGCACTAGTCTGGGGGACTAGGGGTCGTGGGTTCAAATCCCGCCGCTCCGACCATTCTTTTCTGAGGTTTGAGCCCGACAGGGCCCCTCGAATTCCTCGCTTAAAGCTCAGCTTCGAGGCCATGCGGCGCGCATCCTGGATGCGCGGTCCATCTGCTTGATGCGGTGCCTCCCGTCCCGTTCAGACGTAGTAAAACGAGACCCTTCGTCCCTGGACTTCCTGAATCTCGACATCCATTCCATAGACCTCGCGGATCACGTCGCTCGTCATGATGTCCTCGGGCGTGCCATGCCGGACGACGGCGCCGTCGCGCATGGCCACGATGTAATCCGAGTAGCAGGACGCGAAATTGATGTCGTGCAGGACAAGAACGATCGTCTTGTCCAGGGCGTCTGCCGCCTCTCGAAGCAGCTTCATCATGCCGACGGCATGCTTCATGTCGAGATTGTTCAGGGGTTCGTCGAAGAGGACGTAGTCCGTATCCTGGCAGAGCACCATGGCGACGTACGCACGCTGGCGCTGCCCGCCGGAGAGTTCGTCGAGAAAGCGGTCAGCGAGGGCTTCAAGGCCGAGGAATTCGATCGCGCGGGATGCATGAGCACGGTCCTCGGGCGTAAGACGTCCCTTGGAATAGGGATACCGACCAAACTCGACGAGATCGCGCACTGTCAGGCGTGAGCCGACCCTGTTGTCCTGTCGGAGAATGGACAGGCGCTTCGCGAGCACATCGGACGGGGTTTGGGTGACGTCGAGCCCGTCCACCGTCACAGTGCCGACAGTCATGGGCACGAGGCGGCTGATCATCGACAGAAGCGTGGATTTGCCCGCGCCGTTGGGACCGATGATGGACGTGATGCCCTTACGCGGAATCTGCAGCGATACGTCTCGCACGACGACGGTGTCGCCGTAGCTCTTTCGGACGTTCGAGATCTCGATCAACGGGCAGCTCCTCTGGTCAACAGGGCGAGGAAGACGATTCCGCCCACGAACTCGATGACGATGCTCAAGGCGGTGTCGAAGGCGAAGATGCGCTCGAGAATGAGCTGGCCACCGACGAGGCAGATGATGGCGATCAGCACCGCAACGGGCAGGATGAAGCGGTGCTTGTGCGTTCCGGCGATTTCATAGGCGAGATTGGCGACGAGAAGCCCGAAGAACGCCACCGGTCCAACCAGGGCGGTCGATACGGATACAAGAACCGAAACGAGCACGAGGATGATGCTGACCGCCCGGTTGTGGTTGACGCCAAGATTGATGGCGCTTTCCCGGCCGAGAGCCAGCACATCGAAGGCATGCATGAGGCGCCAGCCGACAATCGAAGCCATCAGGATCGTTGCGATCGCGACGGCGAGAAGCTCACTGTTGATGGTGTTGAAATTCGCGAAGAGGCGATCCTGCAGAACGACGAATTCATTGGGATCGATGATCCTCTGCATGAAGCCTGACAGGCTGCGGAACAGGACGCCGAAGGCGATGCCCACGAGAACGAGCAGGTGGAGGCTGCGGCTGCTGCCGGAGAAGAGCCAGCGATAGAGCGCGGTCGAGAACACCACCATCGCACCGACATTGATGGCGAACATCAGGCGCGGGTCCAGGGCCGTCAGGCCGGCCGATCCGATGGTGAAAACCAGGCTGGTCTGAATGAGGATGTAGAGCTGATCGAACCCCATGATGGATGGGGTGAGGATGCGGTTGTGGCTGATTGTCTGAAACAATACGGTCGACACGGCGATGGCATAGGCCACCAGGACCAGCGTCAGGACCTTCGTGCCGCGGAAAGACAGGATGAAGTCCCACTGACCTCTGGCGTTCAGGGTCATGAAAAGAGCGATCGCGCCCACAGCAATGGCAGTAAGGATCAGAAGGGCGCGGATGGGCTGCCGGTTCTCACGCAAGGCGTTCGCGTCCCTTCAGCAGGAGGAACAGGAACAGGGCGCTGCCGAGGATTCCCATGATCGTTCCGATGGGAACCTCATAGGGGTAATACACCACGCGTCCGACGATATCGCAGGCCAGCACGAGGCCAGCACCCAGGAGCGCGATCCAGGGCAGGGAACGGCGCATGTTGTCGCCGACTATGAGACTGACCACGTTCGGAACGACGAGCCCCAGAAAAGGCAGCATGCCGACGGTGACGACGATGGTCGCCGTCACCATGGAAACGATGATGAGCCCGAAGGACACGATGCCGCGGTAGCGCAGGCCGAGATTGGTCGAGAAGTCCTGGCCCATGCCGGCCAGCGTCAATCGGTCGGCCGCCGCATAGGCGCCGAGCGTCAAGAGAAATGCGATCCAGAGAAGCTCGTAGCGTCCCCGCAGAACGCCCGAAAAATCGCCGGTGGTCCAGGCATTGAGCGATTGCAGGAGGTCGAAGCGATAGGCGAAGAAGGTTGTGATCGCGCCGACGATGCCGCCCAGCATGATGCCGACGAGCGGCACGGTCAGGACGGAGCGCAGCGGTATGAGCTTGAGAATGCGCAGGAAGAGGGCGGTTCCCACCAGCGCGAAGGCTGCTGCGACCATCATCTTCACGATTACAGGCGCATCCGGCGCCAAAAGAGAGACGATGAGGAGACCGAGACTGGCGGATTCGACCGTGCCTGCGGTCGACGGCTCCACGAAGCGGTTTTGGGTGAGCGCCTGCATGATCGTGCCTGCCACCGCCATGGCCGTGCCGGCGAGGATGAGCGCCAGAGTCCTCGGGACACGCGAAATCAAGAGGATCTGCGTGGCGTACTGCCCCTCCTGCGGCCACAGGATTGCCGGCAGCGACAGATCCCCGGCACCGATCAGCAGGCTGATCGACGCCAGAATGACAACGGCGGAGACTGCGAGGAGGATTTTCACGATCGGTCGGGAGTGCTCGAGCCGAGCACCTCCAATGGAGAGGATTGACGTGACAAGGCGGACCACCCAAGGGGTGATCCGCGCCTAATGACCTGAGAGGCGGGGCCTGTTCAAGCCTTATTTCTTGGCAATGGCCTTCGCGATCTGGTCGACGCTGGCCTGCATGGCGGTCAATCCGCCGCCGATCAGGTACCAGTTCACGGGATCGAGATACACAACCTGGTTGTTCTTCCAGGCGGTGGTCTGCGCGACGAGATCGTTATCCAGCACCTTCTTGGCCGCGCCTTCGCTGCGCCCGGTAGCGACGTCACGGTCGATCACGAAGAGCCAGTCGGGATTGGTCTTGAGGATGAATTCCGCATTCACGGCCTGCCCATGATTGGTGGTGGCAAGATCTTCGACGGCCGGCACGATTCCGAAAGCATCATGCAGATATCCGAACCGGGAGCCTGAGCCATAGGCGCTCATCTTGCCCCCGGTCGTCAGGACGAGAAGGCCCTTGCCGGCCTTCGCGGCTTCCTCGCGCAGGGCATCCATGGACTGGTCGAGCTTTGTGAGCTGAGACGCTGCCTCCGGCTGCTTGCCGAAGATCTGGGCGAGAATCTGAACGTTCTTCTTGACGCTCCCCACGTAATCCTTCGTGTCGACCGTCATGTCGATGGCGGGGGCAATCTTCGCGAGGGCATCGAATTTCGCGCTGGAACGGCCACCGACGATGATCAGGTCCGGCTTGAGGGCATTGACGGCCTCGTAGTCCGGCTCGAACAGCGTGCCGACCTTCTCGTATTTGTCTGAGCCGTACTTGGCGAGATATTCAGGAAAGCGCGCCGTCGGCACGCCGGACACTTCGACACCGAGGGCGTTCAGGGTGTCGAGGGAGGCCATGTCGAAGGCGATCACCGTCTTGGGATTGGCGGGAACGGTCGTCTCGCCTTTCGTGTGCTGGACCTCGAGGTCTTGGGCTAAGACACCTGTCGGCAGCACGCCGAGCGACAGCGAGCCCGCGATGATCGCGGCGAGAGCATGGGTTCTCCGGGCGGGGAAATTCATCATGATATTGTGCTCCAGGAATGCATTCGGTTGGCAGTGGTACGCTGGTCAGTCATCGACATGGTCATGGCCGCCGATCCGCCCGGGACGCCAATAGCCCTCCGACGAGATCTGGTCGCGGGTGAAGCCTCGGGCGATCAGCGTGTGCCGCTGGCGGCGGACATTGCTCGTCTCGCCGATGAGATAGGCGTGGCCTTTGCCGGGCGGCAGGGGAAAGTCCTGAACCACGCCGTTCATGAGTTCGCTCGGACCGGCTGATGCGCCATTGCGATGCACCCAACGGATGCAGGCGTTAGCCTGTGTCTCCAGGGCGATTTCACCGCTCCTGTCGGCGACCTCGATGAAGACGAAGGCCCTGGTGCCGGCAGGCATGGTCTCGAGGATATGGGCGATCGCCGGGATGCAGGTCTCGTCTCCCGTCAGGAGATGCCAATCCGCATCCGGGCGCAGCACGGTACCGCCGCGCGGCCCCTTGGCCTCGATCAGATCGCCGGGCTTTGCCTGTCGCGCCCAGATCGGGGCGGGCGTATTTCCATGGAGCAGGAAATCGACGCTGATCGTTTTTGCTGCCGGATCCATGCTGCGGATCGTGTAGTCACGCCGACCCGTCTGGCCATCCGGCAGGGGAACCATCATCACGATGGCCTGTCCCGGCTTGTAGGCGAATTCGTGGATGTCGTCCGCCGTCAGAACGACGCGGCGCATGTTCGGCGGCACATTGAAACTGTCGACGACGCGGAAGGTCCAGCTCCGCAGCTGGGGTCTCTGGCGCGCAGGCATGTGAGCGGTGGGGGAGGCGGCGTCTGTCATTGTGGTTCTCGTTGGCTTTGACCGGCCGTGGGGAGGCAAGGTCGGTGATGCACTTCCCCATGAAGCCGGGTCAGAAGGTGGCGGACATGCTCACCCAGAGGCGGCGTCCTTCGACGACGGTGTTGTAGTCCGTCGGCTCGATCTCCTTGTCGAAGACGTTGTAGATGGCGGCATTCAGGGTCAGCTGTTCCGTGAAGTCGTAGGTCAGGCCGATATCCATGGTGGCATAGGCATCGTATTTCCGGCCGGAAACGCCCTTGATGAGAACGGGCGAGCCATTGGTGCCGATGCGGGGGCCGCCGGCGATCTCCGACCCGTGATAATACACGGCCGCCCAGGTCGACAGTCCGGCAACAGGCGTGATCCAGTCCACGCGCGCATTGGCCATGTGCTTGGGAGTGCGCGCGAGCGGGAAGCCGGCAAAGTCGCCCGTGAGCTGCTCGGAATCCGTGAAGGTGTAGCTGCCGCGGAACGAAAGCGTATCGGTCGCTTTCCAGGTGGCGGCGAGCTCCACGCCCTGGATCACCGCATCGTCGATGTTGTAGTTGTACCAGAGGCGATAGTTGGGAGCCTCCGACCAGCGCACGGGATTCCCGGCGCCGTCCAGAACCAGCGCATTGCTGATCTTGTCCTTGAAATCGGTGTGGAAGTAGGTCGCGCTGGCGGTGAAGCCCGTGAGGCTGTCCCAGACGGCGCCGATCTCGTAGCTGACGCTGGTTTCAGCCTGCAGGTCTGGATCGGCGATGATGACGCCGCAGGTTCCGTTAGGGCCATAGGAGCAGCCCTGCCCACCGGTGGTGTAGGCATAGCCCGGCGCGATCTGGCGGATCTCAGGAGCACGGAAGCCCGTGGAGACGCCGCCTTTCACGGTGAGGTTCTCGGTCGCGTGCCACACCGCATAGCTGCGTGGGCTGAAATGCTCGCCATAGACCTCGTGGTAGTCCATGCGCAGGCCGTTCGTGATCGAGAAGGTATCCGTCAGGCGCCACTCGTCTTCGGCGAAGAGCGCCCATTGATTGATGCTGAACGTCTCGTCACGGCCGGTGCGATAGCCGGGATTCTGGTCGGTCAGCATGGCGTTGAACCACTGACCGCCAGTCACCAGTGTATGAGTGCCGAACAGCTCGAAGGGCGTCGTGAACTTGCCGTCGACAATCGTGTTGCGGATCTCCGGCGAACGCGGGTTCTTGACGAAGACGGAGGTTCGCGGGTCCTCCGTGAAGCTCCGCCGCTCGGCCCATTCCTGCAGAATCGAGATGTTGGAGGTCGTAGGCCCCCAGCGGCCTTCATGGCTGAGCGACCAGTACTTGCGGTCGTTGTCGTTGTAGGTGTCGTTGGCAGTCTCCTCGAGCGTGCCATGCTTCGAGGCGTTGCGGCGAATCCGTGTGAAGCCGCTTTCGAGCATCACGTCATGGTTCTCGTTGGGCGTGAACGTCAGGCGTCCGCCGATATTGCCTTCGCGGGCTCCGGTGATGCCGCTCAGGAACTCGTCTTCGGCGCGGCCATAGCCGCGGCCCCACATCTGCAGGCCGAGCATGCGATGGATCAGCGGGCCGCTGGTATAGAAGGAGCCCTGAGCCGAGTTGCCGAACTCATCATGCTGCTCGAGGGTGCCATCGGCCGAGACCGTGCCGGTCCATTTGTCGGACACCTTGCGTGTGATGATGTTGATCACGCCGCCCATGGCATCCGAACCATAGAGGGACGACATCGGACCGCGCACGACCTCGATGCGATCGATAGCCTCAACCGGCGGAATGAAGCTCTGCTCGAACCCGGAATTGCCGTTCGTGCGGGCATCACGAGTGCTCTGGCGCTTGCCGTCGACGAGGATCAGCGTGTAGCTGCCCGGAAGGCCGCGAATGAAGATGTCCTTTTCGTTGGCGATGCCGGTGGTCGCGACGCCCTGGACTTCCTTCAGCGCATCCGTCAGGTCACGGAAGGCACCTTTCTCAAGCTCTTCGCGGGTAATGACCGAGATGCTCGCCGGTGCATCCCTGACGCTCTGCTCGAAACCGGATGCCGTGACGACGACTTGATCCAGAGAAATCACGTCACCGTTGGAGGCCGCCGGCGTGCCGTCATCGGATTGGGCCAGCGCCAGCGTCGGAGCAAGCACGAGCGCCGCCGAGAGGCTGGTCCCCGCAAGAAGAGCGAGTGTCCGGGATGCTTTCCTCGCCACCCTATCCTTGGTGTTGATACCCCGCCCGACTGCAACGCCCTGTGCCATTGTTTGCCCCGAACTCGATGTGAAACTGATTGGATGGGAGCTACTAGTTTCGTCGGAAGAAGGGGGTCAACGGCTATGTTTAAGAGTCGTTCTGAGTTCTGAAAAACGCAATTTGTAATCGCTCTAAAGTTGACGTCCCTGTCTTGAAAGATGTGCCGGAATGAGGAATAGGCAGTGATCTTGAGTTATCGATGAACGACTGCCCGATGCCTTCGGCCCGATGTCCGAAACGGGAATATCTTGAATTCTGCGCCACACGAATCTGGACTGAAACTTGGTCGTCTGCGCCTGCTTCTGGCGCTGGACGCTCTGCTCGTGGAAGGGAGCGTCAATCGTGCCGCAGAGCGGCTCGGAATGAGCGCTCCGGCCATGAGCCGCCTTCTCGGGCAGATCCGGGAGATCTATGATGATCCGATCTTCGTCCGTTCGTCCCGACGCCTGATCCCGACGCCCTTTGCCGAGTCCATGCGCCAGAGACTGCGTGCGCTGGCGACAGAAGCCGAGAACTTGGTCCAGCCGCTGGCGCATAGGTCGCATGACGGCACTGCGGACGATCCCGCCTCCTGGGCGGGCGCTCCTGTCATCGACGCCGCTCCATTGGCGACACGTCCGAGCATCCTGCTCGAGGGCGAGCCGCCGCCTGAGGTTTTCGCCCGCAAGCTCGCAGCCCTCGGTCATGCAGAGGATACGCGCAAACAGCTCGCCAAGCACATAGCGACCATCGGTGGCGGGATCGGTCACAGCCGGCCTCTCACGATCGGTGAGGCTGAAGATGCCCTGTCCATCGTTCTCGACGGAGGGGCAGATCCCGCGCAGGTCGGTGCGCTCCTCTCGGTGATGAATTTCAGAGGGGAAACCGCAGCCGAACTCGCCGGCCTGGTTCGTGCCGCCCGCGCGCATATCAGGGTGGCGGATTCGGAAGCATCGCCGGTGTCTCT
>Ga0180217_1001688_pt1 | contig 22865 bp, 13 predicted proteins | sample eDN3rd37CBELigOP_FD_128521 | JGI IMG/M metagenome (GOLD analysis project Ga0180217, IMG submission 128521) | Enriched Organic Plus compost microbial communities from Emeryville, California, USA - eDNA 3rd pass 37_C BE-Lig OP (version 2) (version 2) ... | reverse complement strand
GAGCGGATCAGCCGGCCGCAGGCGCACGTGCCATCGGCCGTGCCGACCTTGTCTGAGGCCCCTTGAACAGCGAAGGGGCCTCCGGGAGGCGGCCGTGGGCTCGCCACGTGCGTTCCCTGCGGAACAAGGCAGGACGGCGGGACAAAGCAGCAAACCAGCAAAGCACCAAAGCAGCAAAGAAAGCCCCCAACCTCACCAACTAAGTCCTCAGTCCTTCTCCGCGCCTCCGCGCTCTCTTCGCCTCAGCCACCATTGTCCCAGACACCGCAGGCGCGGTGGAAGGCTCGCTGCTTGAGGTCGTCGTCGCGTATGAACCAGTTGAGCGCGCCGGCGTCGCCCCAGCACCAGTTCATGGGGTGGCGCTGCGAGTCGAGGCGGACGAGCAGGCGCCAGCGGTCCTTGGCGGTGTTGATCGTGCGCTGGAGGCGATTGCTGACGTCGTCGAAGATCGTCAGGCCGCGGGCGTGGCGCTCGCATTCCTCCCGCATGTCGGATTGCAGTTCGATGACGTCGCCGAGGAGGCGGTGGTTCCCTTCGCGCCGTTCCGCCTGGATCTTCTCGATGAAGGCCGACAGCCGGTCTTCGCCGTCGGGGCCCTCGGCATCCCAGATCGCGGCGTTCAACTGCCGCCAGACGCGGTGATCGAGGCACAGGATGGGTTCGAAGGTCATCGGGGCTTCTGGGAACGGGCGCCACCGTTCGCCCCAGTCGGGGAGTCGGCGCTCGTCGAACAGGGGCCACGGCCTGGTCTGGAGCAGCCGCGATTCGTCCGGCTCGAACGTGATGTGGAACTTGCCCGGATCGACGCTGTCCTCGATGCGGTACCCCAGCGTGTCGAGCCACAGGCGGAGCCAGCCGCGCTCGGGGAGCAGGCCGCGGGGGAGGTGGCCTTTGGGGATCTCGCTCAGGCGGATCTGGGCGAGGAAGTGCAGCGGGCGGCCGTTGTGCGACGGCCACGGCTCATCCCAGGCGAGGTGGGGCTCGCCGCCGAACTTCGACGTCGGGGATGGTGCGTGCTTTGCTTTCCGGCGCGGTGACGAGTTTGAACGCGGGGACGATCCCGCCGCGGAGTTGATCGGCGTAGGCCTCAAGGCGGTGCTTTGTAATCAGCGACGTGATCGTTGCGCGGGCGGTGCGGGGGAGGGGGCTCATATCTTGCGATCCAGGAGGCGGTAACCGATGGCTTCGCCGACGTGGGGGACGCCGATGGTGTCGGCGCCGTCGAGGTCCGCGATGGTACGGGCGACGCGGCGGATCTTGTCGTACGCGCGGGCGGAGAGGCCCAGTTCGGTCATGGCCTGGCCGATCATCGCCCGCGCGGCGTCGTCCATCGGGGCGAGCGTGTCGAGTTGGCGGCCGGTGAGACGGCTGTTGGGCGTGGAGGCGCCCTGGCGCGCGGCCTGGCGCTCGCGGGCGGCGAGGACCTGCTCGCGCATCTGGGCGCTGGAGGTGCCGACGGGGGCGCTGGAGAGTTGCTTCCACGGGACGGCGGGGGCCTCGACGTGGATGTCGATGCGGTCGATCAGCGGGCCGCTGAGGCGGCTGAGGTACTGCTCCATCGCGCGGCGGGAGACCTCGCTGGTGGGCATGTCGCCCTTGGGTGTGGGGTTCATCGCGCACACGAGCATGAAACTGGCCGGGAAACGCACGGCGGAGTGGGCGCGGGCGATCGTGACGACGTGGTCCTCCAGCGGCTGGCGGAGCGTTTCGAGCACGAATCTGGGGAACTCGGGGAGTTCGTCGAGGAAGAGGACGCCGCGGTGGGCCAGGGAGATCTCGCCGGGGCGCGGGACGATCCCGCCGCCGACGATCGCCGCGGCGGAGGCGGTGTGGTGCGGGGCACGCACGGGGCGGAGTTTGATCAGCCCCTCGCCCGGCGGCAGCGCGCCGGCGGCGGAGTAGATGCGCGTGATCTCGATGGCCTCGTCGGCGCTCAGCGGCGGGAGGATGCCCGGCAGGGCTCGGGCCATCATCGTCTTGCCGGTGCCGGCGGGGCCGAGCATGACGATGTTGTGGGCCCCCGCCGCGGCGACGGTGATGGCGCGCTTGACGGCCTCCTGGCCGCGGACGTCGGCGAAGTCCACGGGGGCGGCGGCGGTGCGGAGGAGGGACTCGATATCGAGCGGCGGGTGCGGTGCGGGGTCGAGTTGGCCCTGGAGCATGCCGACCAGTTCGACGAGCGTCGCGACGCCGATCGCCTCGATGCCGGGGACGAGGGAGGCCTCGGCGGCGTTGTCGGCGGGGACGACGACGCCGCGCTTGCCGAGGCTCTTGGCCAGCGCGGCCATGGCGATGACGCCGCGGACCGGGCGCAGGCGGCCGTCGAGAGCCAGTTCGCCGGCGAAGAGGTACTCGCGCGGGTCGAGGGGCTCAAAGTCGGGGGCGTCGTCGGCGGTGGCGGTCGCCGCGGCTTGTGCGCCGGCGGGAGCGGGAACGGGGTGGCCGCGGGGCGTGCGGCGGGCGGTCTGGCGCGCGGCGGGAGAGCGCACGACACCGGTGGTCATGAGCACGCCCAGCGCGATGGGCAGGTCGTACAGCGGGCCTTCCTTGCGGACGTCGGCGGGGGCGAGGTTGATCAGCGTCTTGCCCAGCGGGAAGGAGTAGCCGCTGTTGGAGAGTGCGGAGCGGACGCGCTCGAGCGATTCCTTCACCGCCGCGTCGGGGAGGCCGACGATCAGCGCCCGGCCCTGGCCGTCGGAGCCGCCGCCGGCGGTCTCGTCAACGTCGATCTCGACTTCGCAGGGGAGGGCGTCGATTCCCTGGAGCAGGTAGGACTGAACCCGGGCGAGCATAGTTCGGAGAGCATACCGAAAGGCGGGCGAACGGGGGAGAGGTCGGGGGTCGCATAGGCTTGGGGTGGCGCGGGGTCTGAGCGTCGGCCGTGCGCCGAAGCGTCGGAAGTCGCCGCAGTTGCAGGGGTTGCAGTGGTGAGCAGCAATGAGGCCGTGCGGGCCGGGGTCGGGGAGGTTGTCGAGCGTGCCGCGGCGGCCGCCGCGGGCGTAGGGCGGTCGCGCCAGCAGCGCGTCGCGGTGCTGGAGGCGATCGCCGCGGCGCTGGACGGCGCATCGGCGGAGATTCTGGAGACGGCGGCGCGCGAGACGGCCCTCACCGTTGAGGAACTGAAGCCCGAGATGGCCCGCATGACGGGGACGCTCCGCATGTTCGCGGATGTGATCCGCGAAGGGTCATGGGTGCGGGCGGCGATCGACACGAAGCGCAGCGATCCGGCGGCGGTGATCGGGCCGAACCACGACGTGCGGAAGATGCTCCGGCCGCTGGGAGAGGTGGTGGCGGTCTTCGGGGCCAGCAACTTCCCGCTGGCCTACGGGGTGTGCGGCGGGGATACGGCCAGCGCATTGGCGGCGGGGTGCGGGGTCGTGGTCAAGGAGCATCCGGCGCACCCGGCGACGGGGCGGCTGATTGCGTCGATTGCCCGCCGCGCGATCCGCAGCGCCGGTGCGGACGAGAACCTGCTGGGGTACGTGGAGAACGAAGACCCGGACGACGTTGCGCCCGCGCGGCTGCTGGTGCAGCACCCGCTGGTGGCGGCGGTGGGGTTCACGGGGTCGCGCGGCGGGGGGATGGCGATCGAAAGGCTGGCGCGCGAGCGGCCCGCGCCCATCCCGGTGTTCGCGGAGATGGGGAGTTGCAACGTCGCCGTGATCACACGGGCGGCGGCCGAGGAGCGCGGCGAGCAGATCGCGGCGGAACTTGGGGCGTCGATCCTGGGGCGTTTCGGGCAGCAGTGCACCAACACGGGCGTGGTGGTGATCGACCGCCCGCCCCCCGCGGCCGGCGGGGATGATCCGATCGTGGCGCGGCTGCGCGAGGCGCTGGTCTCATCGCCAGCGCGGGAGATGCTCTCGCAGCGCGTGCGGCGGGGGTATGTGGACCGGCTTGAGGAGGTGGCGCGCGGGTCGGCGGATGGGGCGGTCGTGCACCGGGGCGCGGCGGAGGGCGGCAGCGAGCGGCTGGCCGCGCCGGCGCTGGCGGAGGTCGATCGCTTTGAGGACAGGCTGGCCGAGCCGCGGTATCGGGAGGAGATCTTCGGGCCGGCGGCGCTTGTGGCGCACACCGATGGGGGTGAGATCGAGCGGCTGGGGAAGGTGCTGTTGGGGAGCAGCGAAGGGCCGTGGGGGCAACTGGTCGCGTGCGTGTATCTCGGGAGCGTGGTGGGGGACCGGGAGCAGCGGATCATCGACCTGCTGGCGCGGGTGGCGGGGCGGGTGGTGATCAACGGCGTGCCGACTGGGGTGCGCGTGGCGGCGGGGATGGTGCACGGGGGGCCGTGGCCAGCGACGAACCGGCCGGACACGACGGCCGTGGGACCGCTGGCGATCGAGCGCTGGTGCCGGCCGGTGTGCTTCCAGAACTGTCCGGACGAGTTGCTGCCGCCGGAGTTGCAGGACACCAACCCGCTGGGGATTTTGCGCCTGGTCAACGGGGTGATGACACGGGACCCGGTGGTGCGGGGGTAGACAGCACACAGCGGCACAGCACACAGCACACAGCACACATAGGAGACGCCATGCCCGCGCCAGTGCGCGGGGTCGCTGTGTGTGATGTGTGGTGTGCCGCTGTGTGCTGTGAAAAGCGACAGGCCGCCGCGCCACGACGCAAGCGCGGCGGCCCGTGGAGTATCGCCGGCGCCTCCTCGCCGCCGGCGACGCTCGCCCCGCCCCTCCCTCTTTCCGCCCCCGGCTGCGCACTCCCGTCCGTGGCTCTGGACTCGGAGTCCATCCTTCATGTCGGCCGTGAAAGGACGCTTGCACGGGTGGGCGTGGGAGGCGCCGGCCCGGGTGGAGAACCATGGCGAGTACCGGGTGGGTCCCGGTGGCCGACTGCGCGCCACGATACCGGCTTTGGTTCGGCTCGCAAGTCTCTCGCGCGGTTTTTGCGCGATGGTTGCGGTGGCGCATGCGCGGGGCGGGGTCGGGGCTGCGCGTGCCCGGTGGAGCCACCTGTTCAGGGGGGTTCAGTGTTTCCGGACTTCTGACCCCCGTGCGCAGAGGGTGCCGATATCCCCCGATCTATGGCTGAGCATGTGATCTCTCGCGATGTGGGACGGGGTTGGGCTGCGCGGGGACGGGGCGGTCGCGGCGCATCGTCGGCCGCGGCGGCGTTGGGGGGCGACCCATCCCTGCTCTGGCAGCGCGTGCTGTGGCTCGGGCTGGCGGCGCTGTGGCTGTTCGTGGCCATCAGCGCGATCAGTTTCGATCCGGCGGACCCGCCGTCGGCGTCGGTTGTCCCGGTGAACGATCCGGTGGCGAACTGGTGCGGGCGGTTCGGGGCGGCCGTGGCGTACTACGGGTATGAGATGTTCGGGGTGGGGCTGTGGGTGCTCATTGCGCTGTGGGGGCTGCACGTGGGGGTGATGGCCTCCGGTCGGCGCACGGGGCACCTGGGGGTGCGGATCCTCGGCGCGGTGCTGATGGCCGCGAGCGTGGCGGGGTTGCAGGGGCTGCTGCTGCCGGCGTCGGGGCCGGTGCGCGGGTTGGGCGGGGGGCTGATCGGGACGGTCGGCGCGGCGGAACTGATGGCGCGGTTCAACGCGCTGGGGACGTTCCTGTGCCTGGTGCTGTGCTTCATCGTCGGCGCGGTGGTGGCGCTGGACGCGTGGGCGGTGATCGCGTTCCTGTGGGCGGGGAGCGTCGTGGTGAAGGCGAGCAAGCCGGTCGGGCGTGTGGCGATCGCGGCGGCCAAGTCCGCCGCGGAGCGGCTGGGCAGGGAGGAAGAGGAGGCGCGGCAGAAGCCGCGGGCGATGCCGGGCCGCAGGAAGGTGCGCGAGAACGACGTGGACGACGACGAGTCGATCCCCGGGCGCGAGGAGGCTCGCAAGACGGCGAAGCGCCGGCGCGGCGAGGAGGAGGAGGACGAGGAGGCGGAGGCCGAGACCGAGGCCGCGGAGGCGCCCGCTCCCGCCGCGAAGGGCAAGCGCAAGGCGCAGCCCGATGAGGACGACGACGACGAGTCGTCCGAGGAGGCCAAAGCGGCCGCGGACGACGCGGCCACCGCGCGGCCCGAGGCCGGCGATGCGGAGGCCGAGGACGAGGATGAGGAGGAGGACGACGACGTCCCCGGCGCGCCGCAGGTGTTCACGCCGGATCAGTTGCGCGAGAAGATCGCGAAACTGCCGCTGCGGTTCGCGGCGGCGACGCGCCGGGCGGCGACGGAGGACGACCTGCGCGACCTCCAGAACGTGACGGAGATGGAGGGGTACCGGTTCCCCGGCCTGGAACTGCTGGAGGACCCGGAGCAGAACTACAACGAGAAACTCGAGGCGTTCGTGCGCGACCAGGCGGCGGCGCTGGAGCGGGCGCTGAAGGAGTACAAGATCGACGGCACGGTGGTCGGGATCGACTCCGGGCCGGTGATCACGAACTACGAGATCCGCCTGGCGCCGGGGACGAAGGTGGCGGCGCTGTCGGCGGTGTCGAGCGACCTGGCGCGGGCGCTGAAGGCGGTGAACATCCGCATCGTGCCCAACACGGCGGGGCGCGACACCGTCGGCATCGAGGTCCCCAACGCGATCAAGGAGAAGGTGCGGCTGAAGGAACTGATGACCCGCAACGAGGAGAGCGGGGCGAACAAGATGGCCCTGCCCATGTTCCTCGGCAAGGACGCCAGCGGCCAGCCGCTGGTGGCGGACCTGGCGGCGATGCCGCACCTGCTGATCGCGGGCACGACGGGCTCGGGCAAGAGCGTGTGCATGAACACCATCATCATGAGCTTCCTCTACACGAAGAAGCCCAACGAACTGAAGATGGTGCTCGTGGACCCGAAGATGGTGGAGATGTCGCAGTTCAAGGACATCCCGCACCTGATGTGCCCGGTCGTGACGGAGATGAGCAAGGCCGCGGCGATCCTGGAGTGGGCGGTGGGGAAGATGGAGGAGCGGTACGAACTGCTGGCGGAGGCCGGCTGCCGCGACCTGGCGAGTTACAACGCGCTGACGTGGGAGGAACTCAAGGAGGCGTTCCAGCCCAGCAGCCCGGAGGAGGAGGCCCGGATCCCGCGGAAACTGCCGTACATGGTGTTCGTGATCGACGAACTCGCCGACCTGATGATGACGAACAAGGAGGTCGAGCACTCGATCGTCCGCATCGCGCAGAAGGCCCGCGCGGTGGGGATCCACCTGATCATCGCGACGCAGCGTCCGCAGGCGAACGTGGTGACGGGCCTGATCAAGAGCAACATGCCGGCGCGCATCTGCTTCAAGGTGGCGTCGGGGATGGACTCGCGGATCGTCATGGACCAGAAGGGGGGCGAACTGCTGCTGGGGCAGGGGGACATGCTGTACCTCTCGCCGCGGAGCCACAAACTCACGCGGGCGCAGGGGACGCTGGTGGACGAGCGGGAGATCCGGCGGGTCGTCAAGTTCATGCGCGAGATCGCGGAGCCGACGTTCGAGCGGCAACTGGTGCAGATCCGTTCGTCGGGGCCGATGTCGGACGACGAGGTGCGCGACGGGCTGGCCAACGCGCAGGAGGACCCGCTGTTCGACAAGGCGGTGGAGATCGTCCTGGAGACCCGGCGCGGCAGCGTGAGCATGCTCCAGCGGCGGTTGGCGATCGGGTACACGCGGGCCGCGCGGCTGGTGGAGATGATGGGCGAGGCCGGGATCCTCGGCGGGCACAAGGGGACCGTCGCCCGCGAGGTCGTGATGACGATGGAGGAGTGGCAGGCGCTCAAGGCCCAGGCCGCGGCCGACGCGGCGGCCGCCGAGGAGGCCCGCCGCAACCCCGGCAAGCAGCAGGAACTGTTCCCTGATCCATCGAAGACGCCCGAGGCGGCCCGCGCGGCGGCGGGGGTGACGCCGCTGGCGCAGACGATCGCGAAGAAGGACGAGGAAGCCGAAGAGGAAGAGGACGAAGAGGAAGCGCCGTTCGACGTCGAGGACTCCGCGGAGGTCGAGGACGAGGAGGAGATCGACGAAGACGAGGACGGGGAGGAGGACGACGAGGACGGCGAGTTCGAGGACTCGGCGGAGGACGAGTACGTAGAGGACGAAGAGGTCGAGGAAGAGGAGGAGCCGGTGCGGCGGGGGCGGTGAGGCTCCGCGGCGCGGCGGACGCGGCAGCGTCGCGCGAGCGAGATGCGGGGGGCGCTACCTGAACGATGACGCGTTGGCCTTGGCCCACTGGTCGAGCGTGGTCGGGGCCTTGCCGCCGACGCGGCGGACGGTGTCGGTGACCATCGACGCCTCGCCGCGGCGGGCCATGCGCTGGAGGTCCACGACCGCGTCGGCGAGCCACGCGGGGGCGCCGGTGGCGGTGAGCATGGAGCGGTACTGCTCGTCCGGCACGTCCACGGCGCGCACGGGGCGGTCCAGCGCGGCGGCGAGGTGCTCGGCGATCTGCTCGAGCGTCAGCGCTTCGGGGCCGGTGACGATGTGGACCTTGCCGGCGTTGTCCGCGGGGGGCGCGAGGAGGACCGAGGCCATGACTTCGGCGATGTCCGCCGCGTCCACGTGGCTGGCGGCGCCGCGGCCGGTGCAGCCGTAGATGGCGCCCTGGTCGCAGACGGTGCGGGCGTGGGCCAGCAGGTTCTGCATGTAGAAGTTCGGCTGGATGATGGCGAACGGGATGTCGCTGTCCACCAGGGCCAGTTCGGCGCGGGCGTGCCAGCGTGCAAACGGGTTGCTCCCGGCCGGGTGGGCGTTGATCACCGACAGTTTGACGAGCAGGCGCAGGCCGGCGCTGCGCGCGGCGGCGATGAAGCGCTGCTCGCGGTCTACCAGGGCCGGGTCGGCGGGGGTGATCAGCGCGGCCAGTTCGGCGCCGCGGAGGGCGGCGGCGACCGAGGCGGGGTCGTCCATGTCGCCGCGGACGATCTCGACGCCCGCGGGGAGGCTGGCGCTGGCGGACTTGGGGTTGCGCACCATGGCCCGGACCGAGGCGCCGGCGGCCGCCAGTCGCTGCACCAGGAGTAGCCCCACCGTTCCCGTCGCGCCGGTCACCAGGATCGTGGACATCCGCGGCTCCTCACATCTGGGCCTGCTGGTCGGGCCTGTTTGGTCTGTTAGAGCATATGGAAGTCCTCAGCGCGAAGAGCGCGGGGGGCTTGAAGAAGAAAGGGCAGAATGCAGAGGACGCGGAGGGGGGAGAGGGGCTGAGAGGACGCTCATCTCCGAGGTAGGCACTAGGCACTAGGCACTAGGCACTAGGGACTAGGGACTAGGGACTAGGGACTAGGGACTGGGGACTGGGGATTGGGGGGCGGATCGGGCTCTTGCTGCCTTTGTGGGCGCAGAAAGAAGCCCCGGATTTGGGCCCGGGGCTTCGTTATGTGTCAACAAGGGGTCGTGAAACTCAGGACTTGGACTTCTTCACCGTGACCTCGGTGCCCATGAGCGCGGCCTGGGCGGCGGCGAGGCGGGCGATGGGGACGCGGAAGGGGGAGCAGGAGACGTAGTCCATGCCGACGCGGTGGAAGAAGTGGACGCTGGCCGGGTCGCCGCCGTGCTCGCCGCAGATGCCGATCTTGAGTTCGGGGTTGGCGGCGCGGCCCTTCTCGATGCCCATCTTCACGAGTTGGCCGACGCCGGTCTGGTCGAGGCTCTGGAACGGGTCTCGCTCCAGCAGTTCCAGGCGGAGGTAGTCGGGGAGGAAGGAGTTGATGTCGTCGCGGCTGAAGCCGAAGGCCATCTGCGTGAGGTCGTTGGTGCCGAAGGAGAAGAAGTCGGCGACCTCGGCGATCTCGTCGGCCGTCAGCGCGGCGCGGGGGACCTCGATCATGGTGCCGATCTTGATGTCGAGGCGCTTGGTGTAGTCCTGCTCGGCCTTGACGCGGTTGATCGTGCTCTCGACGAGCGCACGCAGGTGGGCCAGTTCGCGCTTGGCGCCCACGAGCGGGATCATGATCTCCGGCAGGGCCTTGATGTTGGAGCGGAGGCACTCGATCGTCGCCTCGACGATCGCCTGCACCTGCATCTCGAGGATCTCGGGGTAGGTGACGCTGAGGCGGCAGCCGCGGTGCCCGAGCATCGGGTTCATCTCGTGGAGTTGGGCGACGCGCTGGCGCACCTTCTCGACGCTGACGCCGAGGCTCTTGGCGACGGCGGCTTGGCCGGCCTCGTCGTGGGGGAGGAACTCGTGCAGCGGCGGGTCGAGCAGGCGGATGGTGACCGGCAGGCCCTTCATCGCGGTGAAGATGCCGACGAAGTCGTCGCGCTGGTAGGGGAGGAGTTTGGCGAGGGCCTTCTTGCGCTCCTCGGTGGTCTCGGCGAGGATCATCTGGCGCATCGCGAGGATGCGCGGGCCCTCGAAGAACATGTGCTCGGTGCGGGTGAGGCCGATGCCGGCGGCGCCGAACTCGCGGCCGCGCTGGGCGTCCTTGGGCGTGTCGGCGTTGGTGCGGACGCCCATGGTGCGGTACTTGTCGGCCCAGCGCATGATCGTGGCGAAGTCGCCGGAGAGTTTGGGCTCGACGGTGGGGATGGCCCCCTGCATGACTTCGCCGGTGGAGCCGTCGATCGAGATGACGTCGTCGCGGGTGAACTGGCGGACGCCGGTGTCGGTCTTGACGGTGAAGTGGCCGGCCTTGGCGTCGATCTGGATGTCGCCGGCGCCGGCGACGCAGCACTTGCCCCAGCCGCGGGCGACCACCGCGGCGTGAGAGGTCATGCCGCCGGTGGAGGTGAGGATGCCGGCGGCCGAGTGCATGCCGTCCACGTCCTCCGGGCTGGTCTCCTTGCGGACGAGGATGACCTTCTCGCCGTTGCGGGCGCGGGTGACGGCCTCCTCGGCGGTGAAGGCGGGCTTGCCGACGGCGGCGCCGGGGGAAGCGGGGAGGCCGACGGCCAGGACGCGGGCGACCTTCTTGGCGGTGGGGTCGAAGGAGGGGAGCAGGAGTTGGGTGAGGTCGCCGGCGGGGATGCGGAGCAGGGCCTGCTTCTCGTCGATCAGGCGCTCGCGGACCATGTCGCAGGCGATCTTGACGGCGGCGAAGCCGGTGCGCTTGCCGGTGCGCGTCTGGAGCATGTAGAGGGTGCCGCGCTCGATCGTGAACTCGATGTCCTGCATGTCGCGGTAGTGCTTCTCGAGCGTGGTCTTGATCTTGAGAAGCTGGTCGTAGACCTTGCGGTTCCACTTGGCCATCTCGGCCACGGGCTTGGGGGTGCGGATGCCCGCGACGACGTCCTCGCCCTGGGCGTTGATGAGGAACTCGCCGTAGAACTTGTTCTCGCCGGTGGAGGGGTTGCGCGTGAAGGCGACGCCGGTGCCGGAGTCGTCGCCCATGTTGCCGAAGACCATCGACTGGATGTTGACGGCGGTGCCGGAGAGGCCGGTGATGTTGGCGATGCGCCGGTAGGAGATGGCGCGGTCGGCGTTCCAACTCTTGAAGACCGCCTCGATGGCCAGTTCGAGTTGCTTGAAGGGGTTCTGCGGGAACTCGTCGCCGACGTACTTGCGGTAGACCTCCTTGTAGCGCTGGGCGAGTTCGACGATGCCCTGCTCGGGGACGGCGGTGTCGTCGGTGGCGGCGTAGCGGGCCTTGAGGGCGTCGAACTCGTGCTCGAAGTGCTCGTGGGCGACGCCCATGACGACGTCGCCGAACATGTTGATGAGGCGGCGGTAGGCGTCGTAGGCGAAGCGGCGGTTGCCGGTGGCCTGGGCCAGGCCCTCAACCGAGGCGTCGGTGAGGCCGAGGTTCAGGATCGTGTCCATCATGCCCGGCATGCTCACCGCGGCGCCGGAGCGGACGGAGACCAGCAGCGGGTTGGTCGTCGAGCCGAAGACCTTGCCGGTCTCCTTCTCGAGCATGTTGATGTTCTTGTGGACCTCGTTCATGAGGCCGTGCGGGAGCCGCTGGCCGTTCTTGTAGTACGCGGCGCAGGTGTCGGTGGTGATCGTGAAGCCGGGGGGAACGGGCAGGCCGATGGAGACCATGTCGGCGAGGTTGGCGCCCTTGCCGCCCAGGACGGCCTTCATGGAGGCGTCGCCCTCGGCCTTGGTCTTGCCGAAGTAGTAGACCATCTTGCCCGGTTTGCGCCGCAGGACGGGGCCGGGGGCCGCGCCGTTGGCGGCGGTCCCGTTGGAGGCTGCGGACGGGGCGGCGTGCTTCTTGGTCTTGGTGGGCATGAAGGGGACCCTTGTCAGAGACGGGGCGTGGGTGCCGCGGACCGGTGGGCCGGGGGGCCGTGGTGGCCCGGAACGTCCGCGGCCGCCGGGGGGTGACCCGGCGGCGGGGAGGGGGGCAGGTCACGGCGGCTGGCTCGGGCCGCGGACGGGCGGCGGGGGCATGCCGAGGCCGCCGCCGCGGGGCCTAACTCTAGAAGGGACCCGCCCGGATGACGAGTTTTGGCCGGTTTTGCGGCCGTAGAACGCGGTTCTGAGGGGGTTGGCCGGTGGGCCGGGGCGCGGCGGTTGGGGGACGCGGGGCGGTCCTTATGATCGCGGCGTGCGCGGCGAGGCGATGGCACAACCGATGGGGGTCTGGGCCGGGGTGAGCCCCGAGGCGGTGCTTGCGGCGTGGCCGCGCGAGCGACCGGTGGTGGCGTTGTGGTCGGCGGCGAGTGGGGAAGGGGTCGGGAGGACGAGGTGGGGGCGGTGGACGGTGATCGGGGAGCCGGTGGGGACGGTGGTGGTGCGGGCGCTGGGCGAGGGGCGGACGGCGGCGGAGGTCTTTGGGGAGACGGGTGGGGTGCGGGCGGACGGGGGGGATGGGCTGGGGGTGTTGATGGGGGTGCTTGATGGGGGAGCGGGGGGTGGGCGCGAGGGTGAGGTGGGACCGCGGTTTGTGGGGGGGTGGATCGGGTGGATGTCGTACGAGTTGGGGCGTGTGATCGAGCCGGCGGGCGCGGCGGCGGGAGGGAGGGCGGAGCGGGATGACCGCGGGTGGGCGCTGGCGGAGTGGCAGCGGGCGCCGGCGGCGTACGTGCACGATGCGTGGGCGGAGGAGGGGCAGGGGGCGTGGTGGGTGGTGGGGGAGCGGGAGTGGGTGGAGCGGCTGCCGCGGTTGGAGCCGGGGGGTAGGGTAAGGCACGGAAATGTGCGTCTGGGAGCGTTGCGCAGCGCGACGGGGCAGGAGGGGTACGAGGAGGCGGTGCGGCGGACGGTGGAGCACATCGCCGCGGGGGACATCTTCCAGGCGAACATCGCGCACCGGCTGAGCGCGGGCTTCCGGGGGTCGGCAAGGGCGATGTTCGCGCGACTGGCGGTGGCGGCGCGGCCGTGGTACGGGGCGTACATCGAGCGGTCGCTGGCGGCGGAGGCGGGGATGGGCGCGGAGGGGCGGCGGATCATCGCGTCGATCAGCCCCGAGTTGTTCCTCGACTTTGAGGGGGCCACACGCCGGGCGGTCACGCGGCCGATCAAGGGGACGCGGCCGGCGGCTGAGGATCCATCGGGGCTGCTGGGGAGCGCCAAGGACGCGGCGGAGTTGACGATGATCGTGGACCTGATGCGCAACGACCTGGGGCGTGTGGCGGAGGTCGGGAGCGTGCGGGTGGAGGAGTTGCGGGGGATCGAGCGGCACGGGGGCACAAAGATGGGTGGCGGGGTGTGGCACGGGGTGGCGACGGTGAGCGCGACCGTGCGGGAGGGGGTAGGGCTGAGCGGGCTGGTGCGGGCGGCGTTCCCGGCGGGTTCGATCACGGGGGCGCCGAAGATCCGGGCAATGCAGATCATCGAATCGCTCGAACCCGTGGAGCGCGGGCCGTACTGCGGGAGCATCGGGTACGTGAGCGATTCGGGGGATGCGTGTTTGAACGTGGCGATCCGGACGGCGTGCATCGTCGGGCCCGCGGAGGGCGGGGCGTGCGACGCGGTAGGGGACGGGGTGCTGGATTACTCGGTGGGCGCGGGCATCGTGGCCGAGAGCGATCCGCGGCGGGAGTGGGAGGAGACGATGCACAAGGCGGGGGCGATTCTGGGGCTTGCGGGCGAGCGGAGACAGGCGGCGGGGGCGAGCGTGTAACGACGCCCGCACGGGGCTGTGCAGGAGCAACCGAAAATGGGTGAACGGGCCGACGGATACATCCTGCAACCCGGCGGCGGGCCGCTGATTCGCTCGGACATCGTGGACGTGTACATCTTCCGACGCGCGGCCGAGCGGCCGGAGGATCTTGGGGGCGTCGGGCGGCTGGAGGCGCCGCCGCCGGTGGAGCGGGCGGGGGTGGAGTTTCTGCAACTGCTCCGCGCCGGCGAGCCGTTGGGCGGGACGTGGCAGCCGGTGATGGCGCACGTGGAGCACGGGGAGACGGCGACGCAGTGCGCGATCCGCGAGATGCGCGAGGAGGTCGGGCTGGAGGAGAGCGGGGTGCTCGGCCTGTGGGCGCTGGAGCAGGTCTATCCGTACTTCGTCGCCGCGATTGACGCGATCGTGCTGAGCCCGCGCTTCGCGGCCGAGGCGCCGCGAGGGTGGGAGCCGCGGCTGAACAGCGAGCACACGGCGGCGCGGTGGGTGCACGAGCGCGACGTGGCGGCGACGTTCATGTGGCCGGGGCAGGTGGCCTGCTGCCGCGAGATCGTCGAGTTCATCGTGCCGGAGGGGAGTCTGGCGCGGGAGCGGCTGCGGATCCGGTAGTGCGGGTCTGAGCGGGTGCTACGCGGCCTGAGCGGGCGCGGAGGTTTCGACCTGCGGCTGGGGTGGGGCCAGCAACACATCCCACGGCGCGATCACGCGAGCCGGGTCCGTGTTGGTGATGAGGCGCTCGTAGGCGTCGAGCATCGGGCCGGGCGAGAGCGTGCCGATGATGAGGCGGTCGGCGGCGAGGGCGTCGTCGATGAGGCTGACGCCCAGTTCGCACGCGGCCTCGCGGATGTGACGGGCGTTCTTCCCCTCGTGGACGATCGCGGCGGTCGTGAACGGCGCGGCGTCGAAGGCGCGCTGGAGCGACTCGCGGGCATAGGCCTTGCCGGTGAAACGGTCGAAGAGATCGGCCGGCATCGGCGTGCGCGGCTGGCGGCGGAGCGTAATCGCGGTCTCGGCCAGGCCGCGGAGGTAGCCAGGTGTGGCCCGCTCCAGGTGCGCGATGCGGGCGTAACGGACGATCGTCTCGCGGAGTTCGACGCGGCGGCGGTCGTCCGGGGCGTAGCGCTGCATGACCCACGCGTTGTTGCGCACCAGCCGGCGGAGGATGCGGTTCATGTCGCGGCCGCTGGCGACCTTGTGGTGCGCGACGCGGAAGCGCCGATCGAGCATGATCCTGTGCCCGGCGAGCAGGAACTTCGCGGCCAGGTCGTACTCCTCGGCGTAGTAGTCGAAGGCGGGGTCGTACCCCTTGGCGGCGAGGAACGCATCGGGGCGGATCGCGACGCCGCAGCCGGTGAAGACCTCCGGCAGGCCGCCGGCCTCGCGCCGGCCCTGCTCGGGAAGGGTGATCTCGGCCGCGATGGCCGCGGCGTCGGCGGGCGCTTCGGCGAGGGCGGCGAGGAAGCCGGTGTCGATCGGGTGGGAGTCGTCGTCGAGCATGACGACCCACTGGCAGGCCGGGTCGGCCGCGGCGACGCCGGCGTTGCGGGCCGCGGCGCCGCGGTTCTCGTTGAGGAAGACGACCTCGGTGGGCAGGCCGTTGGCGAGCGTGACCGGCACCCGCGGCGGGACGTCCGAGGCGTTGTCCACGACGATCACCTGGGCCGTGTGGCGCGAGAGCGCGCCAAGGGCCTCAAGCGTCGCCGCGAGGCGCTCGGGGCGGTTGCGGGTTGGGATCACGTAGGCGAGCATGGGGGGAAGTGGAAAGTGGAAAATGGAAAGTGGAAAGTGGAAAGTGGAAAGTGGAAATCAGGCGGTCCGGCGACGCTGCGACTCCTGCTTTCCACTTTCCACCTTGCGGCCAGTTAGGCACCGACAGCGACGGACCGCGCCCCCCGCGCCGCAACCCGATCCGGCGGGGTGTACGTCAGGTGCGAGGCGTGGATGCGGACGATGCCGTGGCGGAGGTCGGTGGCGGAGATGACGATGTTGCCGATGCGCTGCGCCTGCGCCGCGGCGGCGACGGCGCCGAGGAAGCCCGCGGCGAGCAGCGAGCCGCCGGCGGCGAGGGTGAGCGTCGCGGCGGCCAGGAGCGAGTCGCCGCAGCCCAGGGCGTCGATCGCGTGGCCGACCAGCGCGGGGACGTGCTCGCCGCTGACGCGCGACTGGAAGCCGTCGCCGGCGTCGGGGGCGTCTGCGCCCGGGAGGCGGTCGAAGGCGATGAGGCCCTCGGGGCCCATGGTGACGATCGCGCGGGCGGCGCCGGTGCTCTGGAGCAGGCTCCACACCGCCGCGGGAAGGCTCTCGTCGAACATCCGCAGCGACTCGCGCAGTTCGCTCTCGCTGGGCGTGAGCAGGTCCATCTGCGTCATGCACCGCAGGTGCGAGCGCCGGCCGCTGACGTCGCCGGCCATGATGCGCGTGTGCGGGCGGACGCGGCCGATGAGCCGTCCGAGCAGGCCGGGGGAGAACATGCCCAGGCCGTAGTCGGAGATGATCGCGGCGTCGGCCCCGCCGCCGGAGCGGGCGATGGACTCGGCGGTGGCGATGAGCCCGTCCTGCTGGCGGGCGTCGAGCGTCAGGGGCTCGACCAGGTCGAGTTTCATGATCTTCTGGCCGCCCGAGAGGAAGCGCTGCTTCTCGGGGATGGCCCAGTCGGCGTCGATCGCCTCGAGCGTCACGCCCTCGGCGGCCAGGCGCTGGCGCAGGGCCTCGGCCTCGGCGGAGGCGGGGAGGACGGTCAGCAGCGTCGGCTGGGCGCCCATGGCGGCCAGGTGGCGGGCGATGATCGCCGCGCCGCCGTCGTAGGTGAGCCGCTCGACGGGGCGGAGGGTCATCACCGGGCACTCGCCGGCGACGGCGGGGCGGTCGCACAGGACGTAGGTGTCGCGGATCGCCTCGCCGATGACCAGCACGCGCTTGCCGCGGAAGGCGGAGACCAGGCCGGTCAGGCGCGAGCCTTCGAGTTGCGGGTCATCCAGCAGCCGGGCGAGGCGGGCGTGGTAGGGGTCGATGGAGTTCTCCATCGCGGCGATGAGCGCGGTGGAGGAAAAGATGACGTCGCCGCTGGAGAAGACGACCCGCCCGCCGCGGCGCTCGACGGCCTGGCGCTCGGCGGCGAAGCGGGGGTCCTGGTTGCTCTCGTAGTCGCGGCCCTTGACGTAGACGTCGGGTTGGACGGCCTCGAGCAGTTCGCGGGCGGTGGGGTGCCCGTCGATGTAGACCCAGTCCACGCAGTCCAGCGCGGCGAGGTTCTCGGCGCGGAGTTCCTCGGGGATGAGCGGGCGGCCGGTCCCCTTGCGCATTTCCGTGTCGCCGGTGATGCTGACCAGGAGGATGTCCCCCTGCGAGCGGGCGAAGCGCAGGTGACGGATGTGGCCGGGGTGGACGATGTCGAAGCAGCCGTGGCACTGGACCACGGTCTTCCCCTCGGCCCGGGCCCGGGCCCGCAGGGCGAGCAGTTGCTCCAGCGACAGGACCTTCTCCGGCGCGGCGGAGGGGTGGAGCGCGGACGGCTCCTCGTGGGCGTGCTGCGGGGCGCGCGGCGGGAGGGGGGAAGGCATGCGTCGGTTATCGGCCGGGGTCGGATGAACTCCTGAGGCCGGCGCGCGATCTGTGGAAGAGGTAAGGCCGGGCGCAAACGTTGCCGGGGCCAGAGGCGGTCGGGGCGTTGGACGCGGCAGGGTGAGCGGACCGATAACAGCGGTCGCATGACCCCGCCGACCATTGCGCCCCCTGCCGCGACCGCGCCGCCCGCGGGCGCCCGCCGCCTGACGCGCGACGACCTGGTTGCCCTGGGGCAGGCCGGGCGGCCGTGGGAGTTCCTGCCGGTCGCGGAGGCGGCGCTGCGTCTGGCCCCTGAGGACGCGGGGTTGCTGCTGCTGGCGGCGGCGAACTTCGCGAAGGTCGGGCTGCGGACGGCGGCGAGGGAGAAACTCGCGGCGATCCCGCCGGCGCTGCGCGGCGATCCGGCGGTGGTCCAACTCGCGTCGGTACTGGAGCGGCTGCCGGACGACCGCATCGCGCCCGAGGCGCGGATCGCGCGGGCCCGCGCTGGCGCGGAGGTCGTGCGGGCGAAGGCGCCGCGCGAGGACGCCGCCGCGCTGGATGCGGCGCTGCGGGCGTGGGAGGAGCGGGTGGGGGAGGAGGAGTGGTTCCTCGCCGCGGACGGGAACATCGCGCGGCGGTCCGGCGGCGCGTGGACGCGGCTGGGTGATCTGGCCGGGCTGGCGAGAAGCGGGCGCATCCCGGAGGGCGATGCGCCGGTGACCGTGGAGGGACTCGACCCGCCGTGGCTGGTGCTGCGTTTGGCGGAGGGGATGCCGCCGCGGGGGGATGGGTACTGGCGGCGGCTGCGGATCGTCGAGCCGGACCTGCGGGCGCTGTGCGATGGCCTCGCGGCGGCGGACCTGCGGGGGGTGCTGTCGCAGGCGCGGGTGGACCTGTTCATCGGCCTCGGCGCGGCGGAGCGGCTGGCGGCGGACCTTGATGCGCGGATGGCCACGCAGATCACCGGTCCGGCGCTGGCGCTGCCCGGGTGCGTGCGAGCGCCGGTGGCCCCCGGCGTCATCGAAGCCGCCAACACGCGCCAGGTCGGGCGACTGGAGCGGCTGACGGCCGAGGTGGCCCGGGTGTACCGCGGGCGCGACCGGGCGTGGTGGGCGCGGCGGTACGCCGAGGCGGCCGCCGGGGGCGAGCCGCTGCGGGTGCTGATCCCGGCCCCGCGCTTCTCGACGTTCGTGCGGCACGCGGCGGCCGACTTCGCGGCGGCGCTGCGCGACTTGGGGTGCGAGGCGGAGGTGCTGACGGAGCCGGACGACTCGAGCCTGCTGTCGAGCGTCGGGTACCTGGAGGCGATCGCGCGCCTGCGGCCGGACCTGGTCGTGCTGATCAACTACACCCGGGCGAACCTGGCGCGGGTGATCCCGGCGGAGGTGCCGGTGGTCTGCTGGATCCAGGATGCGCTGGTGCACCTGTTCCGGGAGGAGGTGGGGGCCGCGCAGGGGGAACTGGACTTCGTCATCGGGCACCTGCACGAGGACCTGTTCAACTACTTCAAGTACCCGCGGCAGCGCACGCTGGCGTCGCCGGTGGTCGTCAGCGAGGCCAAGTTCCACGCCGGGCCGGTGGACCCGGAGTTGGCGAAGCGCCTGGCGTGCGAGATCGCCTACGCGGGGAACCAGAGCGAGCCGCCCGAGGCGCTGCGCGACCGGCTCATGCGTGAGTCGGCCGCGAGCCGGGCGTCGGTGCGGGCGATCGGGGCGATCTTCGAGCGGCTGCCGGCGGTGCTGGATGCGGCGATGGACGGCGCGGTGCAGGGCCGGCTGCTGGAGGTGGTGCGCGAGGAGGTCGCGCGGGCCGGGGGAGGTGGGGGAGGGGGGGTGGACCCGAAGGTGGTCTCGCACGCGATGAACATGTGGTGCCGGCCCATGGCCGACCGCCTGCTGCGGCACCAGACGCTGCGCTGGGCCGCGGAGATCGCCGAAGAGCGTGGGTGGCGGCTGCGGATCTTCGGCCGCGGGTGGGAGAACCACCCGTCGCTGGCGCGCTACGCCGGCGGGCCGCTGGAGCACGGCGAGGCGCTGCGGGCGTCGTACCACGCGGCGGCGGCGCACCTGCACGCGAGCATCAGCGGGTGTCTGCACCAGCGCGTGCTGGAGTGTGCGCTCTCGGGCGGGCTGCCGCTGTGCCGGCTGATGCGTGAGGATGTGGGGGTGGTGGAGTCGTTTGTGTTCGCCGCGCTGGTGGAGCGGGGCCGGCCGTTCGCATCGTGGCTCGCGGATCGGTCGGTTTCGTACTGGACGAGCGACCACCCGGAGGCGATGGCGGCGGCGGGGCTGATGCAGCGCCTGGGGCTGGTGGCGCCGGCGTACTGGACGGCGCCGCGGATGTGGGTGGAGGACCCGCGCCAGTGCGGCGGCGGAGGTGGCGCGCCGGTGATGCGCGAGGCGGCGTGGCTGCTGGGGGACATGGCCGAGACGGGGTTCTGGTCGAAGCAGACGCTTGCGGCGGCGGTTGCGCGGGCGGTGGAGCGGCCGGCGTGGCGGGAGCACGTCTCGGCGGGCATCGCGCGGCGGGCCCGCGCGGGGCTCACGCATGTGGCTCTTGCGCGGCGGATGATCGACTTGATCCGCGCGAGGCTGGGGAATGAAGGCGCTGAATCTGCCGCGGCCACGACCCGATGACAGTTGCATGACGACCGCCACGACGATCAGCAGCCCCACGCAATCCACGCCCGAGATGCGCCGTCGCTTCATTCTCAACGATGCGGCCGCCTTCCGCGGCGTCGCCGACGCTCTGAGACAGCCGACGAGCGAGACGCTGCTGGAGATGCTCGCGGAGTGGTACGTCCCCCCCGCGTGGGCCACCGGGTGCGTGGCCTTTGGTGATGCGTGGTTTCTCGCGGAGATGGTGCGGTGTGTGCGTCCCGATCGCGTGATCGAGATCGGCGTGGCGAGCGGGGCGTCGTCGGCGGTGCTGCTGGCGGCGCTGCAGCATGTGTGGAGCGAGGCGGGCCTGACGGATGAGGGCCGGCCGCGGCTGGAGAGTTTCGACCTCATGGACCGCTGCTACTTCGACCCCTCGCGGTCCGTGGGCTCGGCCGTTCCCGAGATGTGCCCCGACCTGGATCACCAGCGCGGTTGGCGGCTGACCACCGGCGCTACCGCGGTCGAGGCGGGTCGCACGCTTGCCGGCGCGGACCTGCCGCTCGCCTTCGTGGATGCCGACCACCGCCACCCCTGGCCTGTCGCCGACATCCTGGCTCTGCGGCCGGCGCTACGGCCCGGGGCATGGATCGTCCTTCACGACATCGATCTGCCCGAGGTCGCCCGCCGGCACACCCAGTGCGGCGGCTCGGAGGTGGACTGGGGGACGCCGGGGGTGCAGATGCTCTTCGACGCGTGGCCGTTCGAGAAGATTCGTGGGGTCGGGGTGTGCCACAACATCGGCGCGGTGCGGCTGCCGGTGGACCGGCCGCTGGAACTGCGCGACCTGGACGCGGTGCTGGATCAGCCGTGGGAGGTCGAGCCGGGGCCGGAGGTCCGCGAGGCGATCGACCGGCCGGCAGCGGAGGACACCCAACTCCGCCACGCGGCCGAACTGATCCTGGCCCGCCTCCGCGCGGGTGAGCGGATCACGCTGTTCGGGATGGGGAACAACGCCCACGCGCTGCTGTCGGTGATGCGGCGGCTCGGCGGGGCCGGGGAACTGGCTTGGGCGGACGACCGCGGGGACGTGCGCCCGCCGCGGGCGCCGTCGATGCGGCTGCGTCGGGTGAGCCTCGTGGAGATCGACCCGGGCTCGACGGTGGTCGTGACGCCGAACCAGTGGGGTCCGATCGTGGCGCGGCTGCGGTCGCGCGGCCTGGCGAACGTGATCGCGGCCCGGGAGATGCGCTGAGCGTGGGTCGGGGGCGGGGGGAGGCAAAATCGGCCTCGCGCCCGCGAACCGCCCGATAACACCTCCCGGCCGCCGGTGCGCGCCGGCGGCGCCGGAGCCCGCGCGTGCCGCCGCCACTGGGGATTGCACTGGTCAGCCGCGAGTACCCGCCGTTCTTTGGCGGTGGGATCGGCACGTACGCGCGGCACATCGCCCCCGCGCTGGCCGCGGCGGGGTGCCGCGTGCACGTCATCACACAGGCGTACGACGCGACGCACGGGCGCTTCAGCCGCCACCTGGCGGGGGAGAAGGGGGGCAGCCTCGCCGTGCACCGCATCCCGCTGATCGGGTCGGCAGCGTGCTGGACGGGCGCGATGGCGCGCTTTGCGGTCGCGGCGGCCCGCAAGGTTGCCGAACTGGCGGAGGATGGGCTGATCGACGTCGCGGAGTTCGCCGAGTGTGAGGCGGCGGGAGTGGCGCTGACCGCGGCGCGGGCGGCGGGGTTGGGTGAGGGCGGCGTGGGCGTGCCGGTGGTGGTGCACTTGCACACGCCGACGGAACTGCTCTATGCGCTGCGGTCCGTCGCGCCGGGGCCAATGACGGGGACGTTCGCGGCATACCTGCTGGCCGAGCGGGCGAGCATGCTGGCGGCGGACAGGTTGTGCGCGCCGTCGGCGTTCATCGCAGACTGGGCCGTGGCGCACTACGGGCTGAGCGAGCGGCCGTGTGTCATTCCGTACGCGATCGAGGGTCTGCCCCCGCTCCCTCCCGTGCCGACGCACCGGCGGGTGCTGTACGTCGGGCGCATCGAGCCGCGCAAGGGCGTCGAGCCGCTGATCCGCGCCTGGCCGCGGGTGGTGCGCGAGCATCCGCAGTGGCGGCTGCGCATGGTCGGCGCGGACACGAGCACGGCGCCCGGCGGCGTGTCGATGCGCGGCTACCTCACCGATCTGCTGCCGCCGGAGGTGCGCGACACGGTGCAGTTCGTGGGCGCGCTGCCGCCGCAGATGCTGGCCAGCGAGTACGCCGAGGCGGCGGTGTGCACGGTGCCGTCGCTGTGGGAGAACTTCCCCAACACGTGCATCGAGGCGATGTCGCACGCGCGGCCGGTGCTCGTGTCGGACGCGGGGGGGATGGCGGAGATGATCGGCGACACCGTCGCGGGCGTGACGTTCCGTTCCGGCGACGTGGACGACCTGGCGCAGGTCATGACCAGCCTGCTGAGCGAGAGCGAGTCGGCATTGCGCGAGCGAGGCCGCGTTGCGCGCGAGCGGATCGCGGCGCTGTGCGACCGCACGAGCGTCGTGAGTCGGCGGCTGGATCTGTACCACGAGACCATCGAGCGCGGGCGCAGCCGGCCGGCCGCGGCGCGGCAGCGGGAGGGGGTGTTGGGCCTGTGGCGGCTGTTCCAGGATGTCGCCGGCGGCGACCTGAGCCGCGTCGGCCTGCCGCGGCTGGACCCGATGGTCGAGCAGTGGATCGCCGATGCGCCGGAGCGGGCCGTGGCGGCGGTGGCAGTGGGGGGCGCGACATGAGGATTGCGCTCGTCTGCCGCGATGAGCCGCCGG
>Ga0180217_1001687_pt1 | contig 22894 bp, 21 predicted proteins | sample eDN3rd37CBELigOP_FD_128521 | JGI IMG/M metagenome (GOLD analysis project Ga0180217, IMG submission 128521) | Enriched Organic Plus compost microbial communities from Emeryville, California, USA - eDNA 3rd pass 37_C BE-Lig OP (version 2) (version 2) ... | reverse complement strand
CCCTCCGACATGATTGGCGGGGTAGTAGCGCAGATGTTTTTGCAGGGGGCACTCGATACCGAGACTCTGGTACGCGACCTATCACAGCGCGGCCTGGAGGCGAGCGATTTGCTGGAAGCGGAAGTCCTGGTCTTTGGTACGGGGGTTTTCCTGTTGGTATTCCACAGAGACCGTCGTTGCGATGGTCCGCAAGTCACCATTCTGCGCGCCTATGACGGCGCGGTTGAGGGTATGTCGGCTGATCGCCTAACCATGGCGCATCGGTTCTTCCGGCCCTCCAGCCCGAGAACATCCAGCTTCATGAACTGGAGGCGGTAGCATGATTAAGGCGGAACGCAAGAACTTCAACATCCGCGCGCGGCGCATCATTCGGTCTCTACACCCCTGCGTATCGAATACGGCGAAGCTGGTGAACCTGCCGGATGCGCCGGACGTGTGTACGATCAGCTTTTCCGAAGATTTTGTACAATTCGTCGGTAAAATGCTGCCGCAAGGGGTCGGCCCCTACAACCCTGCCTACATCTCGGTCACCATCGAGCGCGGGCACTATGTTGTATGGGCGGCCTATGTTAAGAATCCTCAATCGTTTGTCAAACTCTGGCGGAGCACCGAGAAACCCGCCTGGATACCGGAGATCAGCAATGGCACGAGTCGTCCGCAGGACACGCCCAGCCGAGGCATCCAAGCCTACCGAGACTATCAAGCCCGACGCACCGGCTCGTAAGGCCGTACGTCGAACGGCCAAGCCCACGCCGAGGCCCGAACCTGCCGAGCCGATCAAGCGCAGCGACAGGCCGGTCTTGGCGAAGAAGCCCGAAGCCAAGATCGTCACGCTCGCCACACACAAGAGTCCCGCAACGAATGTCACCGCCACCGGCTTTTACCCGGTCGTGGATTCCTGCGAAGATGGCCCGCCCAATCTGGCCGGCGTCAAAGACTTGCAGGAGATCAAAGACCTGCTGAACCAGTATCGGCACCCCGGGCCGGGCCTGTACCCACATCGCTGGTCCTGGGAGCAGCAGATTCTGCACGTCATCAACCACTTCCTGCAAAAGGCCAAGGACAAATGAAGAACCCCATCATCGGCCTGCACGGCAACCCCCGCGTCGGCAAAGGGACGCTCGCCGGCCTGTTGGTCGGCCTGGACGGCTTCGCCTGCATCGGGTTCGCTGATCGCCTATACGAAGAGGTCGCGCGGGCCTTTGGCGTCACGGTAGCCCAGCTTCAGCAAGACGACTGGAAGAGCACCCCGCAGCCGGCTCTCGCGCTCTATCACTGCATGGACGACTGCTTCTACAACCTGATGTACACCGTCTACGCCGAGGACGCGCAGGCCCCGCGCACGTCGCGCTGGATACTGCAACGCTGGGGCACCGAGTATCGCCGCGCGCAGAACCCCCGCTACTGGATCAACATCGTCGAGCAGTTCGTCCAGGACCATGAGAAGCAACCCGTGGTCCTCCACGACGTTCGTTTCGAGGACGAGGCCAAGCTGGGTCTGCTGCTGGTCCTGCGCCGCCAGCGTAGCGGCCAAGGCATCATTGAAATCACGCGCAAGAACGCCCCGCCCCCGGACTCCCATACGTCCAACCGGCGTCTGCCGGACCATCTCATCGACTTCACCGTGGCGAACGACGGCACGCCCGAGGAAATGTACCAAGCCGTCATCAACGAAATGGGGTCCAAATGGAAATCCTGACTCAAGACACGCTGCGCGAAAAACTGTTGCTGGTAGCCCGCAACCAAGCGGCACTCAACGCCAAGATACATCCGCAATGGCAGATGGCACGCTTCCCGTTCCATCGGGCGGTATGGACGGAAGCCGCCGAAGCCCTCGGCCACTACCCCTGGGAATGGTGGAAGAAGGCCGGTCTGACCGAGCATGATCGCGCGCAGATCGGCCTGGAACTGGCTGACATCTTCCACTTCGGTATGAGCATGCTGCTGCAAGACGCCTGGGAGAAGAACCCCGTATTGCCGGCTGACCGCGCCCAGGCTGCGGTAGCCAACAACGCCGCCGCCGCGATCCTGCCCATCCTGGCCGACGAATCGCGGCCGGGCGGTTGCAAAAACTGCAACGAGGGCTATCTACCAGACCGTATCGAGGCCATTGCCTCGGACGCTCTGGACAAACGCTTCGACCCCGCCTCTCTCTTTCGCGCCTCGTGCGCGGCCCGGTTGGGCGTCACCGGCCTGATCGCCCTGTACTTCGGCAAGAATGCCCTGAACGTCTTTCGCCAGCAGAACGGCTACAAGACCGGCGAGTACATCAAGAACTGGCGCACCAAAGATTCCGACCCCAAGTTCGTCGAGGATAACGTCATTCTGACGCAGATCATCCGCGACGTGGCGGCGTCGATGACCTCGGGGGAATATGCTGCCAGCCTGGGGACCGAGGCGTTCGCCACGAAGGTCTCGGAGGCCCTGGCGGACTACTACGGCAAGGTCAAAGCCTTCGGGCCTATCACCCAGCGCGTCAACGCGGCCGACCAGTAGGAGGAAACGATGCTCCTGGTCTCCAAAACCGATCTGATGTCCCGCGTGGCGCGCGGGCACTGTCACGAAGCGTTTGAGCACTCCATCGAAGGGCGCTTCGACATCACGCTCATGCGCCAAAAAGCCCTGGACGAACGCCGTACGCCGCAGCACGTTCCGGTCACGGCTGACATCATCCAGTTCCTGATGACCAACCGAGTGTGGGAGGAAGCCCGGGTTCAGCATTTCATCGACAAGGCGGCGGAGAACTGGGAGCCGGCGATGCTGGTCTGCTATAAGGGAGACGTACACCTGATTGTCGATGGCGCGCATCGTCTGATCGCCGGGTATCGTCTGGCGCTGCCCGACATGAAAGCGGCCGGCACCAATACTTTTCTGGCGTCTTTCTGGGTTTTTGACGAGAGCGAGATCATCCGCCCGCAGCAGAACTGGGTTCCCAACCCGCATCTGGACTGGGGCGACGAGATGACCAACGGCCAGATCATCAAACGAACCTGACTTTGCAATTGATTGCAAGACCTCCAGACCGCCCTTCGGGGCGGTTTTCTTTTGCCTTCTCTTGAAACTGTGCTGTATGATCGCTCCAGCTTTGTCAAGGAGCATGAGAAATGACGGATACAACGAGGCGGGAGTATCGAGCCAAGATTGTTGACGTGTTCTCCGGCGACGATCTGATCGTCATGGTTGACCTGGGGGCGGAAGATTTGTACAAGCGCCAGCGCATTCGTCTGCATGGCGTGGATACCCCAAACGCAATCGGCGCTGGGCCAGACACGGAAGCAGGACGGGTGAGAACATATGTACGAAATCTGGTACGGGACAAGAACCTGACCATCCACATCCAGTCCCGAGGGGCGAATAGCTGGGTCGCGGTCGTGGAGGTCGAAACGCCCGAGGGCGTCACCATCAACCTGAACGAAGAACTGGTCAGCCAGGGCTACGCTTTCAAACGCAGGGGATAAACCATGTCCGAACTTCGACGCATCCGACGCTCGCGCGTCAGCGTCCGTCCCGGCGTCGAGGCCGCAGGCCAACGTCAGGGTATTGTCGCCCGCAGCGCCGTCTACAAGGTCGAGCGCGCGGAGACGGACACCAGCCAGCAACTGGAATACTTCGACGAGTTCCTGGCCCCGCCCATGGGTCTCCAAGGGTTGGTCCTGGCTACGCCCTACAACGTCGGCCGCCTGTTCCAGATCATCGACGAATCGAACATGCTGAAGCAGTGTATCGAGGCGTATGTGGTCAATACGGTCGGGACTGGATGGGAGATCGAGCCTGCCATTCGGGGCAAGGCCGTCAATGCCGGCGAGGAAGCGGAACTCGCCACATTCATCGAAAACGCCAACACCGACGAATCGCTGAAGGCAGTCATGTCGAAGGTCGTTCACGACCGCGAATCTGTGGGCTTCGGCTTTCTCGAAGCCATTCGGGACGGGGCGGGGGAGCTATCCCTGCTGCGCCACGCGCCGGCTCTCTTTACTCGTCTGGCCCCGAAGCACCAGCGGGAAGTCCTGGTCGAGTACACCGTCTCGCGCGGGCGGCGCGTCTCCATCATCAAGGAGTTCATCAAGTTCCGACGTTTCGTTCAACTCTGCAACGGCAAGATCGTCTGGTTCAAGGAATTCGGTGATCCCCGCCGCATGAACCGCACCACGGGCCTGTTCGAGGGCGAGCCGGGCTACACGTCAGGGGACGAGGCCACCGAGATCATCCACTTCAAGCTGCCGTCCAACGAGGCGTACGGCGTGCCGCGTTGGATCAACCAGTTGCCGTCCATCCTGGGGTCGCGCGAGGCCGAACTGGTCAACCTGCGGTACTTCAAGGACAACACGGTCCCGCCCATGATGCTGACCGTATCGGGCGGACGGTTGACCGGCGACTCGCACAAGGAACTGACCCGCATGCTGACGCAGAACAGTATCGGCGCGGATCGCCAGAACCGCATCATGCTGGTCGAGGCTGTGGGCGAGGGCGACACGCTGGACAACAAGAACACGCCGGTTCAACTGAAGGTCGAGAAGCTGACCGATAGCCGGCAATCCGATGCGCTGTTCAAAGAGTACGATCAGGCCAACCAGCAAAAGGTCCGCTCGTCGTTCCGTCTGCCACCCATCGTTCTTGGTCTGTCGAACGAGACCAACTACGCCAACGCCCAGGTATCGGCCTTCGTCGCCGAATCTCAGGTTTTCGGCCCGGCGCGGGATGACATCGACGAGCAGATGAACAAGACCATCATCTCCGGCAAGTTCGGTCTGGCGATGACCTCCGCCCGCCTGAAGGGCCGCGTTCCGTCGATCAACTCTCCCGAGTCCGTGGTCAAGTCGCTGACGGCCCTGAACGTCATCGGTGCGGTTACCCCGCGCAGCGCGCAGACCGTCGCCAACCAAATCCTCCAGACCGAGTTGCCCGCGTACCCGAAACCCGGGGAAGAAGGCTACGAAGACTGGATGGACAAGCCTCTGGTCCTGACCACGCGCGGCGTCAATACGCACGACGAGCAGGCCACCAAGACCGACGACATCAAGCAGACCGAGGAAGAGGGCGATCCCGGCTTCCAACGTCCCGAAAACGGCAGCGAAGGGAGCGTACTGAAATGAGCGAGCAGAAAGCCACGGTCCCCGCCTTCTACCGCCTGAGTCGGGCGGAGAAGGAGTTCGAGCAAGTCGTCTACGGCGAAGTCCTGATCCCGGACGTGCCGAACGTCTATGGCGACATCTACACGCGGGAGGCGATCCGGGAGTTCGTCTACGAGTTCGCCCGCCACGGTTTCGGGATTGATGTCGAGCACGATGAGGAAAACATCATGGGCACCCGGGCCCACGTCGTCGAGTCCTTCATCGCCCGCCCCGGCGACCCCGACTTCATCGAAGGGTCGTGGGTCGTTGGCATGCGCATCACCGATCCCGATCTCTGGCAACAAGTCCTGGACGGCGAAATCAACGGCTTTTCCTACAGCGCGGTGTGCGAGCTTACGGAAATTGTGATTGAAGATACCGGAAATCGTGTAATATCCGGTCTTACGGAGCCAGACCTGATTGACGGACACACGCACAGGTACACCGTGATCGTCGATACGTTGAATCAAGTAGTAGCGGGCGGGACCGAGATGACGGATGGGCATATGCACCCGATCAGCCACCATACCTACACGGATGAGGCGAACGACCATACGCATCGGTTCCAAGTTATCTCTGATGATGCAGGAGTTTCCGAATGACAACCAAGACCAAGCGCCTCCGGCGCAGTGCATCGGACGGCGGGATCGCAGGAAACCTCGTCCGCATACAGGAACCCAGTTTCCTCACCCTCACCAAGCGACCTGCCAATCAACGGGCCTTCCCCATGGTCCGTTCCGACAACCAAGGAGCCGACATGGCACAGAACACCGCCCCGGTTGTTCGCCGGACCCGCACCAAGCGGAGCGACGACAACAAAAACCTCGCTGCCCTGACCTTCCCGTCCGGCTACACCGAGGAAAAGGTCAACGAATCCCTGACCGCCTTCGGCCTGACGGGCTACAACGTGACCAGCGACGGCGGCGTCTTCAAGGCCCAGCGGTCCGATTTGCAATCAATTGCAGAAGGCTCGACCGTCACGGTCAAGCTGACCGAAGATGGCGTTACCGCCCAGGTCATCCGCAGCGAAACCGATGCGCAGCCCACCGAGGGCCAGCACGGCATCAAGCTGGTTTCGTTGGAATTCGACATCGAGAAGTTCGATGAAGAGAAAATTCCCGAGTTCCTGAAGCGAAACAATGTTGACTTCAAGGAAGAACAACTCGATACTTCCGCCAACGACAAAACTGTGCTGAAGCGCAGCGAAGTCGAGGAAGGCGCGGAAACGCGGCGCATCCAACTGGAAGACGGCGTGGTAGCAGTGATCTCCCGCGCCGACGACAGCGATGTACCGTCCGGCTTCGCCATGGCGGTCAACGAGATCGCCTACGGAAGCTGGGGCTGGGGCCAACTCGATTTCAATGCCGCGATGGCCGACAAGGCGGTATGCGAACAACTGCAAGACGGTATGTGGAAGTTGCGCGACGTTCTGGACAACATCCTGTTCTGGTCGCAACTGCCGGTCGATTCCAAGAAGGCGCTGGTGCGGCGTAGCCTCGACCAGTATGCCGATTTCGTCAACGGTCTACTCGATCTTCTTCCCCGGCAGGTACTGATTGCTGTGGGGCAAACCCAACGGTCGGATGCCGGCCAATCTCAGGAGAAAGCAATGGCGACGAACACCGAAGCCAAAAGCGACACCACCCAGAACCAAGCTGCGGCCAAGGAGCAGTCCCAAGCGCAGAACCTGTCCCGGGCGGATGTCCAATCCATGATCGACGAAGGTCTGAAGGGCATTCCGGCGATGGTCGCCGATGCCGTCAAGGCCGCGCTGCCCGCCGCCCCGACCCAGATCGAGCGTTCCGACAAGCCCGTCGAGGGCGACGCGGCCGCTGCCGCTCAACAAGCCGCCGACGCGGCTGCTGCCAAGGCCAACGACGACCCCAGCAAGGCTGTTGCCCCGCTGACCCGATCCGACCTCGAAGCCGCTGTCAAGGCCGCCGTCGAGCCGCTGGCCGAGCAGATCAAGACCATCCAGTCCACCACCATCGTCCGCAGCGACAATAGCGACCCCGTGGCCGTGGCGAAGCAAGGCGCGGATGGCAAGGTCAAGCGCAGCGCCGGAGATGTCCTGAAAGGGGCCATCCCCGGTCTGCGGAAATAATTCGGCACGGGCCGAATCCCTGTAACACCAACCATTCCTGTCATCCTACTTAGGAGTTTTGAAATGACGACCAATGCCAACCTCGCCCGTGCCGATGTCGCGCTGGCGGACCTGGAAGCCAACGGCGGTCTGCTGAATCCCGAGCAGGCCAATACTTTCATCGACTTCGTGATGGAAGAGCCGACCATCCTGCGTCAAGCCCGTGTGGTCCGCATGAACGGTCCCCGTCGCAAGATCAACCGTCTGGGTTTCGCCAACCGCATCCTGCGCGCGGCCCGTCAAGTCGGTTCGGCCGAAGACGACGGCGGTAACGACCGCTACGTCCGCAAGCAAGACCGCGCGGCTCCGCAGACCACCCAGATCGAACTCAACACGACCGAACTGATCGCGGAAGTGCGCATCCCCTACGAAGTCCTCGAAGACAACATCGAGGGCGACAACTTCGAGGCTCACATCCTGCGCCAGATCGCCCAGCGCGCCGCGCTCGACCTGGAAGAATGGGGCCTGTGGGCGGACAGCGCCTCCCCCGACGCCTTCCTGGCCCTGCAAGACGGCTGGATGAAGCGCGTCCTGACGGACGGCAACGTGCTCGACTGGAACGGCCAAGGTATCAACCCCGACCTGTTCGCGTCGGCCCTGCTGTCGCTGCCGCAGAAGTACCTGAAGAACCTGCCCCAGATGCGCGGCTACATCACGCACGCCAACCGCATCAAGTACCAGCAGAAGGTCTCGCAGCGCCAGACCGGCTACGGCGACTCGGCCCTCCAGAACAACATCCCGCTGCAAGCGCACGGGCTGACCCTGGAAGCCGCGCACCTGATGGCGGCCGGGCTGAACGGCGAAGGCGGTCTGGTGACGTTCCCGCAGAACCTGCTGTTCGGTATCCAGCGCGACATCACCATCGAGTCCGACAAGGATATCCGCTCCCGCGAATACATCATCGTCCTGACCTGCCGCGCGGCGCTCCAGGTCGATGACGTGGACGCGGCGGTCGGCATCACCGACATCGGCGGGCTGCAAAACCCGACCGGCGAACTGAACGTGACCATCACGAACACGGCGGCCAACCCCGTCCAGATGGAAACGGTCTAAGCCGGCGCGGCGGGGTCGGGGATAACCTCCCCGACCCTTCCTACTCCAGGTACAGGTACACTCGAAACTCCCACAATTCGCAAAGGAATGGATCATGCCCAAGTCTCTCAAACTCGTCGGCCCCAAGACCTACAATCTGTCCGGTACTCTGTCGCGCGCCATGCAGCGCGGCGAGACCGTCCACAACGTCCCCGATGATGTCGCGGATCGTCTGCTGTCCAAGGGCCACGGCGACGCGGAAAGCGACGACTTCAAGCCGTACTTCAAGGAAGTGCGCGCGCAGAAGGGCGACGATGATGATGCGGGCGGCAAGGTCGCCCATCGCGCCACCCGTCCGGCCAAGAGCACCGGGGGCCGCCAACGCAAGGCCGCTTCTAGCGCCGACTAAGCAGCACCAACCAGCACCGAGGGCACGATGTACTACCTTTTGACTCCGCAGCAGATCATGGACGCGCTAGGTGCGGCGGGATGCGCCAAGCCCGGCGAACAGCCCATTGATATGTACAAGACGGCCCTCGGTATGGTTCTCTCCCGCGTCGAGGGGTTGATGAACGTCCGTACCCTCGTACGGGGCACCTACACCGATACGTTCACGGTCATCGACCACCGGCAGACCGGCCAGCTTCTGCGCCTGTCGAACGCCCTTCTCCCGCTCCCCATGGTCTGCACGCTCTCCGACGACGGGGGCAACCCTATCGAGGGCCTGAAGGTAGATCGCCACTACGGCATCGTCCGTACCGGCCGGCTGCGCGGCGGGGAATTTACCTGCACCTACATGTCGGGTCTGGCGGTCGATGCAGACGGATTCTTTCAGGACGTGCCGAACTGGCTGACCTCGATTGCAATCAATTGCATCGTCCTCTGGTATCGCCTGGGCATGTTGTCGCCCAAAGTACCGGAAGGCGTCTCCTACAGCGCTCTGATGCGCGCCACGGTAGGCGAGTTGCAGACCCGAGTCTACGAGACCTACATGCGTCCTCGCGTGGACGTTCTCTGGCCGGAGCAACTGACCTATGGCGACTGAGACTCCTTTCGTACGCGGCGCGGAGCGACTATCCCAACGCATTGCCACTATCCGGCGCAACCTCTCGCTCCCCGCTCTCACCGACGAGATCGGGGATTTGCTTTTGCGCCGTACCATGGACAGGTTCGACCGCGAGGTAGACCCGGACGGCAAGTCCTGGAAGCCGCTGGCACTGTCCACGCTGGAGCGTAAACGCCGGCTGGGGTTCGGGGACAAGAAGAAGCTGGTACGCACCCAGAAGATGCGCGACTCGATCCGCAAGATCACAGGACGCAACGCGGGGGCCACGTACGCGAACACTGGGGCGGGGGTCCGTATCGGTATCTCTGATCCCAAAGAAATAGACAAAGCCCGCGCCCAGAACCTGGGCGTTCCCGGCCGAATCCCGGCTCGCAGGTTCTTAGGCGTCGGGCGGCTGGACGTGAAGGCGGTTGACTCCTTCTTGCGCCGTAAAGGACGCGAGGCTATCGAAAGGTCTTGAACATGGCTACGATCAATCCCAACGGCATCCCGGGCCTGCTGCCGGCCGGTAACGCTCTTCTGAACCGCGACCCTGAGCAGTTGAAGCGGATGGAGGACGATCTGATCTCCAAGGTCCAAAAGGCCCTGGAACAGGCCGAGATCAGCAAGCGGATTTTTGGCATCTTCAGCATCGACGATCTGGAGGGCAAACAAGAAAAGGAACTCTGCGGCGGTATCGCTATCGGCGTAGGGTATCTGGGGGCTTCCGAGGTAACGCGCCACGAGCAGTTGAATGTGGATCGTAGCCGGGCGGCAAAAAGCGTCGAGTTCAGCTACATGATTCTGCTGGCTATCCCCGCCGACGAATATTGTGAAGTTCGGTATGACGGTCTACAGCTTCTCACCCTCCTTCGTCAGGGCATCTTAGGATCGACGATTGACGGAGACACCACGAATCGTACGTGGGACTTTGTGCAGGAGAAACCCGATATTGGTGAATCTTCGCGCTCTATGTTGTACTATTCGCAGGTGTGGCGAACCGTCATGCAAGCGACTGGTAAGTAATCTTCCATAAATAGGAGTATTCAAAATGGCTAACGTCCGTCCCGTCCCGGAGTCGTACTACTACTCCGGTCAAGGCCGCTTGCTGATCGGCGAGCGCGACCCCAATACCGGCCGCCCCCTGCGCATGTACGCGGTCGGTAACGTCTCGGCCCTGGAAATCCAGGTTGCCGTCACGACTGTCCAGCACAAGGAGTCGATGTCGGGTGACCGCGCGACCGACTTGACGCTGGTCACCGAGAAGACCCCGACCTGCAACATCACGTTCGAGTCCCTGTCGCTGAAGAACCTCGTCACCGCCTTCTGGGGCACCGAGACCGCCGAGGCGGCCGGCACCGTCACGGGCGAAACGCTGGTCCTGACGCGCGGCGCTGTCGTGCCGCTGGCGAACCCGGGTGTCTCCGATCTGGAACTGTCGCTCTCGGGCGGCGGCACCCTGGCCGAAGAAGGCAACTACGACATCGACCCGGCGTTCGGCACCATCTACGTCAAGGCCGATGCCGCCGATATCCCGGCCGGCGAAGAAGGCGTCACGGTCACTGCTGCCTACAGCTTCGCGGACCACTCGCGTCTGGACGCCCTGACCCAGGTCGCTCCGCCCGAGCGTTTCCTCCGCTTCGAGGGCCTGAACACCATCAATGGCGATGCTGTTCTGGTCGAGATTCCGCGCGCGTCGTTCCAGCCGCTGCAATCGCTGCCCCTCATCAACGAGGAAGTCGCCCAGGCCGAAGTCACGGTGGACATCCTGCTGGACCCGTTCATCACGTCCGGCTCGAAGTATTACCGTCAACGCATCGTCCCGGCGAATTTCGCGGCGGCTCCGACCGTCACGTCCATCCAGATCACCCCGGCCAGCATCTCGGCCGATGTGAGCGACGGCACCCCGGTCGATGTCACCGCTGTCGCCCACATGAGCAACGGTTCGACCGTGCCCATCACGTCGGCTTCCGCCTTCCAATCGAGCGCCACGGGCGTCTTCACGGTCGGCGCAACCGGCACGGCCGGCGCGATCCAGGTTACCCCCGTCTCTGCGGGCAATGGCACCCTGACGGTCACCTACGGCGGCCAAACGGCCACCGCCCCCGTCACGGTCACCGCGTAAGCGGTATCAATCCGGCGCAGGCTGGAGTAGCAACAAAAGGGGCCGAAGTCTGGCCCTTCTTCCAATCTCTTAAGGAGTGAACCATGCCCGCAGTTACCTTCATCAAAAAAGGCTCGTTCGGCGGCAATGACTATGCCCCCGGCGCTGTCATCACGATGACCGACGAGCAGGCCGCGCCGTTGGCGGCCAAGCAGATCATCAGCGTGACCAACAACACGCAGAACACGAACGATCCGCAGGCCCCGCATCGCGTGGCCGAACTGATCCCGCCCAACCTGCGCATCGTCGATACCCTGGCGATGTCCCCCAGCACTTCGACCGTCGTTGTCGGGGCGGACCTGGACCTGACTGTCAATGCCACGTTCACCGACGACGGCATCCCGGCCAGCCAGGATGTGGGCGCGGCGGCCGATGTCTCGTCTTCGGACACGACGAAAGCCACCGCCGTCATGTACAACGGCAAGGTCCGCGTCCACGGCGTCGCCGCTGGCACGGCCACGATCACCGTCTCCTACAACGGTAAGACCGCCACTCGCAGCATCACGGTCTCGGCTTCGTAAGCGTCGCTGGTCGGCACGATCTTGTGCTATAAGGGGGAGCCGATTGGCTCCCCTTTCTTTTTGGAGAATGGAAAATGAAATCGATTGCAAAGTCCGAGGTAGCCGGGATTGTGCTTGCCGAGACCACGCACGCCGGGGTAAAGTACGCGCCGGGGGCGGATATTGTGTTGCCGAAACACGACTTCGACTATCTGGAACGAAAGGGCAAGATCAAGTCCGTTTCCCCAACTGGTTCGACGCCGGCTCCGGCCGCTGTCGAGGAACGAGCCGCAACGACGGAGCAGCGCCAGGATCAGGCGGCGCGGGCCGGCACCCCGGAGGTAGACCCGGGTACGCCGAAACCTCCGAAGGGCGGCACCATCACGATGCGCAGGTCGCGCAGGAAAGGTTGATCCATGAGCACTCCGAACCCTACCCAGGTACAGTCCTCCCTTGCCACGTCTCTCGAAGTTCTGTTCGGCGGGGCGGCCACTACCGCTACCCTGCGGGACGGAACCGAGATCGAGTTCCGCCCGGCCAAGATGAAGCATCTGGGCGCACTCATCACGGTCTTCGAGACTGCGGTCAGCGCGTTGTCCACGGAAGAGTTCGAGGACTTGCTGGCTCTCATCGTCGAACGTCAGGAGGCGTCGCAGCAGGCCGGTAAGTCGGTCAATGACGTGGACATCAGCGACTTCGCCAAGCTGGCCGAGATTGGCAAGCACAACATGGCGTTGGTCTCCAAGCTGTTCCATGCGCTGCTGGACATCTTGCCCAAGGTCGTCCCCTTGTTCACCAACCTGACCTCCGAGCAGTACGACAATCTCCTGATCGACGAGGGCATTCTCGTCCCGGTCGGGATTGTCGGGGTCAACTACCCTTTTTTTACCCAGAGCTTGCTCCCGGCCTTGATCGGTTCGTTCTCTTCGATGACGCAGAAGAGGATGGAGGCGCAAGCAACCAAGATCGCGTCAAGGCAGCAAAACGGAAAGAAAGGCTGAAGAACGTCAGCGTTGCAAAATGGGTAGAGGACACGACGGGGCTGCTGGTACAAAACGGGCACACACAGTCGGAAATCCGCGAATACTCGTATCTGCAATTCATGGCGTTCGCTCATGTAGCGGAGAGGCAAGAAGCTGCGCGGCGGATGCGGTTCGTAACGGATATGGCGTCGGTTGTCGGCGGCATCTTCGCCAAGAAGGATAATCCGATAGCAAAGCATCTTGCGGCTCTTGAAGGTACATACTTCGAGGACACGAAAGATGGCAAACCGAAGCGACCTAGACGTATACGTCAACGGCCACGACAACCTCACGCCTAGTCTCAATCGGACGCTATCGAGCGTTATCCGCTGGGTCGGGGCGGTCTCGTCCGCTCTGGCCGCCGCAGAGGTCGTGGCCTTCCCTGTCAAATCCATCCGCGAGTTCGAGCGCGAGATGGCGAACGTCCAAAAGACGACGCAGTTCAGCGACCAGGAAATCCGGCAACTGTCCGGGAGCCTGAAAGACCTCTCTACTCGCATCGACATCTCGGCCACCGATCTCGCTAAGATCGCGGCGGCGGCGGGCCAGCAGGGTCTCGGGCGCGAAGGCGTCCAGGGCATTGTACAGTTCACCGATTCCGTATCCCGCATGTCCTCGGTACTGGACATCTCGGTTGATGAAGCCGGTCTCGCGGTCGGTAAGCTGTCCTCCATCTTCAACATTCCCCTGACCGAAACGGAGAAGTTGGCCTCGGCATTCAACGAGGTAGCCAACAACTCCACGGCCACGGGCGAGCAGTTGATCGACGTGGTACGACGGGTAGGCGATGCGGCGGGTGCGTTCAAGAGCTACGCCGACACCCTGGGCGTTGCCTCCACGGCTATTGACTTCGGCGTATCGCCTGAAGTGGCCGGCACGTCCATCACCAAAATTTTCGCAGACATGCAAGGCAAGGCGGCCAAGTTCGCCGCCTTCATGAACACGTCCGTCGATGACTGGATCAACCGCATCCAGACGGATGGCGTCAAGGCGTTCAAGGACTATCTGGACCGACTGCGCGACCTCGACGGCGCGAGCCGCCAAGCGACGATCCGGGAACTGTCCGGCACCGGGCGGATCGGGGCGCTGCTGAACAAGTTCGTCAACGATACGACCAACACCATCCTCAACCGGAACCTCGCCTCGGCCTACCGGGGCTTGAACTCCGGCACGTCTGCACTGCGCGAACAAGAGACCGTCATGAAGACGCTCGACGCGCAGATCAAGATCACCCAGAATGCCTTCCGTAACCTGGGCGTCACAGCCGGCGATCAGTTCGCCAAGCCGCTGGCGTCGATGATGGCGGAGTTGACGGATGCCTTCAAGAACCCTGCTGTCGTCTCTTTCGCGGAGTCGGTGGGCAAAGCATTCCTGGATGTCTTCCACGCTATCTCCGAGGGCATCAAGTATGTCTCGTCGCTGAACGTCAACTGGGAGAACTTCATCCGGTTGGCCGTGGCTCTCACGGCTATCAAGGCGGCGGAATGGGCAGTCTCGTTTATCGCTCGGCTGACCGGCTTGAACCGGGTTTTGCAATCAACTGCAAAACAAGCGGCTGAGACGGCTGCTGCCGTGGATAATGCGACGAAGGCCGGCGCGGCGAACTCGGCTTCCGGCCAGATTGCGGCCCTGCGCCAGCTTTCGGCAGAACGCGCCAAGTACAAGGCCGCCATCGACGCCCAGAAGGCCGCAGAAGAGGCCCTGGCTGCTACGGAGGCTGCACGCGCTGCGGCGGTCTCTCGGCAGAACGCAGCTTTCGCAGGGCGACAGAACGCCTATCAGGCTGTCTCTCCCCAGGCCAGCGCGGTATCGGCCGCCCAGGCGGCTGCTGTCGCGGCCCAGGCTAACATCCAGCGGGCCACCGAAGCCGCCCAGCGCGCCATGAACACGCGCATCGAGCAAGCCGAGGCCCAACACCAAGCACGGCTGGCCGAGATCGAGCAGCAGTATCAGGCTCGTCGGCAGGCGGCCAAGGCCGCAGGCAACAATGCCGAGATTCGCGCACTGCGGGCGGCGAGGACCGAAGCCATCGCTGCCGAGGAAGCCAGCTACGAACGCTCGCTCCGGGCGATCAACGCCTACCATACACGGCGTATTGCCGCCGTCACTGCCGAGGCCCAGCAGGAGGCCGCAATCCGCGCCCAGGCGCTCGTACAGGCCCAGGCAGGGTACGGACAGGCCGCCAACGCTGCGGGCGTCACAGCGCAGGCTGCGGCCCTGCGGCAGGCATCCGCCGAAGTAGACCGCCTGAACAAGGAAGTCGCTGCCGCCAAAGGCAACCTGGACACGGCGGCTGCGGGCGCTGCTGCTGCGGGCGCTGCCTTCAATCGGTTCGGCAACATCCTGGCAACGGTGCGCGCCGGCATCACGCTTCTGTTCCGCGTCCTGGGCGGGGCCTTCTTCTGGGGCACCATAATCTACACCTTCGCGGATATGTTCGGTCTGATCGACAAGCTGGGGCCGGCATTCACGAAGCTGACGGACGCCATCGGGCTCACGTCGGAATCGCAACGCAAGCTGAACCAAGAAGCGAAGGAAGCCAACGATAGGCTGATCGAGCAGCAAAAGACTATCGACGACCATATCGACAAGTACAAGAAGCTGCAAGACGCCATGACGGGCCAGTTGCGCCCCGAAGACGTAGCGGCCTTGCCTACGATCCTGGGCGGAGAGAATCGAGATGCTGCCGCGCGCGCACTCGATGACGTTCTCACGACCATTCGCGGGGCGACCGAACTCATCCAGCAAAATCAGTCCAAACTGAAGTTGCTTCCCGACCAGCGTGCGGAAAAGGCTCAGGAACTTGCCCAGATCGAGAGCCAGTACACAGCGGCTATGCAGCGCATGCAAGCTGCGTCGGCCAAGCTGTCCGCGTCCCAACTCCAGCAGATCAACAACCCCAACGAGGCGCAAGCGGCCTCGGCTATCACGCCGGCCATGCGCTCCTATGCGGCGGCCAAGCGCGAAGTCGAGGAACTGACGAAATCGCTCGAAGCTGCCAAGGCTGCGGCGGGGAGCATTGGCGATGGCTTGAAGGAAGGTCTGGAGAAGCAAATCCGGTCGGCCCAGCAAGACCTCTCCACCTTGGCCCCTGTCGTCGCTGGATTGTTCACCGAGCAATCGGCTGGCATCTTCACCGAGTATGCGGCGAAGCTGGCGGACCTGCGCGAGCAGATCGCCAAAGTCTCTCAGGCACGAGCGGAGTCTATCCAGGAGCAGGTCAAGGCCAGCGACAAGGGCCAGGAAGCCATCGACGCCCAGAAGGCCAAGACAGAGGAACTGACCAACACCCTGACGACGCTCAACGGCCAACTCCAGACGCAGACCCAAAATGCCCTGGATCAGATCGACAAGCTGTCCAAGCAACCCGGCGTCAGCCCGGAACTGCTGAACTCGCTGCAATACCTGCGGGTGCTGCTGTCGCTGTCTGCTGATGACACGCGCACGTTGCTGACTTCGTTGAACGATGTCTCGAAGGCCGGCGTGGCGCTGACCGGATCGAATGCACCCAAGCCGCCTCGTTCGTCCACCGGCACGCAAAGCTACTCGGCGGGCGGGGATAGCTCCGCACGGCGCGAAGCCAAGGCACGTCTGGCCCTTCTGAAGGCCCAGCACAAGGCCGAAGCCGACCTGGAGAAGCAGGCCAACGAAGAGCGCTTGCGCGACCTTGAGCACACCAACCAGCAGGGCCTCATCGCTATCCAGGACTTCTACAAGCGCAAACAGGCCATCCAACTGGCCGACAACGCTAAGGCTATCGAACTGGCGAAGCTGGAGCGCGAGGGCGTCGCCAAAGAGGTTGCGGCCGCCAAGGATGCAGCGTCCCGGATCAACGCTCAAGCGTCGCTGGCGCGGCTCGATGGTGAGATCAAGGCTCTGCAACAACAGCGCGGGTTCATCCAGAACCAGATCAACCGCGATCAGGCAGACGCGCTGCGCGAGTTCACCGACCGGCTAGGCCAGGAGTCGTTGAAGCTGTCGGAATTCCTGGGCGGGACCGAGGACTCGGAGTTCTTCCGTCAAGCCTTGTCCACCTACGAGGCCGACTACCGCGAGTTCCTGAACCGTCTGCGCGCGCAATCCGCGACGATGCCCGAACTGCTGCCGATGATCGACAAGATCGAACTCCAGTTGAGGTTCCAAGCGGTCGGCAACGTCTTCAGCCAGATCAGCAAGGAAACCGACCTCGCCAGTGGCTCCCTGGATCGCTATGCCACGCGCCTGGGCCTGCTTCAGCAGCGCGGTGTTCTCACGACTGGCGATCTGGCAAAAGCCATGGACGGCGTTCGTCGTTCGCAGATCGCGCTCGCCCAAGAAGGTCTGGAGCGGATGGAGGCGCAGCTTTCCGGTCTGCCGAAAGAGAGCCTTGCGTTCAAGGAGTTGTCGGCGCAAATCGACGAGACCCGCCTGCGCATGCAGACGCTGAAGGCCGAGTCCAACGCAGTCGCCAAAGAGATCAATGACGGGTTCAAGAACGCCCTGTCCGACGCCTTCACGAACTTCAAGCTGGGCGACAATCTAGGCGATACTCTGCTGGGCATCCTGGGCCAGTGGTTGCAGACGCTGCAAGGCGTTCTGGGCCGGGCGCTGGCCGAGAACATCATGCAGGGCATCAATGGAGGGATCGGCGGCGATGGCATCGGCGGGTTCTTCGCCAACCTGTTCGGGATGTCCGATACGCTGTCGCAACCCGGCTCGTCCCCGACCAACCCGCTCTACACGGTGAATGCACGCGACCCCCTGGGCGGCCTGGGCGACATCAGCAAGGGCTTCAACATCTTCGGCGGCGGCAGCGACGATCCTCTGGGTGACTTCATCAAGTCTCTAGACGAAACCCCCGGCAAGATCACCCAGGGGATCGCCGAAGGCGCAGGCGGCCTTACCTCTGGCCTGGGCGGCATTTTCGACTCATTCCTGGGCGGTGCAAGCGGTCTCTTCGACAGTCTCTTGAATGGTATGGGCAGCCTGTTCTCCAGCCTCAGCGGGTTGTTCTCTGGCGGCGGCTCCGGTATGTGGGGCGCACTCTTCCAGGCCGCTGCGGTTGCCCACTCCGGGGCCATCGTAGGTCGGGGCGGCGGCGCACGCCGCAATGTCCCGATAGGTCTCTTCCACGGCGCGGCACGCTTTCACAGCGGTGCGGCCGGTGTTGGCCTGAAGCCGGATGAGGTTGCTGCGGTGCTCCAAAAGGGCGAAGAAGTCCTGTCTCGGAATGACCCTCGCAACGCGCTCAATGGCGGCCTGTCGGGCAACGGAGATGTCTCGGCCAAGCCGCAGGTCAATCTCCGCGTCGTACCCGTTCTGGACCCCGCTGTAGTCCCTGATGCGATGTCCTCGTCGGCGGGGGAGCAGGTTGTTATGGTCCACATTCAAAAGAATGCCTCTCGTATCAAACAGATGCTGAAATAAGGGTAAAAGAAATGGCTGATCCTATCATTTGGCCGTTGTTTCCGAACTGGGATGGTGGGGTTCTGGAACGACTCGAATGGCTGACCAGTATCCTGTCCAGCCCCTCCGGGGCGGAGCAGCGTCGCCAGTTGCGGATCAACCCCCGTCGCACCATCGAGGCGGGGTTTGTTCTCGACGGCACTGACCGCATGTGGGCGGACCTTGCGCTCCAGGACCGCAGCGTCGAGGACTGGTACTTCCCGATCTGGCACGATGTCACCTTCTACCAGGGCGGGCTGGCTCTGAACGCCACCGAGATTCCCATCGACACCACGGGCCTAGACTACACCGTAGGCGGTCTTGTCGCGGTTCGCGGGCGGGGGCAGCGGGAAGTCCAGACCTACACCATCACCGACATCCAGCCCAACAAGCTGGTAGTGGATCGCGTCGCCCGGTCCTGGAATGAGCCGGTCTTCATTTACCCTGTACGGCGCGGCCGGTTCAGCGAGCAACCGAAGCTGACCCGCCTGACCGACCGTAACTGGACGGTCCAGGCCGAGATCATCTTCAGCGAGAACTCCCCGTGGCCCGAGACCTCGTTTTCGCTCATGCACTTGGGTCTGCCGGTATTCGATACCCGCCCCAACGAAGACGAGACCATCGACAGCACCTACCAACGCCTAACGGTAGAGGCCGATAACCAGACCGGCATCCCCAAAGTCACCGATACGGCCAATCTGGGGTTCGCTACGCAGACCTTTTACTGGACGTTGCGCGGGCGGCAGGCGAATGCAGAACTGCGCTCGCTGCTGTACTACCTGCGCGGGCGGCTTCGCCCGGTTTGGATTCCGTCGCACTACGAAGACTTGCAAACGACCACGCCAGTGCTCTCGGGCGGCCACTACATGACGGTAAAGAACGTCGGGTATACCGCGTTTGCCGGCAGGCGTCCCGGGAAAGAGGACATCTACATCCTCATGAAGAACGGCATGTCGTACTGCCGCAGGGTTAAATCGTCGTACGAGGCTGACCCTAGCCGCGAGGTTCTGGTTTTGGAAGAAGCATTGCCTCCGGGATGGGACTGGAGGCAGGTTCTGCGCATCAGCTTCCTCTCCCTCATGCGGTTGAACCAGGACAGCATCGAGATCGACCATCAGGCAGATACGATGGGTGTCTCCAGGGTCACTGCGATCTTCCGCGCAGCGCCCGATCTGCGGGTAGCCACCGACTGGTCTCCAGTACCTTTCCCGTCCGCGTTCATGAGCGATACCGACTGCGGATGCACCACGGGATGCTGCGGCTCGCCATGGGCGCAGAACGGCGGCACCCCGACCAACGCATGGCTGGACCGCTACCAGGACTACATACGCGACGATCTGACGCCGATCTTCGTCAACAACATCATCGGCAAGATGGGGCAAGATGGAGCGACGCCGGAACAGATACAGGCCCGAGAGGAAGCACTGGCGGCGATTGCCAGCGAAGTAGCTGCGTATGGCGACAAGTCGGAGATTTTGTTCTATCTCGCCACGCTGCTGGTTAGCCTGGGCCTGCCGAGCGCGTATTACGGTATCGAGGCGTACGTCAACAGCACCACGCTGACCATCACGCAATTGCGCAAACTGGCCCAGAACATCAATTTGCAGATGCAGATGTTCACCGAGTGGAACTATCGGCCGGTCGGCGTTGATCTTCTCGAAGGCTTGCGGCGCTTCCAGGCGTCGATCAAGAAGTCGGATGAGCCTACGATCCTGGGCGAGTTCTGCATCGAGATGTCCACCACCAGCCTCTACGGCACGCGGCGCGGCGCTACGACGCAGTTCTGGCCCACGGTAGCCAACATCTTCAAGGCATACGGCCTGATGGATTCCTGGGTTATCCCGCCGCTGGACGACTTCACTGCCACGCTGGACGGGCTGGACGGATTGGACCTGACGGCGCGTCCTGGTCGAGCGGTCGTACCCGTCATGATCTCGGAGTTTTTCGCTGCACACGATTACGACAGTAGCGCCAATCTCCCGATTCCAGGTGGCGGAATCTTCGCCCGCGCGGTTGTCACCCGCCCCAATCAAATACCCGCAGACAGTCGCTTCAAGTATCGGCAAGGATCAACCACGTATGGCGTGACGGACTCCATCACGTTCCTGGGGGATCGAAGCGGAGACGCCATTCTGCAAGGATTGCCGAATGGATATGGCGCGTACACGCACTATGCTTTGTTGTATCTAGTTGACGGAAGTGGCAATCCGTTGCCGCGCAGTCTCCAGCCCACTGCATGGGTCAGCGATGGCGGCACCGAGGGCGACTATAAAGTCGGGTATGACCAGATGCTGACGTATGAACAGATTCTCGCAGGCAATGTCTCTTTCCCTGGCGGGATTCCTCCGGGAGCCTGCCTGGGCATCTGGAACGCTTACGAAGGCGAATACGATGAGGAAGGGTTGCCGACCAAGAGGCTGCTGCGAGCACGCCCCATTGGCTCTATCGTCCCCAACCTCTACTCATCGTTCCGCTACCGCGCGGCCAGCATCGAGGTCCAGATGTCGCATTCGCCTGACCAATCCTTCCAGGACGGCTCGGCGTACATCACGACACACCCGACATGCGTGCAGTCCTCTACATCCGTAGGCTCTTTCGAGGGTCGTCAGTGGAGTTGGGCGAGTCTCGCGGTCAACTATATGGCAGGCCAGCCCAGCACCATCAATACTTACACGGTCACCGCCAAGGACTATCGTAAAAAGCCGGAAGAGTTGCACGAAGACCTCATGGAAGTCCTTCCTCCTGTTGGCTCTGTTCTTATAATCCAGCCCGGGTTCTTCAACACGGATACGGGGGTTCCTGGCCCGGATGAAATAGCGGTTAGGTCGCCCATCGACGAGACCATCCAACCGCCGTACAAGCAGATACGGGATCAGTGGAGTCCTAGGAGCCAGCAAATCTATGACTGGGATCAGGAAGAGGAAAAATACGCCGCGTTCCCGGCCAGCGACCCCAACGATACGTCGGAAGACCCTTTCTATACGATTAACGGCACTGTCGTGAGCTTGAGCGACAAATGCCCGATCCCCACGTACTCCCTGGCGTACCCTCCGAGAGTGGCACTCAATGTCCGGGTAGAAGCGCCATCCGAAGATTGAAATTGATTGCAAAGAGGTAGAATCATGGCTATTGAAGACGGTTGGTTTCAGATGGTCCAAGGCTCGGTCGTGGCGGCCCAGCCTTGGAATCGTCTTGTCGATCTGGTCGTACTGCGCGATAACGGCACGCAGGTAGCCGGCATGCGCGTAGAGACGATCAATATCGAGAGCGAGGGGCGGTATCTGGTCTTGTTTCGCAAGGTTGTCCGGTATGCTGCAACAGCCCCCGTCACGGGCGGGTTCGAGCTATTGACGGAAACAGGCAATCTCCTAGTCCGGGCGTTGATCCCCCCTTCTTCGGAAGTACCCCCCGCATCCAATCTGCCAGTCATCGCTGGCCCGGGGGATCGGATCAGCCCTGAGATCGACCATTGGATGTTCTCCGACCATACCGGAGCCATCCCCACGGCCGACGATGATTTCGTTGATTTCGGCATCGGCAACCCGAACTTCGGTGTCTACGAGTACCGTAAGGTTGAGGACGAGGACACTATCCTGGTCCGGGCCATCAAAGCGCGTCGGCAAAGCGCCCAATTCGTCGTTCTGGTCCCGATGACTGCGGTCGTCAAGGCCGACTACGGATGTATGGTCTATGACGAGCCGTCTGGCGCCTGGGCATACGAGGCCCACTACCCGATCCAGTTCACTCTCGATGTCTCTGCCAACAAGGATAGTGTGGACACACTGGGCGGTCTGGGTAACACGGGAACCTTGGCCCTGGCCCCCGGGCAAGAAACCTCCATCAAGGTTCTGGTTCGTCTGTCGGACAACGCGACTATCATCGAGAAAGATGTCCCCGTCACGCTGCCGAACATTCCTACGTCGTACTGGAATATGGTCTTGGATCGGTATCAGGTCATGGCCCCCGAAGAGGCGGTCGAAAGCGGCATGACGATGCAGGAGCTTCAATGCCTGAAGCCTGGAACGTACCAGTACCACAGGACGGATGCTGGCGGCGTCGAAGAAGCGACGAATACGTACGGCGGCGGGAGTCTCCACGTCTACGACGGCACCCCCGGATTCCCGACGCTGGCTGCGTTCAGCGAATACGCCTCGGACGCCACGCGCTTCCCGGTCTCCACGTACTCGATGGAAGGGTCGCATGAGGTCTTCGGAGATCGCGGCTCCACCAGCATCTACGCAGCGCGTAACGAGCTTTCGCGGCTCGCGGGGCGCAGCACGGTATTCCGCGAGTACGTCGGCGCGGACCCCATGTCCGTTGGCCTGCTTGCGTACAAGTTTGACCAAGCCTATTTCAGATTCTACGGCTGGTCCACCAAGGAGGCCCATGGCACATGCTCGGGCCAGCCGGCCACTAACCCGTCGTTCTGCGGACCGTCTATTCCCTATGAATT
>Ga0180217_1001686_pt1 | contig 22901 bp, 17 predicted proteins | sample eDN3rd37CBELigOP_FD_128521 | JGI IMG/M metagenome (GOLD analysis project Ga0180217, IMG submission 128521) | Enriched Organic Plus compost microbial communities from Emeryville, California, USA - eDNA 3rd pass 37_C BE-Lig OP (version 2) (version 2) ... | reverse complement strand
GACCCATCCTCGGCTGGAAGATCGCGGCCACCAGCGCCGCCGGCCAGGCGCATATCGGTGTGGACGGGCCCCTCGCCGGCCGCATGCTGGCGGAGGCCGTCCATCCCGACGGCGCCACCCTGTCGCTTGGCGCCAACCGCATGCTGGTCGCCGAAGTGGAATTCGGCTTCCGCCTGGCCCGCAGCCTGCCACCGCGCTCCGTGCCCTACACCCAGGCGGAGGTGATGGCTGCCGTCGCCGCGCTCCATCTGGTGATGGAGGTGCCGGATTCGCGTTTCGACGACTTCGTCACCGCCGGCGGGCCGCAACTCATCGCCGACAATGCCTGCGCCCATCAGTTCGTCCTTGGATCGGAGGTGCGGGCGGACTGGCGCGGCCTGGACCTCGCGGCGCACCGCGTCGTCGCGAGGGTTGCGGGCAAGGCGGAATGCGAAGGCTGCGGCGCGAACGTGCTGGGCGATCCGCGCATCGCGCTCACCTGGCTGGCCAACGAGTTGTCGCAGCACGGGCTCGGCCTCGCGGAAGATCAGATCGTCACCACCGGCACCTGCGTCACGCCCTTCGCCATCGCACCGGGCGACTCGGCCGAGGGCGACTTCGGCCCGCTTGGCGGAATTTCAGCGCGCTTTCTGGCATGATGCCCCGCAGCGAGGATTCGCTTGATGATCCCGGACGCCGATAGCTTCGATTATGTGATCGTGGGGTCCGGCGCGGCCGGTTCGGTTCTTGCCAACCGGCTGACCGAGGATCCGAACACGACCGCCTGCGTGCTGGAGGCCGGGCCACCGGACCGCAACCCCTTCATCCACATCCCTGCCGGTTTCATCAAGACGCTGTTCGATCCCTCCGTCACCTGGCAGTTTCGCACCGAGCCCACGGAGAACACCGGCGGCCGCCGCATTGCGACGGTGCAGGGCCGCACCCTGGGCGGCTCGAGCTCGATCAACGGCATGATCTACAACCGTGGCCAGCCTGCGGACCTGGACAACTGGGCGCAGCGCGGGAACCGCGGCTGGAGCTACATGGAATGTCTTCCCTACTACCGCCGCAGCGAGCGCCGCATCGGCTTCGGCGACGAGGCGAGACGTGGCCGGTATGAGGACGGCATCCCGATCACGGACATGGATTGGATCCACCCGATCTCGGAGGCTTTCATCGCCGGCTGCGTCGCCCTCGGCATTCCTCGGAACCCGGACTACAACAGCGGCGACCAGGCCGGGGTGGGCTATTTCCAGCGCGCCATCCTGAAGGGGCGCCGTGTCAGCGCCGCCCGCGCCTTCCTCCATCCGGCGATGGCACGCCGGAACCTCGAAGTGCGCACCAACGCCCGCGCCAGCTGCATCCTGTTCGAGGGCAGGCGCGCGGTCGGCATCCGCTATCTCTCCAAGCGTGGCGGCCAGGCGCGGGAGGTGCGGGCGCGGCGGGAAGTCATCCTGTCCGCCGGCACGGTGAACACGGCGCGGCTGCTGCAGGTCTCCGGCGTCGGTCCCGGCCCGCTGCTGCAGCGCCTCGGCATCCCTGTGGTCCAGGAACTCCGTGGCGTCGGCGAGAATTTCCGCGATCACTACGCCTCCCGCTTCGTCATGCGCGCCAGGCCCGGGGTGCCGACCCTGAACGAGCTCTCGCGCGGCCATCGCCTTGGCGCGCAGATCTTCCGCTGGGGCCTGCGACGGCCCTCCATCCTGGCGGTTGCGCCGTCGCACGTGCACGTGTTCTGGAAGTCCTTCGAGGGCTTGGACGCGCCCGACCTGCAATGCGTCTTCACCCCCGGCAGCTATGCCGAGGGCAAGGTCTATATCCTGGACGACTATCCCGGCATGACGGCGGGCGCATGGCAGCACCGCCCGGAAAGTACCGGCTGGGTGCGCGCACGCAGCACGGATGTGTTCGAGGATCCGGAGATCAACCCGAACTACCTCGCCGACCCGATGGACCGGCGCATCCATCTCGGCGGCATGCGCCTCCTTCGCCGCCTGCTCTCAACGCCGCAGCTCGCGCCCTATGTGGAGCGTGAGACCCTGCCTGGCCCCGAGGTGCAGATGGATGACGAGCTGCTGGACTTCGCCCGCCGCAACGGCTCGACCACGTACCACCTGATCGGCACGGCGCGCATGGGACCAGCCAGTGATCCTACCGCGGTGGTGGATGATTGCCTGCGGGTGCACGGCATGGAGGCACTGCGCGTGGTGGATGCCTCCATCATGCCGAACATGCCCTCGGCCAATACCTATGCGACGACACTGATGATCGCGGAGAAGGCTGCTGACATGATTCGCGGCCGGCACGCGCCGGCGATGGAGAGTGCCGCGGCTGATGCTGCCTGAGTCGCCCGGCCGCCAGGCCGCGCGTATCGGTCGGCATGGCAGGACCCACCTGGTCGTCCGCAGGCACGGCCGAGAGGCACAACCGGGCCGGTGGTCGCGGGCCGCCAGAGCATTCCCCGTCGGCCCGGGTGCCGGGCAAACGCTCCTGCTCCCTGGTGTCACCAGCGTCTTCACCCACGCAGGTAATTCCACCTGAATGGGATCTGCCCCAGCGTCAGGTGTCGAGGCCGAGCGCCAGGTAGAGGCGCGCCGCCGGGGGCCAGGCCTCGACGATCTCGGTTCGGAACAGGTACAGTGCCGCCACGAGGCCGAGCACGACCAGCCCGGTTACGATCCAGGCGAGCTTCAGCACCCCGTCGTGCCGCGGTGGGGCGTCCCCCAGCGGCGGCAGGGGGGGATCGATCAGCTGCGGCCGCCGCGGCGACGCCGCTCTGCGTGGCGGAAGATCGCGCGACGGCAGATCCGGAGCTGGGGGCGTCGTGGCGGACGGCGCTGGTGAGGGGGGCTCGGTGCGCGGCTGCGCTGCTGCCGCCTCCTCCTCCACGGCAGGCCCTTCCGGATGGAACAACCAGTCATGGCCGCATTTCGCACAACGCAGCCGTCGCCCGGCGCCGATCATCCGGTCCGGGACATCGTAGGTCGCAGCGCAGGCGGGGCAGGTGACGCGCATGGTCCGCGAATGTGCGTTGCGGGAGCAACAGCCGCAAGCGGCCGCAACCCCGACAGGGCGGTATGCAGCGGATTTGCCGGAGGTCGGGTCCTGACCCCGTTGGCGAAGCGGCCCGAGGACGCCATTGTCCGCCGCCATGGTGCGCTTCACCGGCGTCGGCCTACGCTACGACGCCTCGGGTGGTCCCGGCGGGAACGGGCCAGCGCCCGAGGTGCTGCACGGCCTCTCCTTCACGCTGCCAGAGGGCAGCTTCCACTGGCTGCTCGGGCCGTCAGGCGCGGGCAAGTCCTCGCTGCTGCGGCTCATGCACCTGGCGCTGCGCCCGACGCGTGGCGAGGTGGAGGTGCTCGGCCATCGGATCGCTTCGGCGCGCCGCGCCACCTTGCCGCGCCTGCGGCGCCGAATCGGCGTGGTGCACCAGGAGTTCCGTTTGCTGCCGCATCTCTCGGCCTTCGATAACGTGGCCCTGCCACTGCGTATTGCCGGGCGGGATGAGCAGCAGATCCGGGCCGATGTGTCTGAAATGCTGCGCTGGGTCGGCCTTGAGCATCGCGCCGAGGCCCCGCCTGCCACCCTCTCGGGCGGTGAGCAGCAGCGCCTGGCGATCGCCCGCGCGGTGGTGATGCGCCCCTCGCTGCTGGTGGCGGATGAACCCACCGGGAACCTCGATTCGATCCAGGCGCGTCGGGTCATAGCGCTCCTCAGGCAGATGCACCGGCTCGGCACCACGGTTGTCGTGGCGACGCATTCGGAGACGCTGGTGGAGGCGAACCCCGCCCCCGCCCTGGTGCTGGAGGCTGGCCAGCTGGTCTCGCATGGCTGAGGCACCATTGCGGAGAAGCCGCGGGCGCGACCCGCTCGGCCTGCGCCGCGCCATGGCGGATCGGCTGCTGCCCGCCCTGGTGGCGGCGATGGTGCTGCTCGGTGCGCTGGCCCTGGCCGGGGCGGAGGGCGCTTCGGCTGTGGCCGCGCGCTGGCAGGCGGGCGCGGCGGCGGCGATGACCGTGCAGCTTCCCGCAGGCACGCCCTCCCGACGAGTCCAGGCCGCCGTTGCCGCGCTCGCCGCCCTGCCGGAGGTCGCCGAGGCGCGCGCCATGGGCGAGGACCGGCTCTCGGCGCTGCTGCGCCCCTGGCTCGGGGACGTGCCGGCGATACCCTTGCCGGTGGTGATCGAGTTGCAACTCGACCATTTGCCCGCTGCACCGGAAGCGGTGGCCGCACGCATAGCGGCCGTGGTGCCGGACGGCTCGGTGGAGGCGCATGGCGTCTGGGTCGCGCGGCTGGTGGCGCTGGCGCGCAGCCTGCAGGCGGTCGCCTTCGCGGCACTGTTGCTGGTGGCCGGCCTGGCCGTTGCGGTCGTGACGGTCGCCGTACGCGCCGGTATCGCGGCGCGGCGGGAGGCGATCGGCATTCTGCACGACCTCGGCGCCACGGATGCCGACATCGCCGGGCGGTTCGCCGGGCGGGCGGCGCTGCTGGTGGGCTTCGGCGGCCTGCTGGGGACCGCGGCGGCGGTGCCAGTGCTTGCCGCCTTCGCGGACCTTGCCGCGCCATTGCTCGGCGGACAGCCCGCGGCCTCGGTCTGGGATCTGCCCTGGCACAGCCTGCCCTGGGTGCAACTCGTCCTGTTGCCCCCATTTGCCGCGGCGCTCGGATGGCTCTCAGCGCTCGTGACGGTGCGTCTCTGGCTGCGAGAGTTGCCGTGACCGGACCCAGGGGGCGCACCGGCACTGCACGCCGTGGCACGCGGATTCTGCATGCCCTCCTGGCCGTCGGCGCCCTGCTGGCGGTGCTGCTCGTCCTTGGCTTCCTGTGGTTTCTCGACGCAGCAGCCGCTACGCCCTCGGATCCGGAGCAGACGACGGACGGTATCGCCGTGCTGACCGGCGGGGCGGAGCGGGTGCAGACCGGGCTGCGCCTGCTGGTGGAGGGGCGGGCGCGGCTGCTACTCGTCTCCGGCGCACACCCGGACGTCACGCTTGCCGACCTCGCTCGTGTTGGCGGGATGGAGACGGATGCGCTGGTCGGGCGGGTGACGATCGGCCGGGCGGCGCGCACCACGCGCGGCAATGCCGCGGAGATCGCGGCCTGGGCCAGGGCGCGTTCACTGCATTCGATCCGCGTCGTCACAGCCGGCTACCACATGCCGCGCGCGGTGCTGGAACTACGCCGCGCGCTTCCCGAGGCCGTGCTGGTGCCGCATCCGGTCGTCCCGGCCAGGCTGCGCGATGCGGCGGCGCCAGCCCACTCGCGCACCTGGTCGCTGCTGGTCGGCGAGTATCTGAAGCTCCTTGGCGCCGGGCTCGGGCTCAGCCGCCCCGACGCGTTGGCTGTGACGAGCCTGGCCGCGCGGCGAAACGGACGATAAGAGGATTCCCTGCGGCACCCGGCGACGATTCCACGCTGATCTCTGGCGCGGAGATCGGCATTCTTCCGCGGACATCTGATATATGAGCAAAGAGCGTTCTTCGCGCCCTTCGTGGTGTCCGTGGACCCGCTCGGCGGCAGACCGGCACGTGATCATCGGTGCGTGCCGGACGCCATCTGCTGGATCGTGCAGCGGCCTCGCTGGACCTCCGTGTTCCGCCGCTGGGTCAGCCCCGACCTCCGGAACGTATGCTGACGCCTTGGCTGACCGCAGCAGCGAAGCCTCCTGGCGCCTGACGCGCTGAAGGCTTCCTGGACAGGTTCAGGAACAGCAGCCATGTCGCGGCATCACCCGCGGCGGCTACCCCCCGAAAGCCCCCTCGGCTTCGCCACGCTTGCCTTCCTCCGCTCCGGACCAGGCTCGTCCATGCGGACTAGCGCTGTGATGTCGCCACGGCCAGGAAGTTCGCCAGGCTGTCCTCAGCGACCCGGGCCCATTGCGTCTGCTCGATGCGGAACTTGTCCCATTGCGCGTGCAGCCGCTTGAAGCGCGGGTTCTGTGCGCCGATCTCGGCATAGAATTCCTGCGCCGCGTGGTAGCAGGCCTGCATCACCTCCCGTGGGAAGACACGCAACTGGGTGCCGGCTGCGATCAGGCGGCGCATGGCTGTCGGATTCTGCACGTCGTAACGCGCCGCCATCCAATGCCAGCCCTCGGTGCAGGCAGCCTCCAGTACGGCCTTGTAGGTGGCGGGCAGCTGCTCCCAGGCACGGATGTTGACCATCATGTCGATGCTCGGCGAGTACTCCCACCAGCCTGGGTAGTAGTAGTACTGCGCAACGCGATTGAAGCCGAGCTTCTCGTCGTCATAGGGGCCTACCCACTCGGCGCCGTCGAGCACGCCGCGTTCCAGCGCCGGATAGATGTCGGCGCCGCCGAGTTGCTGCGCCACGATACCGAGCTTCTGCAACACGGTGCCGCCATAGCCGGCGATCCGGAACTTCAGCCCCTTCAGGTCTTCGACGCCCCTGATTTCCTTGCGGAACCAGCCACCCATCTGGCTGCCGGTGTTGCCGGCGGGTATGCCGACCACGCCCTGGTCGCGATAGACCTGGGCATAGAGCTCCCGCCCGCCACCATGTGTCAGCCAGGCCCAGTGCTGCTTGCTGGAAAGACCGAAGGGCAGGCAGGTGACGATCGCCAGCGAGGGGTCCTTGCCCAGGTAGTAATAGCCGCTGGTGAAGCCGCACTCGACATTGCCGGCACCCACGGCGTCCATCACCTGTAGCGCCGGTACCACCTCGCCGGGACCGAAGATCTGCATCTGGAAGGCGCCATCGGTCATCTCCGCGACGCGCTTCGCGATGTATTCCTGCGTGCCGTAAAGCGTGTCGAGCGACTTGGGGAAACTACCCGGGCAACGCCACCGGATGCGCGGCTGCGCGCTGGCCAGGCTGGGCATGGCGAGCATGGTTGCCCCGGCCGCCCCGGCGGCCCCCTGGGCGAGAAGGTGACGGCGTTCCATTCCTGACCCCCCTTGGGTGCATTCTCACGTTTGTGAGAGAGTGCCTGCATGCGTCGCCGCGCGCAACGGCCGCGCGGTGTCCATTGGGCCGCGGCGTGTACCAGCGGCCGCCTGGCCTGGTCGGGGGAGAGATCGGCGATGGATAGCGCACCTGGCCGCACCGGCCTCATCGGACCTGGCAGAATGGGCGCGGCATGTCGTCCAACTCTTTCCGGACGCCGTTCCTCGTCGTGATCCTCAACATTGTCGCTACTCAGTGCGGACGCTGTGGAGAGCCCGTCGGTGACTGGCTGGGAGTGAGGCTGACTCTGCGCTGGTGGCGCCGTTGCTGGAAGCACAGCTATCTTGCCGTTGTCTCCCGACAGCTCGATGCCAGGGCCCTGTCGCTCTCCGCGCTTTCGGATTCGATGTCGCGGAGATGCTGCGCGGCGACAGCCGACGGGGCTTTGCACCTGATCCGGCTTTCCAGGGATCTGCCGCTGTGGGGCGGGTAGGATTTCTCCTCCATGCTCGCACTTCAGCGTGGCCTTGCAGGCATGGTGGCGCCGCGCCTCGAGGCGCAGCCCGTCGAGGCTGCCACAGACGGCCGCCCATTACGGTAAGGCGTGCTGCGATGGCCGCCATGCCAAAGAGGTTTCGCGGCGCGAGAGCTTCCCCGGCGCCAATACGCGAAGCGGGATGACAGGGACCGGCATCAGGAGCGTGACCCGCAGCAGGTTCACCGGGTCTGTGGAGGCGCCCCAGGAAGCCCGGAACGCCGGCATTGCCGGGCAGGCGCCGCCCGGGGGCCAGCGCACTGTAACACGTCATGAACACACAGCCGGTTGCCCCGGAGGCGAACCCCTTGAGAGCCTCGCTGCTGTGTCGCGATACCGACACGAGATCCGTGCGGTAGCGACTTCGGTCGGCATTGCCCGTCAGCATCGAATTCCACTGCCATGCGTTCCGGCGCCGTCGCCGGTCCTGCAGGCTTTGCACCGAAAGGGCTGACTTCCTCGCGAGACGTGCCGTCAGGCGCGCAGAAGCAGGGTCACGGGCTCGCTCCGGCCAGTTCGCGCCGATTAGGGTGATCTGCTCCACCGCGAATGATCGGCCTGCACTCTTCCCGTGACCATGCTTCTGACGCCCGCCCAGGCAGCGGCATCACAATCCGCCACCCCCCTTGCCGTTCCGCCTGTTGCGGCGCGGAGATCGGGAAGCCGCAGCTCGCGTCTGATGCTGGCCGCGGCGGTTGCGCTCCCGCTCATGCTCACCGGCGTCGCGGCCTGGATGGCCTGGCAGCAGGCTTGGCGCGAGGCCAGCAGCGAGCTGATCCGCACGGCCGACGCCGCAGCGGAGTACGCGCGCCGGGTCCTCGACAGCCTCGTTCTCCGCGTGGACCGTGCAAACGACCTGCTGGCTGGGCTGTCCGACGAGGAGGTGCGGGCCCGCGAGACCGAGTTGCACGCGGTACTGCGCCGCGCCGCCTCGGCCAGCCTCGGTGTCGGTGACCGCGGCCCTTGGCTCTTCGTCTTCGACCGCAACGGCTTTCCCTTGGTGTCCGGCAATGTCCCGTCGGTGCCACGCGCGCTATCCGCATCGCAACGCGAGTTCAGCCGGGCGCTCCGTGCCCCGGGCTCGCCTGCCATCCATGTGAGTCCGGTCTATATCGGCAGGATCTCCGGCGTGCCCTTCTTCGCCATTGCGAAGCGCCGCGAGCGCACCGGCAATGGACTGCCGCCCGGCAGCTATGACGGCGTGGTGAACGCCTCGGTCCCGGTGCAGGAGGCGAATGCGGCGCTTCTGCGCCTTGCGGGCGGCAGCGGCGACGTCCTGGCGCTCGTGCGCGAGGATGGTGCCGTGCTTGCCCGTTCGGCCGGGCTCGGTCCGCAGGGGCCGGGGGCTCGCATTGCGGGGGACAGTCCCATGCTGGCCGCGATGCGGCACGGGGACGAGCGAGGGCTGCATGCCAGCCGATCGACGCTGGATGGCGAGGCGAGGGTCGTCGCCTACCGTCATGTCGAGGGCTACCCGGTCTATGCCTCGGCCGCGCGCGCGCGGTCCGCGATCGTTGCGGCCTGGCGCCAGGCGGTGGCGACGCAGCTTGCCGTCGGCCTCCCGGCGACGGGCCTGCTGTTCCTTCTGGCAATGCTGGTGCGGCGCCGGGAGCTCGCGCTGTCGGAAGCGAATGACGACCTGGAACGCCGGGTTGCGGAGCGTACGGCGGAACTGGCGCAGAACGAGGCGCGCTTGCGCCGCGTGCAGCGCGTGGGCCGGGTCGGTGGCTTCGAGATCGACCTGCGGAGCGGCGCGAATTTTCGCTCGGCGGAATATATGTCGGTCCAGGGCAGGCTTCCCGAAGCAAGGATCGAGGCCCATGCCGACTGGGTGGAGCGCCTGCATCCGGACGACCGGGAACGCGCCATGCGCCATTTCCTCGAGGCGGTCGCGGATGATGCGCCGGACACCGAATACGCTCAGGAGTACCGCATCCTCACGCCGGAGGGCGAGACACGCTGGATCGCGGCGCGGGCGGAGATCGAGCGTGACTCGGCAGGGCGTGCGTTGCGCATGGTGGGCGCGCATCTGGACATCACCGAGCTGAAGGCCGCGCAGACGGCGCTGGCCGAAGGTGATGCAAGGCTCAGGGCGGCGCTGCGCGGCGCGCGCCTCGGCGTGTCGGAACGTCATCTGCCGACCTCGACCGCCAGCTGGGATGCGCGCGCGGCGGAGATCTATGGTGGCCTGACGCCAGAGCGGTGCTCGCCAAGCTTCGCAGAGTGGCTCGAACGCATCCACCCCGAGGACCGCACCGCCCATCTTTCCGTGATCAGGGGCGCCATCGCATCGGGCGGGCCGGATGGCTACGACAGCGAATTCCGCTTCCGTCGCGATGACGGCGGCTGGAACTGGGTCGCGGTTCATGGGGCCGTGGTCGAACGGGATCCGGTGACGGGCCGCGGGGTGCGGCTTGTCGGTGTGGTGCGGGACGTGACGGAGCGGCGCGAGAGCGAGGCGGCCTTGCGCGAGAGCGAGGCCCGGCTGCGCCTGGCGCAGGAGGCGGGCGGGATCGGCACCTGGGAAGCGGACCTTGCCAGCGGTGCCAGGAGGTGGTCGGACGGAAACTATCGGCTCTGGGGTCTCGAGCCCGGCACGCCGGTCACTCTCGACCTCATCTTCTCGCTCGTCCACCCGGAGGACCGGGCGCGCCTCCAGGAGGTGATCGCCTCTGTCCTGCGGCAGCCACAGGGCCGCCTGCCGGAGCTGGAATTCCGCATCCATCGCGCCTCGGACGGAGCCGAGCGCTGGTTGCGCTCCTGGGGCGAAGTGATCCTGGGCCCCGACGGCAAGCCTGCGCGTCATCTCGGTGTCATGCTGGACGTGACGGAACGGCGCGTGGCCGAGGATGCGCTGCGGGTGGGCGAGGCGCGGTTGCGGCTTGCGGTCGATGCCGGCCGCCTGGCGGTGTGGGAGGCCGATCTGGTCCAGGACACGGTGATCGGCTCGCCTGAGCTCAACCGACTGCTGGGCTTCCCCGAGGACGCAAGCCCGACCATCGAGGACATACGCGCGCGCATCCATCCTGGCGAGCGAGAGCGGTTGCGGACCGAAAGAGAGGCGGCCCTGACGGGTGGCGAGCGGTTTGTCGAGGCCGAGTTCCGCTATCTCTGGCCGGACGGGTCGGTGCGCTGGCTGCTGCAGCGGGCAGAGTTCCAGCTCGATGCCGGCGGGCGTCCGGCCAAGGCGGTTGGAGTCATCATCGATGTCACCGATCGCAAGCGGACGGAGGAGGCGCTGCGCGAGAGCGAGGCCCGGCTGCGCCTGGCGCAGGAGGCAGGAAAGATCGGCTCCTGGGACTGGAACCTGGAGACCGGCGCGCTCCACTGGTCCGAAAGCTGCCACCGCCTGTTCGGTACCGATGCCGCGACCGCCCCGAGCTACGATGCCTGGCGGGCCGGCATCCATCCTGCGGATCGGCCCGAGGTCGATGCGGCGCTGCGGGCCGCATTGGATGGCACCGCTGCCACCTGGGAGGTGGAGTTCCGCTTCACCCGGCTATCGGACCACGAGCTGCGATGGATCGTGGTGAGGGGCAGTATCCTGCGCGACCCCATGACCGGACGGCCGCGGCGCGTGCTCGGCATCGCGCTGGACACGACGGGCCGCAGGCTGGCCGAGGAGCAACTGCGCCTTCTCGCGCGAGAGCTGGACCACCGGGCAAAGAACGCTCTCGCCGTGGTGCAGGCGGCGGTGCGACTTACGCCCAAGGAGGATCCGGCGGCCTATGCGCGGGCGATCGAAGGGCGGGTCAGGGCACTGGCCCGCGCGCACACGCTGCTGGCTGAGGGGCGCTGGTCCGGTGCCGATCTGCGGAAACTGGTGAAGCAGGAGCTCGCACCCTTCCTGCTGTCCGCGGATGCCGTGCCCCGGAGCGTGCCCTGTGTGGAGCTGTGCGGCCCTTCCGTGCACGTGATGCCGGCAGCGGCGCAGGGCCTCTCGATGGCGCTGCACGAGCTGGCAACGAACGCGACGAAGCACGGCGCCTTGTCCGTTCCCGGCGGCGTGGTGCAGCTCTCCTGGACGCTGGACCGGGAAGGCGATGCGCTGCGGCTCCGCTGGGTGGAGCGGGGCGGTCCCCCGGTTCTGCCGCCGACTCGCCGCGGGTTCGGCTCGCGGGTGATAGAGGCAACGGTCCGCGATCAGCTCGGCGGAACCGTGCGCCGCGCCTGGGAGCGGAGCGGCTTGGTCTGCGACCTGGAGATACCGCTGTCGCAGCTGGCCGACGCCTGACACGCGGCTCCGCCATGTTCGTGGCGGCGGGACATGCGACGGGCGGTCGCCGTCTCCGGGACGTCGGCCAGTCGTGCGCGGTTCGACCTGGCTGAGGCCACTGTGTTCGGTCCAATCCATAGCGGACCAGGGATCGTGACCTGGGCCGCCGCTGCGCGTGAGGATCGCACTCCGGATGCCACGTGCTGGACGGTCTCGGCCAGGGCCGGCGGAGGAGGGCAGGTTTGGGCTGCGCGATGCCGGGTTCCCGCGCGACATCGCGCATCGGTGACGCCGGGCACGCGCCGCCGGCGCCAGGACCTCGCCGTCGGGCGCAGCGATCCAGCAGACCCCCGCATATTCCAGACGAGGAGAATGCCATCCTTGCGCCAGAGCATTCCCTTGGCGAGTTGCGCACTGCAGCCGCTCGTGACGATATGCCGCTTCGGCGGGCCCGGTCTCCCGTGCCTCAATCCTGGTCCTCGACAAGGTGGGGAAACCGGCGGCGCAGCTCCTCGGTGGTGAGGCTGTCGGAACCCGCGAAGGATTCGAGGACGCGGGCGAGATCGCCGGACCGCATGGTCTGGTCGCACTCGGCTCCGGCGGCAGCGAGACGCATCAGTTCCAGCACGCGCTCGCGCGGCGACAGGGCCAGGAGGCGCTGGGCGGCGTCCCGGCTCGCCTCGTCCTGCTTCTGCCCGAGGTCGTCCCGGGCCTCGACCGGCAGCCAGCCGGATCCGGGCAGGGTGTCGGTGGTCGGCATGTCGTCTCCTTCACGCCACCGCGGCCCAATGCCGTCGAACGGTGTGCCTGCCACGGGAGCGCGGTGCGGGTCGGCGAGGTTCCCGACGGAAGGTCCCTGCGGAGGTGCCGCCCCGGTTGTGCGCCGGAAGCGCGGCAAAGGCATCCTGGCGGGGCGGGGCCGACCGGTGGTGTCCCGCCCGGCATGTTCTGCCCGGCGAGGGCTCGACCTTCGGGCGCTTCGCACGGCAACTCGTACCGTCGGTCCGTGACCTGACCTTCCGCGCCGCCCGCTCGTACCGGCACCTTGGGTGCCGACTTGTCGCTCCTTCATCCGTGACCAGCAGCAGGCACGCCGGCAGGGCTGGCGGGCAGGAGTGGGGCTGCCCTCAGCCTTCCGCGCCGCCCGCCGTTGCGGAGGCCTTCGCGCGGCGCCGCCTTGCCGCGCGGATCTGTGCCAGCGTCACAGGCCGGAATTCCCAGACATCCACGCCAACATCGGCCTGCCGCGGCAGCGGAGCCAGGCGGCCGTGGCTGTGACCGTGCAGGTTGAGCCATCCCCGGCCCATGTTCCGCCAGCTGCGGAACGGGTAGTGGCAGAGCACCAGCCCGATCCCGTCCACCACGATCTCCGCATAGGGTTGCACGCTTGCCCAGCCGGCGAGACCGGTCGTCGCACGGGAGTCGTTGTTGCCGACCAGCAGATGCTTGCGGCCACGCAGCCGGGCAAGCAGCTCCGACCGGGCGCTCTCGGGCAGCCCGAGGGCGAAGTCGCCGAGATGCCAGACCTCGTCCTCCGGGCCCACAGCCGCATTCCAGCGCTCCAGCATTGCTGCGTCCATGGCCGCGACGGAGGCGAAGGGGCGGCGATAGAGCGCCCGGGCCCCCGCATGGCCGAAATGCGTGTCGCTGGTGAAGAAAACGGCCATTCCGGTTCCCTGACCCCGTGCGGTCGGTCCGTCGCCGGGCACTGGCCCAAGGGCGCCAGGGCCGCATCCGCTGCCCGAGGATGGCGCGAAGAAAGTTGCTCGTCTTCCGGAAACGGAACTGGCTCCGACCTGTTCTGCTGCGGTCGACCAGGAAAGGGACTTCCGGAATGGATGCGCGGGTCGAGCGGCCGGGGCCACAGGCGATGCGGCGGTCACGAATCCGGGAGGGGCTGCCCTTCCCGCTTGGCGCCACCTGGGACGGGCTCGGCGTGAACTTCGCCCTGTTCTCGGCCCATGCCACCAAGGTCGAACTCTGCCTTTTCGACGACGCGGGCGAGCAGGAGCTCGAGCGCCTCGAGCTGCCGGAGTTCACCGACGAGGTCTGGCACGGCTACCTGCCCGACGCCCGCCCGGGCACGATCTACGCCTTCCGTGTCCACGGCCCCTACGAGCCGAAGGCAGGCCATCGCTTCAATCCCAACAAGCTGCTGCTCGACCCCTATGCGCGCGCCATCGTCAGCGACCTGCGCTGGGGGCCGGAGGTCTTCGGCTATCGTCTCGAGACCGGCGACGATCTCACCTTCGACGACCGCGACAGCGCGCCCCTGATGCCGAAGTGCCGCGTCATCGATCCTGCCTTTACCTGGGGGCGCGTGCGGAGCCCGGCGGTCCCCTGGGAGCGCACGATCATCTACGAGACGCATGTAAAGGGCTTCACCCGCCTGCATCCGTCCCTGCCGGAGGAGATGAAGGGCACCTATGCCGGCCTGGCCGCACCGGAAGTCGTGGCCTATCTGCGTGAACTCGGCGTGACCTCGGTCGAGCTGCTGCCCGTCCACACCTTCGTCAACGACTCGCTGCTGCTCGACAAGGGACTGACCAACTACTGGGGTTACAACACCATCAGCTTCTTCGCTCCGGCGCGGCGCTACGCCCGCTCGCCGGCCTTCGCCTTCTCCGAGTTCAAAGAGATGGTGGCGCGGCTGCATGACGCGGGCATCGAGGTGATCCTCGATGTCGTCTACAACCATACCGCCGAGGGCAATGAGCGTGGGCCGACGCTGTCCTTCAAGGGCATCGACAACGCCAGCTACTATCGCCTGCTGCCGGACCAGCCGCGCTACTACATCAACGACACCGGCACCGGGAATACGCTGAACCTGTCCCATCCGCGGGTGCTGCAGATGGTCACCGACAGCCTGCGCTACTGGGCCAACGAGATGCGTGTTGACGGTTTCCGCTTCGACCTCGCCACCATTCTCGGCCGCGAGCCCTCTGGCTTCGACGAGGGCGGCGGCTTTCTCGACAGCTGCCGCCAGGACCCGGTGCTGAGCAGCGTGAAGCTGATCGCCGAGCCCTGGGATTGCGGCCCGGGCGGCTACCAGGTGGGTGGCTTCCCACCGGGCTGGGCGGAGTGGAACGATCGCTTCCGCGACACCGTCCGCGCCTTCTGGCGGGGCGACGAGGGCCAGGCGGCGGAGCTTGCCACAAGGCTCACCGCCTCGGGCGACAAGTTCGACCGGCGCGGCCGCAAGCCCTGGGCCAGCGTGAACTTCATCACCGCGCATGACGGATTCACCCTGAACGACCTCGTCTCCTACGACGACAAGCACAATGAGGCGAATGGCGAGGACAACCGCGACGGCCATTCGCACAACCTCTCCTGGAACCATGGTGTCGAGGGTCCGACCGACGACCCGGAGATCCGCGCGTTGCGCGAGCGCCAGAAGCGCAACCTGCTGGCGACGCTGCTGCTGTCCCAGGGCACGCCGATGGTTCTGGCCGGCGACGAGTTCGGCCACACGCAGCGGGGCAACAACAATGCCTATTGCCAGGACAACGAGATCACCTGGGTGGATTGGGCCGGCATCGGCGAGGATGGCCATGCGCTGGCGGCCTTCGCGCGCAAGCTGGTCGCGCTGCGCCAGGGCTTCCCCGTGCTGCGCCGCGGCCGTTTTCTGACCGGCACCTACAACGAGGATCCGGGCGTCAAGGACGTCACCTGGCTGACGCCATCGGGGACGGAGATGGAATCGGAGCACTGGGCCGACCCGAACACGCGCTGCTTCGGCATGCTGCTGGACGGACGTGCACAGGCGACCGGGATCCGCCGCCCGGCCTCGGATGCCACGCTGCTGCTGGTGCTGAATGCGCACCACGATGTGGTGGAATTCTCCCTCCCCGAGCCGCCGGAAGGCCAGCGCTGGTTGCTGCTGGTCGATACCAACCGCCCGGATCTGGACGAGCCCGAGCCCTTCGAGTTCGGCCACGCCTATCTCGTCACCGGGCGTTCGCTGCTGCTCCTCGTGCTGCATCCGCAGCGAGGCGGCGGCGCGATCCTTACCGCGGCCCGCACGGCCTTGCTGTCCGGCGCCTCCCCGCCATCGCTGCCATAGGAGGCACGGAGCACCCATACCTCCGGCCTGGCGATCGCAGACCACGGGGTGGCCCTGCGTCACGCCGCCTGGGCCGCCGCTGCCGGGGTGACACGGTATCTCTCGGGGCGGGAGCGCCCCGAGAAGGCATGATTCACACCGTGACTCAGCGACGACCGGCTGTCCGTCCGGCACCGACGCGGCCGTGAGCGTCCTCGGCCTCGCCATGGCAGCCTTCTCCGGTCCGGGTCGGTCTCGGCCTGGTCAGCAAGCCGAACGGACAGCGCGGGCTGGCGTTGGACAGGCCATGCGTGTCGGAGAAGAGGCGGTCGCCCTGCTTGATGATGGAAGTACCGCCCATGGTGGCTCCGGCGGTGGTGCCCGGCCGGCACCGGGGATCCTGTGGCCCGGTCGGAATGTCTGGCGCGTGGCGCAAGCCAGGCGCGCCACTGTCCTCCAGGACGCTGCCGCCTATTACGACGCCTTGCGCCGGACGATGCTGAATGCGCGGCGATCGATCCTGATCGTCGGCTGGGACATCGACAGCCGTACGCCGCTGGTCGGCGAGAGTGGTACGGCCGAGGATGGCCTGCCGGTATCCCTGGCGGCCTTTCTCACCGCACTGGTCGGGCGCAACTCGAAGCTTTCGGTCAGGCTCCTGCTCTGGGACTACTCGGTCCTCTATGCGCTCGAGCGCGAGTTGCTGCCGGCGCTCCATCTCCAGTGGAGCACACCGCCGCAGATTGAGCTCTGCCTGGACGATACGGTGCCCTTCGGAGCCTCACACCACCAGAAGCTGGTCGTCGTGGATGATGCCGTGGCCTTCGCGGGAGGCCTGGATCTCACCATCCGGCGCTGGGATACCTCGCGCCACGACCCGCGCGATCCGTTGCGCCTGGACCCCAACGGCAAGCCCTATGCGCCCTTCCACGACGTGCAGCTCATGGTGGGCGGGCCGGTCGCGGCGCATCTGGGCGAACTGGTGCGCAACCGCTGGGCGCGTGCCGCAGGTGAAAGGCTGCCGCAGGCCGAGCCATCCGACGACGATATCTGGCCCGACGGCATCCTGCCGGACTTCCGGGAGGTGACGGTCGGCATCGCCCGCACGCAGCCCGCCTGCGGCGATGCGCCGGCGGTGCGAGAGGTCGAGACGCTCTGCCTCGACATGATCGCGGCCGCACATCGCTGGATCTACATCGAGAATCAGTTCCTGACGGACACAATGCTGGCGCGCCGTCTGGTCCTGAGCCTGCGCGAACGACCGGAGCTCGAGGTGCTGATCGTCGCGCCAAAGACGCACCATACCTGGCTTGAGCACCGGACCATGCTCGCGGGTCGCATTCGCTTCATGCAGGTCATCCGCGAGGCGGGGCTGGGCGGGCGGGTCCGGCTGCTCTACCCGCAGGTCCGCCATCGGGGCTCGACGAGCGAGGTGATGGTCCATGCGAAGGTCATGGTGGTGGACGACCGGCTTCTTCGTGTCGGCTCGGCCAATCTCTGCAACCGCTCGATGGGCACCGACACGGAATGCGACCTAGTGATCGAGGCCGCAGGCCAAGCTGATCGCGATGCCATTGCACGGGTGCGGAACCGGCTCCTCGCCGAGCATCTCGGGGTCTCGCCGGAGAAGGTCGCGACGCAGCTCAGGCGGACCGGGTCGCTGTTCGGGGTGGTGGATGCCTTCAATCGGGGACACCGCCGATTGCGGCCGATCGAGGACGGCCCGCTTGCCGCCGGCGAGGTCGCGCCCCTCGTCGAGGCGGCGGCCGACCCCCGGCGGCCGATCGGCGCCACCGAGTTCCTGGCGGATTTCAGCGGCAACGGGCCGCCGCCCCGAAGCCCGGTCCCGGTTCTGCTGCGCGCCTGTCTCGTCCTGCTGCCGATCCTGCTGCTGATGCTCGCCTGGCGCTACACGCCGCTCGCGGGATTGCTCGATCCGGCAGCGTTCAAGGCGGCGCTCAACGCGGGGGGGCACTGGGGGCCGGTGATGGCGCTCGGCTTCTTCCTGGTGCTCGGCTTCCTCGCCTTTCCCGTGAACGTGCTGATCATTGGCACCGCCGCGGCCTTCGGCGTCTGGCCCGGGCTTGCCTATGCGGCGGTTGGCGCGCTGGTCAGCGCCGCGGCCACCTACGGCCTTGGCCGGGGACTCGGGCCGGGGTTGCTGCGGACCCTGCTGGGGCCGCGCGTGAACCGCATCAGCCAGAAGGTCAGCCGAAACGGCATCCTTGCGGTCACGATAGTCCGCCTCATGCCTGTCGCGCCCTTTACCCTGGTGAACCTGGTGGCTGGCGCGATGCGGATCCGCTTCCTGGACTACATGGCCGGTACCGCGCTTGGCCTGCTGCCGGGCGTGGTGCTGATGTCGGCCCTGGGCGACCGCCTGTTCTGGATCCTCGATCGCCCATCCCTGGCGAACCTGCTGCAGCTGGGGGCGATCCTGGTGCTGTGGGCCGGCGTGACCTGGCTGCTGCAACGGGTCGTCTCGCGCCTGCGACACGAGGCGTGAGGAGCCCGCAGCTGCCCCTCCGTGTCATGACATGGAACATCCATGCCGGCATCGGCGCCGACGGGCGCTACGACCTGACGCGGATCCTCTCGATCATTAACAGGCAGGCGCCGGACATCCTCGCGCTGCAGGAGATCGATGCGCGCGGCCGGACCGGCGCAGCGCAGCCCTTCGGCCTGTTGCGGAAGGCCCTCGGCAGCCACGCGGTCGAGGCTCCGACGATCACGGCGGAGGACGGCTATTACGGCCATATGCTGATCAGCCGTTGGCCCATTCACGAGGCGGGGCTGCATGACCTGTGCTTTCCCGGCCGCGAGCCGCGCTGCGCGATCGTCGCGACCATCCTCTCGCCGGCGGGGCCGCTCCGGGTGCTCTCCGCTCACTTCGGGCTGCGCATGCGGGAGCGGCGATGGCAGGCCGCACGGCTTGGCCGCCTGGCCCGCGATACGCCCGACCCTGTGCTCGCCCTGGGCGATTTCAACGAATGGGCATGGCGAGGCGCGGTCCATCGCGCCTTCGCCCGTGTGTTCCCCTCCTGGACCCGGCATCGGACCTACCCGGCTCGCCTTCCGCTGTTCGCGCTGGACCGCATCTACTGCCGGCCGCGGGAGATCCTCGGGCCCAGCTGGACGGACCCGGCGGCACGGGGAGCCTCGGATCACCTCCCGCTGATCGCGGAAGTCGAGCTCGCGCCCAGCGCATCCGACCGGAAGTGCCGAGCCGATGCCGAAGCCCTGTCAGCCCGCGAGCCGTTGCCGCAGGCCGGATCATGAAGCGCCACTCGAACAGGAAGGCGGCCTTCGGGTCGAGGGCAGCCGCACGGCCCTCGGCACACAGCGCATGCGGGCTGCCATCCGTGGGAAGGCGCGCCAGCGCTGCGGCGACACGAGGCGCTGCGGCAGGCCAGGCAACTCGACTGCCAGGAGGGCGGTCGTGCCGGGCGACCCGCCGCGGCGCAACCCGGTGGCCGGCCGGTCCGTTGGCAGCAGTGGGAATGGTGAGGACAGGGGGGATAGCGAGGGAGGCGGATATGCCAACGCGACCTCCGCGGCACAGCGACGACAGGGCCTCCGCACATCCGGATGCCGAGGTCGTGGAATCCGGCGACGTGTTCTTCTTCTATCGCCCGAAGGTCGAGACCGAGGATCCGGACGGCCTGGGCGACGTGCAGCGCTTCCACATGGTGCTGCGTCCGGAGAAGGGCGCGCCCGCCCGCCTGGTCACCATCGGCCGCAAACACCTGCCTGAGGTGGAGGAGCATGAGCGCGTCTGGGGCTTCGTCGAGAAGGCGGCGAAGAACGCGCAAGAGCTGAGGCGGGAGCTGGACGAGCGGCACTACGCGACCAGGACGCGCGGGACCCGGAACCAGCCCGCGGCGCGCCCGGCGGGCGAGGGCGTCTATGCGCTGGTGCGCGACGGCCGGGCGCTCTACCTCGCCTATGAGCTGGAATTGCCGGAGCGGCCGGGACCGGTGCAGAAGGCGCTGAACATCCCGCCACGAGCGAGCTTCGCGCTGTCGATCAAGAACCCGGAGCGGGGATCGCCATCGCGGGCGGGGCTCGGCCCCGAGCGAGAGGCGCACTATCGCAAGGATCTTCAGAAGGAATTCCGTGGCCGGCGCTTCGCTACCGAGGATCCGCACCTGCTGGATGTCGAAGGTGCGGAGTTCGTGCTGGTCGGTGCGCGCCTCGATCCGGAGGCCGAGCTGGGCATCGAACTGCCCGCCGAGCACGAAGCGGTGGACACGGCGGAGGTCTTCCGCCGCTTGCGTCTCGACCGCGGCGGCCGCCCCATTGAGCCGCTCACCCGCGGTGAATGGGCCTGACCGCCCGCAACCAACGCGCAGCAAGCCCGATGCCACACCCCCAGCCCCATCGCCGCTCCGCCCTCCTGCCGCTGCTTCCGGTGTTGCTGCCCTGGGCCTTGCTGGCCGCGTGCTCGACCGCCACGCCGGAAGCGTTCGACCACCGCATGGCGACCTATGTCGGGCGGCCGGAGGCGGAGGTGGTGGCCTCGCTCGGCGTGCCCAACCGGACCTATGATGCGGACGGGCGCCGTCTGCTGCAGTACGAGTTCGCGCGCCGGTCCTCGGCTCCCGCCATTGTTCCGAGCATCGGGCTGGGCTTCGGCAGCGGGGGCTGGGGTGGTGGTTGGGGTGTCGGCACCGGCCTCGGCCTGGGCATTGGCGGCTATGGTGCTGTTGCCGATGCCTGCGTGCTCGTGTTCGAGTCCCGGGACGGGCGGATCACCGGCTTCAACCGCAACGGCCCGGGCTGCGTCCTGCCGGCTGCCTGAGGCTCCACCATGCGGGTCGGCGCTGCTCGCCGACGCTCCGCCGTTCGGCCGGTGCAGGTCTTGCCTGCTGGTCGCCGCTCCCGAGGAGCGGGCCGCTCCCGCCGGTCGCCATCGGCCGGTCCATATGCGCTTTGTCGCTCGTCGCGTACCGCCCTCGGTGCCGTGTCCGTCGCCTGGTGGTCAGCACGGCCGTTGCAGAGCGCCGCGATGCGAGAAGGGTCTCTCGAAGAGCGCCTCCACCAGGATGCGATGTGATGCGGCATGGCTCTTGCTAAGCCGTCAGGCGGCTCGAGTAGCGGTTTCCGAATTGAAGGTTCTTCTGGTTGACACTGAGCCGGAGCGGGCGCGCATCCTGGAAGCGCATCTCGCCTCCGCCGGCGCCACGGTGACAGTTCGGCTTCGTCCGGGCGAGCAGTTGCCCGAGGCGGTCGCGCGCGAGGCACCGGACGTCATCATCGTGGACATGGCGCGCCCGGACCGCGACTGGCTCGATGACATCCGACGCGCCACGCATCGCGATCCGCGCCCGGTCGCGATGTTCGTGGATGTCGACGACCCTGCCTTCATGGAAGCAGCGATCGAGGCCGGCGTCTCCTCCTACACCGTGGTCGGAACTGCGATGCCGGACGTGAAGCCCGTTATGCGCGCGGCGGTCGCCATATTCCGCCGCTATCGCCAGGTCGAACTCGAACTGCAGCGTGCAGAGTCCAGCCTGCGTGAGCGATTGCTCCTGGATCGGGCCAAGAGCTTCCTCATGAAGCACCGACGCATGACCGAGCCGGAGGCGCATCGCTGGCTTCGGCGTCAGGCGATGGAGCGTAGTCGGCGCGTGGCCGATATCGCCGCTGAACTGCTGCGGGATGCCGGCGAGGAGGAGGCCCGGAAGAATGCCTGACCAGACCGCGGGAGGCGCCGTGACCATGCGTCTCGGCCTGCTCCGTCTGACGGACGCCGCGCCCGTTGCGCTCGCCGCCACCTCCGGCCTTTTCAGCGAAGAGGGGGTCACGGTCGCGCTCTCGGTCGAGCCTTCCTGGGCCAATGTTGCGGACAAGCTCGCCTTCGGGCTGCTGGATGGGGCGGTGATGCTGCCACCGCTGGCGCTTGCCATGGAACTCGGCCTGCGTCCTGCGGCTGCCCGGATACTGGTGCCGATGTCGCTCAGCCTGAACGGCAACTCGGTCGTGCTGAAGGAGGAATTGGCCGCGCATGTCCTGCAGGGTGGAGCCCGGCCGCCCGCGCTGGAGGCTGGGCGGCGTCTGGCCCGTCTGCTGAGGGGGGAGCGGAGGCGCCCACGCCTCGCCGTGGTGCACGCCTTCTCCACCCACGATCTGCTGCTCCGCTACTGGCTGGCGGCCAGCGGCATCGATCCGGATGAGGCGATCGAGATGACCGTGGTGCCGCCGGCGGACATGCCGGAGGCGCTGGCCGCGGGGCGCATCGACGGCTTCTGTGCCGGTGCTCCCTGGGGCGCCGTCGCCGCCCGGAATGCCGCCGGGCGGGCGGTCGTGCTGTCCTCCGGGATCTGGCGCAACCACCCGGAGAAATGCCTTGCGGTGCGGGCGGATTGGGCCGAACGGCACCCCTGCGCCTTGCGGGCCGTGCTTCGGGCGCTGCTTCGTGCCGGGCCCGCCTGCGACGATCCTGCCCGGTCTGCCTCCCTGGCTGCGCTACTGGCCGAGCCGGGCTGGGTCGGTGTCCCTGCCGATCTCGTGGCCGCTTCCCTGACCGGAGGAGCCGGTGGCGACGTGGATCGTTCACTCTTCGCCGCGCATGCGGCTGCCTTCCCGTGGCGGTCGCATGCGCGTTGGTTCGCGGAGCAGATGGCGCGCTGGCGCAGCTTGCCCGCGGAGGCGGCGAGCCGCGCCGAGCGCGCCTATCGCCCCGATCTCTACGCGGAGGCGGCCCGCGACCTGGGCCTGCCGGTACCGGGTGCGGACCGCAAGACGGAGGGCGGTCACGACGCGCCCTGGAGTCTGACGACCGATTCCGCGCCGCTTTCGATGCTGCCTGACGTCTTCTGCGACGGCGCGCGGTTCGGGAGTTGAGAAGGGGAACGATCCCTCTGGCGAATGTCCGGGCGTCGGGAGCACCTCCACTCCCTGGTGGCGGCACTACTTCGGGCTGTCCCAGGCCGATGAGCACGCTGACGATTTCGCCCAATTTCATGTGTGGCCGGGCATTCATGCCTAAGTCCTGGGCGCGGCGGGGCATCTCGCTACATCATGGACCTGTGCCAGCCGTCCCGGCGCACTGGCACGAGCGTTGCTTTGCATGGGCGTGCCTCAGGGTCGGTCCAGGCAGACCGTCGCAGTGCACACGAGCGCCCCTCAAGGGCGGGGGGTGCCCGTCAGCGGGCCGGCCATCCGGCCCAGAAGCATGACCGACAGGTCAATGGCGGCCTGTGAGCGGGCGCATCAAG
>Ga0180217_1001685_pt1 | contig 22904 bp, 24 predicted proteins | sample eDN3rd37CBELigOP_FD_128521 | JGI IMG/M metagenome (GOLD analysis project Ga0180217, IMG submission 128521) | Enriched Organic Plus compost microbial communities from Emeryville, California, USA - eDNA 3rd pass 37_C BE-Lig OP (version 2) (version 2) ... | reverse complement strand
CCGTCGGTCAGCTCGACGTCGACGAGGATCTCGGGGTTCGACTGGGTGCCGACGGTCGTGACCTGGAACGTCGCCTCGGCGTCGTCCGGCACGGTCGCGTTGAGCCCGTTGGCGACGGCGACTCCGGTCACCAGCACCGCCCCGACCATGATCGAGCGCCCGATGGCGGGCTTGGGCAGTCGGCCCTGCAGGCCGAGGGCGAACAGCGCGCCGCACAGTCCGGCGGCAATGCCGGTCGGCACGGTCATGGCCAAGCCCTCGAGCCACATGTCCTGGGCCCAGGGGAACTGGAAGACCCGCTCGGCCCAGAGCAGCTCGGTGACGGACCCGGCCGTTGCGATCACCAGGCCACCGACCGCGCCGAACCACAGCGGCTTGTCCTTCAGCCTCGACAACGCCAGCAGCTCGATCAGGACGGCGCTGCCCAGGTACAGCGGGAAGACGTTCTCGGCCTCGCCGAAGAAGTCGGTGATCAAGAACGCGACGATGCCACGCACCAGCAGGAAGAAGATCGCCGCAGCGATCGCGGCACCGGGCCCGACGTAGAGGCGGGCCGCCACCAAGGCGATACCGGCTGCGATCGCGATCATCATCGGCTCGAAGACGAACCGGAACTGGGCGATGCCGAAGTCGAACTCGGCTTGGAACACCGACAGACCGATCAGCAAGCCGCCGAAGGCCATCGACAACATGACCGGGTCGATCCAGCCGGGCTTGGCCACACCCTTGGCCTCCGAGGCGTAGTCCGCCTCACGGTGCAACATGATGATGCCGGCAGTCGACAGTCCCGCCCCGCCGATCAGCATCAGGTGCGTCGGGCCCCACAGCGTCACGTCCTGCCCGAACAGCCGGTGCCAGACGTCGTCGAGCGGGAAGCCGATGAGGGCGTACAGCCCACACGCGGCGATGAAGATGCCGCTGACCGGCGCGTACCAGTGACGCGTGATGCGCACCGACGCGATGCCGGGCTTGTGCCCGTCGCGCGGGAACACCACGGCGGACATGCCGGCGACGAACAGCGCGAACAGTCCGTACAGGATCAGGTAGTGGGCCGGATTGGCCAGCGGCCCCTCGTCGCGGCCGCGGCCGGCGTGCAGGCTGACGTCCCACAAGAAGCCCAGCAGGGCCACGATCAGCGAGCTCGCCACGAACAGGGTCGGGATGATGTTCCACCCGGGGGTACCGAACCGTTCGCTGAGCGTGTCGCCGAGCTTCTGGAACCACTCGATGCGGTGCGTGCGGTGAGCCCACGCGATCCACATCAAGATCACCGTGACGACTCCGGCAGCCGCGCTCAGGCCGATGACTTGGTCCAGGGCTGCTCCGCCGACGGGCGGCGGATCGGCAGCGATGAAGTTCGACATACCGTGAGTATGGTCAGCGACCATGTGACATGGCAAGTGTCAGATAGCGATCGTGTGCGACGTCACGAACCGACGACTTCGTGCGCCTCGAGCCCCTTGGGCCCCGAGACGACCTCGCACGTCACGGTCTGCCCGTCCTCGAGGGTCTTGTAACCGGCCGAGGCGATCTTGGACCAGTGGACGAAGACGTCGTCGCTCTGACCCTCCACCTCGATGAAGCCATAGCCCTTGTCGGCGTTGAACCACTTGACGGTCCCCTGCGCCATGGCGACCAACTCCCACCTGACTCGTGCCGACGAACACCCGCCATGTCCGTCTGTGCTGACAGTATGCGGGTCAGCAGCCTCCGGCAACCGCGGGGATGATGGAGATCTGGGTGCCGTCGGGAGTAGCGGTGTCCAGACCCTCGGCGAACCGGACGTCCTCCTCGGCGACGTAGACGTTGACGAACCGGCGCAGCGCCCCGTTGTCGTCGATGACGCGCGCCCTGATTCCGGGATAGCTGGCCTCCAGCGAGTCGATCACCTCGACGAGGGTCGCGCCCTCGGCCTCGACCTGTGACCGGTCTTGCGTGTAGGGGCGCAAGATCGTGGGGATCCGGACGTTGACACTCATGATGCTCCTTGGGCTCAGGCGATTCGGGCGGCGCTGAACGCGTCGTAGGTGGGTGCGATGGTCGCGAACGGCCCGACGGTGCCGGACACCGCATCGAGCGTCTTCAGGCCGTGGCCGGTGTTGATGACGACGGTCTCCAGATCGGGGTCGAGCAGGCCGGTCTCGACCAGCTTCTTCAGCACCGCGACCGTCGTCCCGCCCGCGGTCTCGGTGAAGATGCCCTCCGTCCGGGCGAGCAGCACGATCGCCTCCTGGATCTGGTCGTCGGTGACCTCCTCGACCGCGCCACCGGTCTGACGCGTGATGTCGAGGACGTAGATGCCGTCGGCCGGGTTGCCGATGGCCAGCGACTTGGCGATGGTGTCGGGCTTGACCGGACGAATCGCGTCGACACCGGCCTTGAAGGCGATCGCCACCGGGTTGCAGCCCGCCGCCTGAGCACCGAAGACGCGGTAGGGCTTGTCCTCGACGAGCCCGAGCTCGATCAGCTCCCCGAACGCCTTGTGCACCTTGGTCAGCTGCGAACCGGATGCCACCGGAATGACGATCTGGTCGGGCAGGCGCCAGCCCAGCTGCTCGGCGATCTCGTAGCCGAGCGTCTTGGAGCCCTCGGCGTAGAAGGGACGGACGTTGACGTTCACGAACGCCCAGCCGTCCTCCTCACCGGCGATCTCGCTGGCGAGCTTGTTGACGTCGTCGTAGTTGCCGTCGACCGCGATCAGCTTGTCGGTGAACACCGCCGAGTTGACCTGCTTGGGTGCCTCGAGGTTGCTGGGGATGAACACGACGGTCGGGATGCCGGCCCGCGCCCCTGCGGCAGCCACGGCATTGGCCAGGTTGCCGGTCGAGGGGCACGCGAAGACCTTGCTGCCCAGCTCGCGGGCAGCACTGAGGGCGCACGCGACAACGCGGTCCTTGAACGAGTTCGTGGGGTTGGTGCTGTCGTCCTTGACCCACAGCTTTCGCAGACCGAGCTCGCCAGCGAGGTTGCGCGCGTCGAGCAGGCGGGTGAATCCCGGCTCGAGGTTGGGGCTGTCCTCGATGTCGTCGGGAACCGGGAGCAACGCCTTGTACCGCCAGATGTTGGACGGGCCCGCCTCGATCTGCTCGCGCGTGACGGTACCGAAGTCGTAGCCGATCTCCAGCGGGCCGAAACACTCCTGGCAGGCGTAGTGCGGGCCGAGGTCGCGGGTGGCGCCGCACTCGCGGCAGACCAGCTCGGTGGCCCGGCCGAAGGCGCCTTCGCGGAGCTGGGTCGTGGGCTCGGCGGTGAGGGTCATCGTGACTCCTGTCATCTGTCCCGTGACGACGATCGTCCGGGCCGGACTTAGCACCTGGTCGTCTGGACGACTGGTTGCTGGGGCTTCATCGGGCCGGTCCCTCTGCCCCTCTTGATGAGAGGGCACCAGCGTAGAAGCCTGTCTCACGATGTGTCCAGTTGGTCCGTATCGTGAGACGTCACCGTCCGATCACTGGACACGGCGGCTGAACCGCAGGCGCACCTTCCGGTAACCGCCGTCCGACAGGTTCGCCAGACGCTCGAACGGGTTGTACGAGGCGTGGTCGCCGGACAGCAGCCACGAGACCCCCATCAACACGACGTACAGCAGCACCATGACCGGTCCCAGGCAGAACGCGTACTGGGTGCAGTGCCGATCCTCGTGCCGCAACAGCGCGGGACGCGCCTCCAGGTACATCCGGTCGTGGCGGCTGATGATCACGCTGCCGACCGTGAACGCCGAGGCCATCGGGAAGCGGTAGCGATAGTCCGTAGCCAGCCACGTGCCTCGGCCGTGTCGTCGCACGGTCGCTCCCCCCGTGCGCGCGATCGCCAGTCCCAGGATCGTGCTCAGGTTGAGCCAGTTGACGACGGCGCGAACCTGCGTCCACGGCACGGCCACGGATCAGGCCCCCAGCCGGTCCGCCCAGTCGGTCAACCACGCCGCCACGGCATCGGGACCGTCCAGGACCACGTCGGCCCTGGCGACGAGAGCGTCCTGCTCCTCCGATGCCGAGCAGATCAGTAGACCGCGCAGGCCGTCCCTGCGCAGGTCGTCGACCGCGTCGAACGCGGGCAGGTCGCCCAGGTCATCGCCCGCGAACACCACGGTCCGGGCTCCGACCTCGGCGACGGCGCGCCGCAGGGCCTCGCCCTTGTCGCTGCTCGGCATGCGCAGCTCGACGACTTGTCGCCCTGGTTCGACGGCCAAGCCGAGGTCTTCGGCGAGCTCTCGCAGCGGCTGCTCGAGTCGGTCGGTGACGTCGGCGGACAACGTACGCGTGTGCACCGCGATCGCCAGGATCTTGTCCTCCACCCGCGCAGCAGAAGCGCCCGCCTGTTCCAGCACGTCGGGCAACCGGTCGGCGAGTCGCTCGATCTGCACCGGACGGTCCGCCTCGCCCGATCGGCCGGCAGAGGCGTCCCAGAACTCGGCCCCGTACTGCCCGTGGATCGTCAGTCGCTCCAGGCCGGGCACGTCGGCGAACCCGCCGAGCTCGAGCGCCTGACCAATCGGCCGACCTGTGATGATCGTGATGGCACCCAATGCCCGGCCGAGTCGACCCAGCGCCGCGACGGAGTCGGCGTGGGCGAATGCCTCGGTCGGGTCGTCGACGATGTGCGCCAGGGTGCCGTCGAAGTCCAGTGCCAGCAGAGTGCCCGCCGGATCGTCCAGCGGCGCGCTGATGGAGCCGGTCATGGGCCCAAGTCTTGCGGCCCCGACAAGATGACCGTCAGCCGGTCGGTCCCCATGGGGTCGAAAGCAGGCCTGATCCGATCGATTCCCATGTCGTCGGCCAGCAGCCGACCCTGCTCCTCGAGTCCGGCCGGCACGTAGACCGTGTTCGAGGGGATCTGGCCGTTCCAGTCGCCGACCGTGCCGATCGTCCATCCCCGGGCCTGGACCTGGTCGGCGAAGCCCGCTGCCAGGCCCCGGATGCTGGTGTTGTTGAACACCGAGACCGGGACGGTGCGCTCCGGCTCCGGCGTCGTCGCGGACGGGGTCGGCGTGGGCGTAGGGGTGGCAGTCGGTGTCGTCGCCACGGGGGCAGGTGTCGTCGCCGAGGCCGTGGGGGTCGGCGCTGCAGCGGTCGAGTCGGTGTCCCCGGTCAGCAGGAGGGCTGCCAGACCGCCGGCCGCGACGACGCACACCACCAGCGCACACACCACCGCCCAGGCCGACGGGATGATGCCCGGCCGGTTCGGCGTCCTGCGATGACCGCTCACGGCCGAAGCGTCACACGTCGATGCCCAGGCGGCGAGCCGACCTGGTGCGCTGGCGCTGAGCCCGCAGGCGGCGCAGTCGCTTGACCAACAGCGGATCGAACGCGAGCGCGTCCTCACGGTCGATCAACGCGTTGAGGATCTGGTAGTACCGCGTGGTCGACATGTCGAACTTCTCGCGGATCGCCTGTTCCTTGGTGCCGGTGTACTGCCACCACAACCGTTCCAGGGCGAGGATCTCGCGGTCACGATCGGTGAGGGACTCCGGGACGGGAAGGCCCGTGGGGGTCGGCTTCTCGGCGGCACTCATATCACGATCGTACGACATGAACTACACACGTGTCATTCGACGTCGAAGATTCACTTCGGAGAGTGTCGAGACCCCCCGGCGGAGGTGATCTGGACTCGCATCGCAGCTGCGAGCTGCTCGGCATCGACTAAGGTCGAGCCATGGCCAGCACGGCGGACTTCGTGGTGATCGCCAACCGCCTGCCCGTCGACCGAGTCACCGACGCTGACGGTTCCACCATGTGGCGCACCTCTCCAGGTGGACTGGTCACGGCGCTCGAACCGGTCATGCGGCGCAAGGGAGGCGCTTGGATCGGCTGGCACGGCGCGGCCGATGAGAAGGTCCGTCCGTTCCGGCACGACGGCATGGACCTGGTGCCCGTCCCGTTGTCGTCCGACGAGGTCGAGGACTACTACGAGGGCTTCTCGAACGCGACGCTGTGGCCGCTGTACCACGACGTCGTCGTGTCCCCCGAGTTCCACCGCGAGTGGTGGGACGCCTACGTCCAGGTCAACCAGAGATTCGCGAACCGCGCGGCGAAGATCGCTCGTCGCAACGCCGTCGTCTGGGTCCAGGACTACCAGCTCCAGCTCGTCCCGCAGATGCTGCGCGAGCTGCGCCCCGACCTGCGCATCGGGTTCTTCCTGCACATCCCGTTCCCGCCGACCGAGCTGTTCCAGCAGCTGCCGTGGCGGCGCGAGATCCTGCAAGGACTGCTCGGCGCCGATCTGGTGGGGTTCCAGATGCCCGGCGGCGCCCAGAACTTCGTCCGGCTGGTGCGCCAACGTGTCGGCCACAAGACCCACCGCGACAGGGTCTACCTGCCGGACGGCCGCACGGTCGTCGCCCGGGCGTTCCCGATCTCGATCGACGCAGCCGGGTTCGAGGCGTTGGCGCGCACCCCGGCGGTGCTGGAACGCGCGGCCCAGATCCGCGCCTCGCTCGGCAATCCCGAGACGCTGCTGCTCGGGGTGGACCGGCTCGACTACACCAAGGGCCTACGGCAACGCCTCCGGGCGTTCGGCGAGCTGGTGGCCGACGGTTCGCTGCCGGTCAGCGCCACGGTCTTCGTCCAGGTCGCGACGCCGTCCAGGGAGCGGGTGCAGCAGTACCAGATCCTGCGCGACGACATCTTCCAGCTCGTGGGCAGCATCAACGGCGACGTCGGGCGCATCGGCGAGCAGCCGATCCAGTACCTGCACAGCTCCTATCCGCGAGACGAGATGGCCGCGCTCTACCGGGCGGCCGACGTCATGGTCGTCACGCCGCTGCGCGACGGCATGAACCTGGTGGCCAAGGAGTACGTCGCCTGTCGGTACGACAACCGTGGCGCCTTGGTGCTGAGCGAGTTCGCCGGCGCTGCCTCAGAGCTCAAGCAGGCGTACCTGGTCAACCCGCACGACATCAACGGTCTCAAGGCGGCCCTGCTCGAAGCCGTGCGCGCCGACCCCAAGGAGAAGACGCGACGCATGAAGGCGTTGCGCCGACAGATCGTCGAGAACGACATCGACCGCTGGGCCACGAACTTCCTCGACGAGCTCGCCGACGTCCGAGCGCCGCACGGCAAGACCGTCCGCCCCGTGTAAGGGCACTCGCGGAGCTAAGGTGACGGCCATGACGTCCGCGCCACTTTCGCCGCGGGTCAGACGTGGCTACGCGCTCGGCAGTGTCGCCACGGGAACGTTCGGCACCGTGCCCGGACTGCTGCTGTTGCCGTACCTGACCGACGTGCTGGGGGTCGCGGCGTTCGTCGCCGGCATCATCGTGTTCGCACCCAAGGCGTGGGACGTGCTGCTCAACCCCGTCGCCGGCCGGATCAGCGATCGGCACGAATCCCCCAGCGGGAGACGCCGACCGTTCCTGTTGCGTGGCGGCCTGGCACTCGCCGCCGGTTTCGCCCTGCTGTTCGCCGGTCCGACGTCGCCGACCGGGATCGCTGCGGCCTATGTCGTCGTACTGTTCCTCGCGTGCGCCACCGCGTACGCGTTCTTCCAGGTGCCGTACGTCGCGATGCCGGCGGAGCTGACGCTGGACTACGACGAACGCACGCGCCTGATGACGTGGCGCGTCGTGGTGCTCGCGATCGCGATCCTGCTGTCGGGTGCCACCGCACCGATGGTCGTCGAGGCGTTCGACGACGAGGTCACCGGCCATCGGGTCATGGGCGCGTACGTCGCCGTGATCTTGCTAGTCGGTGTCGTCGGCGCGTGGTACGGCACCCGTGCGGCACCCGAGCACCGCGTGGCCAGCGCGGAGGGCTCGCTCGCCGACCAGCTGCGCCTCGTCTCCCGGGCCCCGGACTTTCGTGCCCTGCTGATGACGTTCGTGGTGCAGGCACTCGGCGTCGGGACCATGCTGGCCGGGGTCGCCTACATGGCCGACGACGTCCTCGACTCCCCCGGCGCAGCCAGCGTCCTGTTCGCGGCGTTCGTCGGGCCGGCGCTGCTCGTCACGCCCCTGTGGGAGCGGTGGGGCGCCACCCGCACCAAGCGATCGGGCTACACCGCGGCATCGGTGGTGATGGCGGCCGGAATGGCGCTCGTCTTCGGCTCGCCCGTCACCACGCCGGTCCTGCTGTACGTCGCGGCCGGACTGACCGGAATCGGTTACGCCGGTGCCCAGGTGTTCCCGATGGCGATGCTTCCCGACGCGGCAGCACACGACGCGCACCGCTCCGGGCAGAACCGCATCGGGGTCTACACCGGGGTGTGGACCGCGGGCGAGACGCTGGGGTTGGCACTGGGACCGGCGCTGTTCGCGATCGTGATCGCGCTCGGTGGCTACGAGTCGTCGACCGCCGGTGTCGACGTCACGCAGTCGTCGAGCGCTGCGTGGGCCATCCGGATCGGCTTCGGTCTGCTGCCGGCGCTCCTGGTGCTGACCAGCCTGCTGTTCCTGCCGCGTTACCGACTCGATGAGAGGCTCGACCGATGAGTCCCGATGACGTCGTGTCCCGCCTCGAGCAGCTGCGGGCGAACGACTTGCCCACCCACGGTGGCCGAACACTGGCCTACGTCTACGACTCCGGTTCGTCCGACGCGGACGCGATCGGCCGACACGCTCTGGCGATGTACGCCAACAGCAACGGGCTCGATCCCACTGCGTTCCCCAGCCTGTTGACGATGGAGCGCGAGCTGATCCATCTGGCTCGCGACCTGTTCCACGGCCCCGGAGCCGTCGGTACCGTGACGTCGGGCGGCACCGAATCGATCCTGCTGGCCGTCCAGACCGCCCGCGATGCCGCAGGCGTGCCCGATCCGGTGATGATCGTGCCCACCACGATTCACGCCGCGTTCCACAAGGCCTCGCACTACTTCGGCGTGCGTCGTGTGCCGGTGGACGTCGACCCCACTACGCAACGCGCCGACCCCGCCGCGATGGCGCGGGCGATGGACGAGCACGCCGGTCACGTCGCGCTCGTGGCCGTCTCCGCACCGTCGTACGCCCACGGCGTGATCGATCCGGTCCAGGAGGTGGCCGCCGCGGCCCGCGAGCGAGGGTTGCGCCTCCACGTCGATGCGTGCATCGGCGGTTGGGTGCTGCCGTGGGCCGAGGAGATCGGCCGCGACGTTCCGCCGTGGGACTTCCGCGTCGACGGCGTCACGAGCATCTCGGCGGATCTGCACAAGTACGGGTACACGCCGAAGGGCGCCTCGCTGCTGCTCCATGCCACGGCCGACCTGCGTCGGGCGCAGTTCTTCGCCAGTGCCGACTGGCCCGGCTACACGATGCTGAACTCCACGACCCAGTCCACCAAGTCCGGCGGCCCGCTCGCCGCTGCCTGGGCGGTCGTGCAGACCATCGGCCGTGACGGCTACCGCGACTTGGTGGCCCAGACGCTCAAGGGGGTGGACGCCTTGGTCGACGGCATCGGGTCGATCCCCCACCTGCGGCTCGCGACGACCCCCGACTCGACCCTCGTGACCGTGTACGCCGACGAGTCCTGCGACGTGTTCACGATCAGCGACCTGATGCTCGAACGGGGTTGGTTCGTGCAGCCGCAGATGTCGTTCGGATCGCTTCCGCCGTCGCTGCACCTGACGGTGTGCGCTGCCACCGCGTCTGCCGTGCCCGAGCTGCTCGACGCCCTGCGCGCAGCGGTCGACCAAGCCGTCTCGGCCGGGCCGATCGTCGTCGACGCCGAGTTGCGCGCGGCGGCTGCGGCCATCGATCCGCAGACGCTCGACGACGCGGCGTTCGACGGACTCCTCGCTCTTGCCGGCCTCGGCGGCGAAGGTGGGGTGACCGTCCCCGACCGGATGGCGCCGGTCAACGCACTGCTGGACGTGGCGCCGGCCGCGTTGCGCGAAGCACTGCTGATCGCCTTCCTGGACAGGCTGAGTCGATGACGTCGCAGGTACCGCCGCCCGATGCCGACGAGATCGAGCAGTTCTGGGAGCTGGCCCGGAACCGCCTGCGCACCAACCCGGTACCGGGGTACTTCCCGCCCTCGTCGCTCGACGCGTTGGCACCGCCCGCCTGGGCGTTCGGGGCCACGGTCGATCATGCCGACGAGCTGCTCCGGCTGGTCCTGGACGGGACCAAGACGGCGACCGCGAGTGCCCTGTGGGACTACGAGGTCGACGACGAGCCGGTGCCAAGTGTCGGCGACCTGTCGATCATCCTCGACGGCCGCGGCCATCCGCGCGCGCTGCTCGAGATCGTCGACGTGCGGATCGTGCCGTTCGGCGACGTCGACGCCGATCACGCCTTCGCAGAGGGCGAGGGGGACCGGTCGCTGTCCCACTGGCGCGACGTCCACCGACACTTCTTCACCACGTTCGCAGCCCACGACCGCGGGTTCGACGAGCAGATGCCAGTGGTGACCGAACGTTTCGTGCTGCGGTTCCCCTGAGGAGACAGCGATTCTCCTCCGGCGGATCTGACGATAGGGTCCCCTTCATGACGGAACAGCCGAACCCGCCCCAGCCGGTCAACCCCTTCAAGGGAATTCCCGCCCGCGACGTCTGGCGTGACGTCGTCGCCCTGGGCCTGCTCGTCGCCGCGTTGTTCTACGACTGGAGCCAGGGCGACTCCGGTGCCGAGCTGTGGTACGTCGACATCGCGACGGTCGTCGCCATCACCGGCCTGAGCCTGACCTACCTGGCCAAGCTCGGGGTGCTCGGGCCGAACTGGACGTCGGGGGCCAGCCAGCTGTACCGCCTGGCTTCGGCGTTGCCGTACGCGTTGGCCGTGCTGGCCGTGGTGATTCTCGACATCGCCGACGATCGAGCCGTCGGCGTCGGCGTCGCCGTCGGTCTCGCGGGGGCGGTCCTGGTCGCCCAACCGCGCACTCACGAGCTGCCCGCAACCGTCCTGGCGCCGAGCGACGGCCTGTGGCTGCGGATCACGGCGGTGCTCACGGCCGCCGCCGCCCTGATGATCGTTCTGTCGACCCTGCTGTTCATCGACGACCTGGACGACCGCGGCACCAACGTGGCCGGCATCATCATCTTCGTGCTGGCCGGCGTGATCGTCGCGGCCGCACTCCTCCTTCCGGCCTTGGGGGTCCTGCGCGGACGCCCGCAGAGCGTCGCGCTCGTCGCCGGTATCGGCTTGGGCGTGCTGGTCCTCGGCATGCTGCACATCGACGAGCACAACCTGACGCAGTTCTTCGGTTGGCCCGTCCTGATCGGCGGCTGGGAAGGAATCGACCTGCCCGGATTCGGGGCCTTCCTGCTGGCGGCTGCGGGCGCGGCCGCGCTGTCGCCGGGCGCCTCGCGATCCACGGGCGGCACCACGCACCCGGTCTCGCTCGTCGGGGCCGCGAAGGGGGCGTTCCTGCTGGTGGCCGCCACCGCGCTGGTGCACCTGCTGGCGCCGATCTTCGCGTTGGCCGGGTACGACGGGGCCGAGCTGGGCAGCTCGGGGATCGCGACGCTGATCTGCTACGCCATCGTGCTCGCGCTGGCGCTGCTCGGCTTCGTCTCCACGACTCCCGGGGCATCGGTCAGGGTGCCCGTGACGGCCGCGGCCGGCGCGGCCTTCGTCGTCGTCGCACTCGTCATCGCGATCGCGATCATCGACGAGGGGTACTTCGGGTTCGTCTCGCTCATCGTGGGTAATGCGTCCTATGCGACCGACAGCTGGCTCGTCGCGATCCTCGTCGCCGCGGCGATCGGCATAGCCCTGGTCGGTCCTGCGACGGTCGGCTCGGCTCTACTCCGAGCGTTGCAGAACGCCCAGACCGCGAACGATCCGGCGACAGCGGCTGGCGCACCGCTGCCGACCGCTCCCGCTGCGCCGACTCCCGCGGCCCCCGCTCCGGCCCCCGCGCCGACGCCTCAGCCGGCACCGCCGGTGGTCGAGCAACCCGCGGTCGAAGAACCGGCGACCGAACCCACGCTGGTCGGCGACCCGGGCGACCCGGCGCTGCAGGAGGCGTCCGATCCGGCCACCGAGCCGGCCCGCCTGGCCGACCTGGCACACCATCATCCGCACACGCGCCCGGCGATCGCCCGACACCCGCAGGCCTATCCCGGCCTGTTGGAGTGGCTCGGCTCCCTCGGCGACCCGGAGGTCGACGCCGCCCTGCAGGAACGTCGACCCTGACGGTCAGCCGCCGCCACCGCGGCGGTGGGCGAAGATCAAGTTGGTCTCGGTGCGGGCGACCTCGGGCCGGGTGCTGAGAACGTCGGTCACGAACGATCTCAGGTCCTCGGTGTCGGCCGTGGCGACGTGCAGGTGGAAGTCGTCGGCGCCGGCCAAGTAGTACGCGTTGAGCACGGGGGGCATCGACGAGACCTCGGCGAAGAAGTCCTCCATGCGAGCACGCAGATCGCCCCGGATGCGCACGGCGATCATCGCCTCGATCGGTCGGCCGATCCACGACGGGTCGACCTGGGCGTGAAAGCCCGAGATGACGCCGCGTTCGAGCAGGGAACGCAACCTGATCAGACAGGTCGACGGGGCGACTCCGACGCGTTCGGCGAGCGCGTTGTTGGGCAGTCGGCCCTCGGTGCGCAGCACGTCGACGATCCGGCGGTCGACGGGGTCGAGAACTTCGTTCGGCATGGTGGCTCCTGAGCGTCGGATGTTCGGCAGCAGCCGATCTGACTATCCTATTCCGAATGTTCTTCGGCTGACTCGACAATGATCTGCCGATTGGTTGACGATGGAGGTCAACCGTCGAACAGGAGTCCTGGCCCATGAGCCGTCGTCCCGAGCACGTGGTCGTGGTGGGGGCCGGCATGGTCGGCCTGGCCACGGCGCGATTCCTGCAACGCGACGGCGTCGAGGTGACCGTCGTCGACCGCGACGGCGTCGCCGCCGGCTCGTCCTGGGGCAACGCCGGCTGGCTCGCGCCTGCGCTGACCCTTCCGCTGCCCGATCCGGCGATCCTGGCCACTGGAGTGCGCGCCACGCTGAGCCCCTCGTCACCGGTCTACGTGCCGGTCCGCCTCGACCCGCGACTGTGGAGGTGGTTGGCCTCGTTCGCCCGCCACTCGACTCCGGCCCGTTGGAGTCGTGCGATGCGCGTCTTCAACGCCGCCAACCACGAGGCGCTCGACGCGTTCGCCGAGCTGGAGGCAATGGGCCTGACCGAGCAGACCCGTCCGGCTGAGCCCTTCTTGGCCGCGTTCGCCTCGGCCGTCGATCGTCAGGTGCTGCTGGACGAGCTCGACCAGGTCGCCCGGACCGGCGGTTACGCCGACTTCCACCTGCTCGATCGCGACGAGCTCCACGCCGCGCAGCCCGCGCTGGGGCCCGCGGTCACCCACGGCGTCCGCCTGGACGGTCAGCGCTTCATCAATCCGGGACGGTTCGTCCACGCCGTCGCCGCAGCCGTCGAGAAGGCCGGCGGGACGATCACGCCCGACGTCGACGTCGTCCGGGTCGAGGCAGGTCATCGGGGCGCGCGCGCCGTCGCTCGCGACGGTCGAGCCTTCGAGGGCGACGCCGTCGTCATCGCGACCGGCAGCTGGCTCGACTCGCTGGTGCGGCCGCACGGCGTCAAGCACCACGTCCAGGCCGGCCGCGGCTACAGCTTCACCGTCCACCCCGAGGTGCCGCCGACCGGCCCCATCTACTTTCCGATCCAACGGGTGGCGTGCACGCCACTGGAGGACGCCGAGGACGGCCTGCGGGTCGCCGGGATGATGGAGTTCCGCTCACCCGAGGCTCCGCTCGACCCCCGCCGGATCGGCGCGATCATCGACGCCGTGTCACCGATGCTGACCGGTGTCGACTGGTCGGCCCGCACCGACGAGTGGGTCGGCTCGCGTCCGTGCACCGCCGACGGACTACCGCTGGTCGGCGCGACCCGCACCCCGAACGTCCACGTCGCCGGCGGCCACGGCATGTGGGGCATCGCCCTCGGCCCCCTGACCGGCCGCCTGCTCACCCAACAAATCGTCCACGGCCGCACCCCGGACCTGCTCAAGTCCTTCGACCCCCTCCGCTGACACGGACCCCACCCCCGAATTTTGCGGGGTGATGCACCGGTTCTTGGATCTCGACCAGTGCATCACCCCGCAAAATTCGGTCGTGCGTGCCGGAGAGTGTGCTGGGAGGCGAGGGCGAGGAGGACAGCGGTGGCAGCGACGGAGACCGTGACGAGGAAGGCCGGGTGGTGGCCGCCGTGGTCGGCGAGTCGACCGGCGATCGCGGCGCCCAGGGCGTAGCCGATACCCGTGGCTCCCGCGAGCAACGTCATGGCGGCACCGACGCGACGCACCGGGACGAGCACTCCGGCGAGCGCGAAGTTGCTGATCATGTACGGGGCCACGGCGAAGCCCAGCGCCGCGATCACCGCGATCAACGACGGCAGGGAGTCGACCAGAAGCAGTGGCGACGACAACACCAGCAGCGCCACCGCCGACACCAGCATCCGCGTCGCGTAGAGGACCCGTTCGGGCAGCCCCGCGATCGCCAGCCCGGCGATGACGCTACCGATGCCCAGGACCGCATGGATCAGACCCGCGTCGCCGGCGCGGCCCGCCGCGGTCGCCAGCACCGTGGTGCCGGTCTGGACGCTGCCGAAGATCATCCCGATCAGCAGCTGGGCCAGGACGAGCACCGTGAACGCTGCCGTCCACAAGGTCCCCGGTCGGATCTCGGCACCGTCGACCTGGCGCTCGACGACCCGAGCAGTCGGGTGGAGCGCGAACCACGTGCCGAACACCGCCAGCAACGCCGCACCGGCGAGCAACGCGCCCGACGGGCTCGCAGCGATCGCCAGCACACCGATCAACGCCGGACCGAGCACGAACGAGGCCTCGTCGGCCGCGCCCTCGTAGGAGAACGCCGCATCGACGAGCCGCTCCTGGTCCGTGGCAGCAGAGGTCAACGGGCGCCACCGAACCCGCGCCAACGGCCCCACCTGCGGGATGGCGACACCCGCGATCGCCGAGGCAGCGAAGATCGTCCACCGTGAGGCGTCGGCGTCGGTCACCGCGACGACGAGGCAAAGCCCGGCCGCCCCGACGAGGGACTGCACCAGCACGACGGGACGCTGGCCGTGTCGATCCGCCAGCGCGCCCGCGACCGGTGACCCGACCGCGTTGGCCACCGCGATGACGCCGGCAGCAGCACCAGCGATCCCGTATCGCCCGGTGGCCTCGCTGACCAGCACGAGCACGCCGAGCTGGCTCATGGCGAGCGGAATCCGCCCGAGGAAGGCTACGACGATGTAGGCGGGCCCGACGATACGCAACAGCGCGCGGTACGCAGCAATGGCTGACACTGGTCGAAAGCGTACCGACGGCGATCCGTACGCTCGTCGACAGACCATGACCGACCTCGCACCGAGCACCGTTGTGGAGGAACCCTGACCAAGCCACTCGACCAGCTGATCGCGCCCGACTGGGCCGCCGCCCTTGCTCCCGTCGCCGACGACATCTCCCGGATGGGTCACTTCCTGCGCGCAGAGCTCGCCGCCGGGCGGTCCTATCTTCCGGCGGGCGCCCACGTGCTGCGTGCCTTCGAGCAACCGCTGAACGACGTTCGCGTCCTGATCACCGGCCAGGACCCGTATCCGACGCCGGGCCACGCCGTCGGGTTGTCGTTCTCGGTCGCACCCGACGTGCAGCCGATCCCGCGGAGCCTGCAAAACATCTACGCCGAGCTCCACAGCGATCTCGGCATCGCGCCCGCACCCACCGGCGATCTGACGCCGTGGTCCCGGCAGGGCGTGCTGCTGCTCAACCGCGTCCTGACCGTGCGACCGGGCCAGGCGGGCAGTCATCGGGGGAAGGGCTGGGAGACCGTGACGGAGCAGGCGATCCGTGCGCTGGCGTCGCGCGGCGGTCCCCTCGTGGCGATTCTGTGGGGCCGCGACGCCCGCAACCTGCGGCCCCTGCTGGGCGACGTCCCAGTCATCGAGTCGGCCCATCCCAGCCCGTTGTCCGCCCGGAACGGATTCTTCGGCTCCCGCCCGTTCAGCCGCACCAATGCACTGCTCGAACAGCAAGGAGCCGCTCCGATCGACTGGAGGCTCCGCGCGGCGTGACCGAAGCCGTAGGGTGGTGCTCGTGAGCGAGCAGAAGCCGGTGCGCGATCGCGCCGCGGTGATCGATGACGGATTCGCCGGCATGCAGCGCTGGTCGTTGCGCATCGTCGCCATGGCTGCCGCCGTGTTCGTGCTGGGCTGGGTCATCGGCCACCTGTGGGTCGTGGTGCTGCCGGTGGCGCTGGCACTGATCGTCACGTCGGTCCTGGAGCCGCCGACGTCGTGGCTGCGCCGCCGGAACGTGCCGTCGGCACTTGCGACCGCTGTCGTGGTGCTGGGTGCGATCGGTGTGCTCGTCGGCGTCGTCGCGATCCTCACGCCACAGGTCGCCGGACAGGCACCCGCGATCGCCCAAGGCGCCTCGGACGGACTGCAGAAGATCCGCGACTGGGTCACCGGCGAGCCGCTCAACCTCTCCGACGGCCAGATCGCCCGAGCCATCGAAGCAGTCCAGGGCAAGCTGCAGGAGAGCGCCGCCGCCATCAGCTCCGGTGTCTTCTCCACGATCGGCGCCGCGACCAACGTCGTGGTGAACCTGGTCATCGTGCTGATGCTGACCTTCTTCTTCCTGAAGGACGGGCACCGCTTCATCCCGTGGGCCTGCGCCCTGGGCGGTCGTCGTGCGGGCGAGCACGTCGCGGAGGTGCTGAGCCGCTCGTGGGCCACCCTCGGCAACTTCATCCGCACCCAGACGTTGGTGGCCACAATCGATGCCGTCATCATCGGGGTCGGGCTGGCGATCCTGGGTGTCGAGCTGGCGATCCCACTCGCCGTGCTGACGTTCTTCGCCGCCTACATCCCGATCATCGGCGCATTCGTCAGCGGCGCGCTCGCGGTCCTGGTCACCCTGGTCACCAACGGCACCGGCGATGCCATCTGGGCGCTGGTCATCGTGGTGGCGGTCCAGCAGCTGGAGGGCAACGTGCTGTCCCCCATGCTGCAGGGCAAGAACATGAACCTGCACCCCGCGGTGGTCCTGCTGAGCGTCACGGCGGGCGGTTCGCTGTTCGGCATCATGGGCGCCCTGCTGGCCGTGCCCACCGTCGCGACGGCCGCAGAGGTGCTGCGCTACATCAACGAGCGGATCGACGACGCCGTCGGGCCGGAAGCGCCGCCCGAGGACGCGCAAGCCGCCGAGATCGCGGCCGAGGGCGACTGAAGGTCGATGACGTTCGACCTGACGTTCGGCACTCGGCGCGTGGTTCGCGACCGGGCGCTCGTGATGGCGATCGTGAACCGGACGCCGGACTCCTTCTACGACAAGGGCCGCACCTTCGACCCGGCCGTCGCCCTCGAAGCGGTGCGACAGGCGGTCGGCGACGGAGCCGACATCATCGACATCGGCGGAGTCAAGGCCGGCCCGGGTGACGAGGTCGACGTCGCCGAGGAGCTGAATCGGACGATCCCGTTCCTGGAGGTCGTGCGGTCGCAGTTCGACGACGTCGTGCTGAGCATCGACACGTGGCGCGCCGACGTCGGACGGCGGGCCGTCGCTGCGGGGGCGGACCTGATCAACGACACGTGGGCCGGTCACGATCCAGAGCTGCTGGACGTCGTGGCCGAGGTGGGCTGCGGCTTCGTCTGCTCCCACACCGGTGGCGTCGAACCGCGCACCAAGCCCCACCGGGTCGAGTACGACGACGTGGTCGCCTCGGTCATCGCCGACACCACGACCGCCGCACAGTCGTTGGTCGACCGCGGGGTGCCGCGCGACGGACTGCTGATCGATCCCACTCACGACTTCGGCAAGAACACCCGTCACGGACTGGAGATCCTGCGCCGTATCGACGAGCTGGTCGCCACCGGATGGCCCGTGCTGATGGCGATCTCGCGCAAGTCGTTCCTCGGCGAGATGCTCGGCGGGGTGCCGGCCGACGAACGGCGCCCTGCGACGTTGGCCGCGACCGCTGTCGCCGCCCGCGCGGGTGCCGCGGCGTTCCGCACCCATGACGTGCTCGCCACCCGGCAAGCCCTGGAGATCGTCGCCGGCATCCGCGGCGATCGCGAACCGTTGAGGACCGTCCGTGGACTCGTCTGAGCTCGCCGACTGGTTCGCCGACCACACGTTCGACCGGCCGGCTGTCACCGCCGCCGACGTCGAAGCGCTCAAGCGCAGGCGCCGCATCAGCGCGATCCTGCCCTCGCGGAACGAGGAGGCCACGCTGCCGGCCATCTTGGCCTCGCTGGCCGACCTCGGGGACCTGCTCGACGAGGTGCTGGTGATCGACTCACGCTCCGAGGACGGTACGGCCGACGTCGCTCGTGCCGCCGGTGCGACTGTCGTGACGATGACCGACGACCCCGACACCGGCAAGGGGGGCGCCATGCGGGTCGGTGTGGCGCGCATGACGGGCGACGTGGGGGTCTTCCTCGACGCCGATGTCGTCGACTTCGACCCCGGCTTCCCGCTCGCGCTGCTCCACACGCTGCTGTCCGACGACGCCCTGGTCTTCGTCAAGGGGTTCTACGACCGCCCGTGGAACGGATCGGCCGAGGAGTCCGAGAGCCGCGTCACGGGCGGCGGGCGCGTCACCGAGCTCGTCGCGCGGCCGCTGATCGCCCGGCGGGCGCCCCTGCTGGCCGGTTTCGCCCAGCCGCTGGCCGGAGAGGTCGCGTTCAGCCGCGAGACGCTGCTCGACATGCCGTTCGTGTCGGGTTACGGCGTCGAGACGGCCCACCTGCTGGGAGTCCTGGAGCGCTACGGCCTGGATGCCATGGCGCAGGTCGACCTGGGTGTCCGTCTCCACGGCCATCAGGAGCTCGATGCGTTGGGCGGGATGGCCCTGCAGGTCGCGGCCGCGTTCGACATCTGGCTCGACGGCGTCACCTCGGACGAACGGATGCGCACCACCGTGCGGCGCGACTCCGGCGGCCTGCAGCTGCACGCGGAACCGGTCAGGACCTGGTTGCTCGATCCGCCCCGGTCACTCCAGTGATGCCCGGCTCTCTACAGTGATGCCATGGATGCCGACCTGTCCTTGCTGATCCTGCGTGTCGTGCTCGGTGTGATCTTCGTGCTGCACGGCTGGAACCACGGATTCGGAGCCGGAGGTCTCGACGGCACCACGCGCTGGTTCGCGAGCCTGGGCCTGCGGCCGGCGCGCGTCCATGCCGTCGTGTCGACGTACCTGGAGTTGGCCGTCGGTGCTGCCCTGTTGGCCGGTCTGCTGACGCCGTTGGCAGCCGCCGGAGCGATCGGTGTCATGGCGACGGCGTTCGCGACCGTCCACCGTCCCAACGGCTTCTTCATCTTCAAGGACGGCTACGAGTACGTCATGCTCGTCGCGGCAGCGCTGACCAGCCTGGCGATCCTGGGGCCGGGCACGTGGTCGCTCGACGAGGCGTTCGGCATCCGCGAGGATCTGGTGGGTTGGCAGTGGGGTGTCGGTGCCTTCGCCGCCGGTGTCGTCGGAACGGCAGCAATGCTGGCCGCCTGCTGGCGACCGCCCGCCCAGCAGCAGTGACGCTTCAGGCGATCCGATCGCGCAACCAGTTCTGCGTGCCGGGGCGCAGACCCTTGAGCTTGGGTCGCGAGACCAGCGGGCTCACCGCCAAGGCGGTGCCGTCCGGCAATGACCACTTCACCTCGTGATAGACCCGCGACAACGTGTCGTCGCTGTCGATGAACGCCAGCTGCTCGGCGGCGACCCACACCTCGTGCCACGGGCCGACCAGGTCGTCCGGGAGTGGTTCACCGGTCCACGCGACGTAGACACTCATGGCTCGACCGGCGCGGCCTGCTCGGTGAGTCTCTTGCGGAGCGGGCCGAGGAGCCTGGGACCGCCGATCGTGACGGCCCCCACGAGTCGGTCGCCGTCGGTGAATTCGTAGACGACGTTCTCGCCGGCCTCGTGCGCCACCCAGCCGCCGGCGGTCGCCTCGTCGGGCCAGCCGACGACCTGGATCTTGACGTCGTACTGGTCACTCCAGAAGTACGGGACAGCGTGAGCCAGGAACGGGGGCAGGTCCGCACCGACGATGTGGTGCGCGACCCGGGTGGCGTGCTCGTTGGCCGTGGACCAGTGCTCGCGCCGGACGTGACGGCCCAGCCGCGGATCGAACCACGCCGCGACGTCGCCGACCGCGTAGACGCCCTCGACTCCCTCGACCCGGCCGTCCGCGTCGGTGCGGATGCCGGTGGCGGCATCGAGCAGCTCGGCGATCGGCTCGCTGTCCAGGGTCGTGCCGAATCCGATCAGACCGACGTCGGCGACCAGCTCTCGCCCGTCGGCCAGGGTCGCCACTGCGCGACCGTCTCGCTCGACGACCGACTGGACGGGCGTCCCCGTCAGCACCGTGACCCCACGGTCGCGGTGCAGTCCGGCGATGACCTCGCCCACCTCGGCCGGTAGCGCTCCGGCGAGCAGCGTCTCGCGCGCCTCCACGAGCGTGACGTCCAGTCCGGCGGCCGCAGCGGTGGCGGCGACCTCCGCACCGATGAATCCGCCGCCGAGGACCAGGAGGGAGGAGCCGCCCGCGATCGCCTCGCGCAGGCGCAGGCTGTCCTCACGGGTGCGCAGCACGTGGAGCGGTCCGCCGACGTCCAGCCAGTCCGGGACCCGCGGACCGACACCGGTGGCCACGACGATCGCATCGGCCTCGATCACCTGTCCGTCGTCCGACGTCACCGACCCGGGCACGACCCGGGTGACACGACGTCCCAGCCGGACGTCGACGCCGGCCTCCTGCAGCGTCTCGATGCGCGCCAGCAGGACGTCGTCGACGTCCTTGGTGCCGGCGAGCACTTGCTTGGACAGCGGCGGCCGATCGTAGGGCGGATGCACTTCCGCGCCGATCAGCGTGATGCGACCCTCGAAACCGAGGCGCTGCAGCTCTTGGACGACCTTGGATCCGGCCAAGCCCGCACCGACGACGACGACGTGTTCTGGAGTGCTCACCCCTCGACCCTACTCAGCGGTCACGTCTGCACACAGATGTGCTCGAATCCCGCCGACGACGCAACCGATCTGCCACGATGATCGAATGAACCGCTGCACAGCCCTGCCGTCCGCACTGGCCGGAGTGGTCCGCACTGCCGTCGGGGTCGCCGGACAGGTACGACCCAGCCTCGGTCCCGTCCGGTGGCGCCCCACGCCCGGCTTCTACGAGCGGGCGGCGCGACCCGGCTCGGGTGCCCCCGGCGAGGTCGTGTCGAGTGAGCCGATCGACGCCTACCTGCTCCCCGGGCTGAAGCTACGCGCCCGGACCTGGCGCATCCTGTATCGCTCGACACGGTTGGACGGTTCGCCGACGCTCGTCTCCGGAACGCTGTTCGTCCCCCGAGAGCCACGTGGAGTGGTGTCCTACGCCCCGGGCACGCACGGGTTGGCGAACTACTCGGCGCCGTCTCGTCTGATCACTCGTGGCCTGGAGTGGGAGGCCGCCGTCGTGGCCCGTCTGCTCGCTGCGGGGCACGCCGTGGTGATGACCGACTACGAAGGCCTCGGCACCCCAGGTGACCACCCGTACGTCATCGGTCGCACGTTGGGTCGCAACGTCCTGGACGCCCTGCGCGCCGCGCACTCCTTTGCCGACGCCGCCCTCTCCGACGAGGTGCCCAACGCTGTCATCGGCTACTCCGAGGGAGGTCACGCCTCGGCGTGGGCCGGCGAGCTGCATGCCACGTACGCCCCCGACCTCGACATCGTCGGCATCGCCTCGGGGTCGGTGCCGTCGGATCTGGAAGCCGCCGGCGAGCACATCGAGGGATCACTGTTCTCGTTTTTCGCCGGCTACGGCGCACTCGGGCTGAACTCGGCCTACCCCGAGCTGGACCTGGAGTCCTATCTGACTCCGGACGGCGAGAAGCACATGTACCGGCTGCGCCGTTCGTCGATCGTCACGGCGGCGATTCGCGGACCGCACTTCGCCGGGGTCGACGACCTGATGACGGAGAACGTCCTCAAGCGGGAGGAGTGGCTGGCGCGCCTGCGTGAGAACAGCTTGGGCTCGACCGCGCCGGACGTGCCGATGTACCTGTACACCTCGCGCCTGGACCCGCTGGTACCGCCGAAGCACACCCGGGACCTGGCGGTGCGCTGGCGGGCGCGTGGTGCCGACGTCACCCTGACCGAGGTGCCCGGCGTCGACCACATCACGGGCCTGGCACTCGGTGCCGACGGCGCGATCCGCTGGCTCGATGCGCGGCTGCGCAGCGACGTGGCCGAAGCGCAGCGCGCGTCTCGATCGGCGTGACCATGACGCAGATCGCGATCGTCCTCTATCCGAGCTTCACCGCGCTCGACCTGGTCGGCCCCTACGAGTCGCTGCACTACCTGCCGTCGGCCGACGTGCGGTTCGTGTGGCACCAGACCGGTCCGCTGACGGCCGACTCGGGCGTCCTGACGATCGGTGCGACCCACACCTTCGAGGAGACTTCGTCCCCCGACGTGGTGCTGGTACCCGGCGGTCCCGGTTCGGTCCGAGCCGCACAGGACGAGGTACTGCTCTCGTGGCTGCGCCAGGTGTCGACCACCGCCGACTGGACGACGTCGGTGTGCTCGGGTTCGGTGATCCTGGCCGCCGCTGGGCTGCTGACCGATCGGCGCGCGACGTCTCACTGGATCACGCTGCCCGTCCTGAAGACGTTCGGGGCCGTCCCGGTCGGCGACGAACGCATCGTCGTCGAGGGTCGGATCGCGACAGCAGCGGGGGTCTCCGCCGGCATGGACCTCGGCTTGTGGCTGACGGCGCAGATCGGTGGCGAGGAACGTGCTCGGGCGGTGCAGCTCGGCCTCGAGTACGACCCGCAGCCACCGTTCGACAGCGGCCACGTCAGCCGCGCCTCCAGGCGGTCCAAGGCCATGGCGACCGCGATGCTCAGCCGCGACGTGGTGCGCACGGGTCAGCTCGGAGCCGCGACCCAGATGGCATGGGGCCGGACCATCAACGCCGTGCGGACCGCCTCTGCCCGCCGCCGTCGCGGATCATCCGGTCGCTGACCCGCAGCCGGCCCAGCACGGG
>Ga0180217_1001680_pt1 | contig 22981 bp, 20 predicted proteins | sample eDN3rd37CBELigOP_FD_128521 | JGI IMG/M metagenome (GOLD analysis project Ga0180217, IMG submission 128521) | Enriched Organic Plus compost microbial communities from Emeryville, California, USA - eDNA 3rd pass 37_C BE-Lig OP (version 2) (version 2) ... | reverse complement strand
TGGAAGGCCGATGATCCGCCGGAGTCCTCGGCCGCGACGATCCCGCCCGGGATACCGTGCGTTGAAATCGCGGGGCAGTTCGTTGCCGCGAGGCTGGAACGCAAGACGCCGCAGGCCCCGCCCAACTGGATGCCCTGGGGCGTTCAGGTGGCAGCGCACTGGTCGTCGAAAACGGCACTGTCGCTCTATTCCGCGCTCCAGCGGGAATTTCCGAAGCTGCTTCGCGAACGCTCGCCCATGCTTGTGAACATGACCGGCGGAAGGTCCGCGCGCCGGACCGCGGTGCGTGTGCCCATGCAGACGCGGGCGGACGCGGACAAGTTCTGCAACGAATTGCGCGCCGCCGGCGGAAGCTGCGTGGTGCTGAAGAGCCCGCGCGCTTCCGCGGGCGGCTAAATCGTCAGGCCACCACCAAAACCAGGCCGACCGCAGCGACGCATGCGGCTGCAATGCGGCCCGGCACGGCGCTCTTGGCGAACCGCGAGCCCGCGATGCCCACTGCAATGCCGGCGGCATGGATCAGCGCGGTCGAGATCGCAAAGCCGAGCATATAGGGCGCCGCCGCCCCGCCCTCGGGAAGCTCCGCGCCGTGGGCGAAGCCGTGGAAGAGCGCGAACACGCCGACATAGGCCATCGCCACCGGCGCGGGCATGCCGAGGGCCAACGCCACCGGCAACGCAATGGCGACGGTCGACAGCGCGATGCCGAGTTCGATGCCGGGGATTTCGACGCCGCTGAAGCCGATCAGCGCGCCCGCCAGCATCATCGTGACGAAAGCGCCGGGCACGAGCCAGACCGCGCGTCCGCCGAGCTGCGCCGCCAGGAGGCCCACGGCAAACATCGCCAGCAGATGGTCGAGACCGCTGAGCGGGTGCGCGAAGCCGGAGGTAAAGCTGAAGCCGACGTGCAGGCCGGTATGGGCGTCGGCGGGCCCGGCGATCAGCAGCGCAGCAGCAAGGCCTAAAAGAACGGAATTCAGTCGCATCGGGATTCTCCGGAATCGGCGCTTGGCGGATGGATTTTCAGTTTTCCGTGCCGGTTGGCAACCGGAAACATGCAACGGGCTTGCCAACTCTCCCGCGCTGCGGCCACGGCATTGCCGACGTGCGGCCTCATTCGTGCCCGGAACACTAACGACAAAAGCAGCGCGAGGCGGCATTCGTCAGACGGCTTGGTATTGCGTGCACGGTCTCAGCCCGGACGCATCCAAGCGGGGATATCGGGGTCCGTGTTGTGTTGCGTCATGCCGCGACTGCGCTCACGTGCGTAATTTCCACCCTCGTACTCTTCACTGCCGTTCCAAGCCTTGTCTCGGAGCCGCCGGCGCAGGCGTCGGTGCCGGACGCGCTGGCTCCCATGCGTCACGGTCGAGTGGAGGCGGTGTCGGTGTCGAAGCATGCGGAGATCGCCAAACTCTTCGTCAACGTGAGCCTGGAGCCGCTCGAGCTCGCAGACCTGCGGCGCTCCCTGCACGAAGAGGCTGCTGCCGCCGAACCAGAACTCGAGCGGGAGCCTGCCCTGCTCCGGCCTGCGTTCGATCCCGATCTCTATCGCGAGGGCAAGGTTGGCGAGCCGCTTTCGAAGGAAGAGATCTGCGAGATCGTGGAAGAGGTCGCAGCCGAATACGACATTCCGGCACCGCTGTTCACACGGCTGATCTATCAGGAAAGCTCGTTCCGCAACGAGATCGTGAGCCGCGCCGGCGCGCAAGGCATTGCGCAGTTCATGCCGGAAACCGCCACGGAACGCGGGCTCGACGATCCGTTCGATCCGTTGCAGGCATTGCCGGCGTCGGCGGATTTTTTGCGCGAGCTCACCGAGGAATTCGGCAACTTCGGTCTTGCCGCCGCCGCCTATAACGGCGGGCCAAACCGCGTGAAGCGCTGGCTTGCGGGGCGTGCGCGCCTGCCGAAGGAAACGCGCGACTACGTACTCCGCATCACCGGCCGGAAAGCGGAACAATGGGCGAAGCTGCGGAAAATCGAGCCGCATCCCGACGCGTTCGAGGTCGACGACTGCCGCATCAATCCCATTCGCTCGGCCGTCGCCGGAAACGGGCGGCGTCAACGTTAACGAGCGAACGTCCGAAACTTCAGTGTACGGAGCCCGCGAAAACGCTGGATTTTCCGTCAGTTGGCGTGCGTCGGGTTCCATCGTGCCTCATTCACGCCAAGAAAATCCTGATTGAAAGCGCGCGAGGGGTGACGACGACCTGACGGTTTGGATCTGCGTGCGGGGGCAAAGGGCCCGACGCATCCAACCGGGGACATTCGGGGTCTTTGTAAATGTCGCGTTGCCTCGTGAGCGCACTCTCGTGCGCCCTCCTCGTTATCTTGCCGCTTGCTTCCGACCAATTCAGACCGACGAGCGCTTCGCAAGCCGAAGCGATTGCTGCTCCCGTATCGGAACGGGTGTCGGAAAATGATCCTGCTCCCGGACCCGTCGGCCCGCCGGCATTCATGGCACGGCAGGAAGCCGTGCGCGTACAGTCGTCGATTGGCAACCTGATCGGCGGAGTCGGACCGTCGTTCGAAGCGGAGATCGCCGGTGAAGCTGACGCAAAGATCGACGCGGAAGCCAAACAGGCGGCACCGTCGCAGCCGTTGACGCGCCAGGCGATCTGCCAGGTGGCGCACGAGGTCGCGGAGGAAAATGACCTGCCGGTGCCGCTGTTCACGCGGCTGATCTGGCAGGAGAGCCGCTTCCGGCCGCGCGCAGTGAGTCCGGTGGGCGCAAAGGGTATTGCCCAGTTCATGCCGGCCACGGCCGCGGAGCGCGGTCTCGAAGATCCGTTCAATCCAATCGAGGCGCTGCCGGCGTCGGCGCAATTCCTGCGCGATCTCGTCGATCAGTTCGGTAATTTCGGTCTCGCGGCAGCCGCCTATAATGGCGGACCGGGGCGTGTCAGCAAATGGCTCAAGGGCAAAGGCGGCCTGCCGAAGGAGACGCGCAACTACGTGATCCTCATCACCGGACGCACCGCCGAACACTGGGCGGAAGCCGGCAAGCGTGGCGAGCCGCATCCCGAGGCAACCGACGTCCGCGACTGCGAAGTCGCTCCGCTGCGCGTGGCGCTCGCGGAAATCCGCAACGAGCAACGCACGCGCGCCGCACGGCGGGCGGTGGAGGAACAAGAGAAGGAAATCGCGCGGGTACAGGCGACGTGGATCGCATTCTTCACCGGCAACTGGACGCGGCAGGGCGTCCAGAAAATCTACGCGAAACTGCAGAAGAAATATCCGAAGGATTTCGGCGAACGAAAGCCGACCGTGCGAGTGGCGGCACGAGCCAAGAGCAAGAAAAAGAAGGGCAAGAATCCTACCGTTCAGGTCCGCCTGGCTGCCGAGACGCGCGAGGAAGCAGAACAGCTTTGCAAGCGACTGAAGGAAGTCGGCGGCGCATGCACAGTGAAGAAGGATCCGATCTGAACTGACGATCAGCCGCGCTTGAAGGCAACGGCCAGCCGCTCTAGCGCCTTGTCGAGGGTGGCGTCGGCTTTCGCGAAACAGAAGCGCACGACGCTCTTCACCGGCTCTTCCGCGTAGAAGGCGGAGACGGGAATGGCCGCGACGCCGTGCTCGGCGACGAGATGCTTGCAGAATGCCTCGTCGTCGACGTTGAGGCCAAGCGGCGCGAGGTCGATGTTGAGGAAATAGGTCGCCTCGCTCGGCAGCACCGGCACGCCGATCTGCCGCAAGCCCGCGGAAAAGCGGTCGCGCGAGCGCTCGAACGCGCGGCGCGACTCCTCGAAATAAGAATCGTCCTTGCCGAGGCCATAGGCGACGGCGGTCTGCAGGTTCGGCGGCGTGGTGAAGGTGATGAACTGGTGCGCCTTCGCGAGCACGCGCATGATCTGCGGGGCCGCGCAGACGAAGCCCACCTTCCAGCCGGTGAGCGAGAAGATCTTCCCCGCGGAACCGATCTTCACGGTGCGCTCGCGCATGCCGGGCAGCGCCAGTATCGGCATGTGGCGGCGACCGTCGAAGATCACATGCTCCCAGACCTCGTCGCAAACGACGATGCTGTCGTGTTCCTGGCAGAAACGCGCGAGCAGCGAGAGCTGGTCCTCGGCAAAGACGGTCGCAGTTGGATTAAGCGGATTGTTGAAGAGGACCACCTTGGTGCGCGGGCTGAACGCCTGCGCCAGCATCTCCTCGTCGAAGCGCCAGTGCGGCGGCCGCAAGCGCACGAGCTTGGGCACACCCCCCGCGCGCAAGACGAGCGGCAAATACGCGTCGTACATGGGCTGAAACAGCACGACCTCGTCGCCGGGCTCGATCAACGCCAGCATCGCGCCCGCAATCGCCTCCGTTGCGCCGGACGTGATCATCACCTCCGTATCGGGATCGAGCTCCAGGCCCTGCCAATGCCGGTAGTGGTTGGCGACAGCACGCCGGAGCTCCGGCAGGCCCATCATCGGCGGATATTGATTCCAGCCGGAGACCACGGCCTCCGCCGCTTTCTGCCGCACGTCCTCGGGACCGGGATCGTCGGGAAAGCCCTGCCCGAGATTGACCGCCTCATGCTCGCGCGCGAGGCGCGACATGACCTCGAACACGGAGGTCTCGATGTTGGCGAAGATGGGGTTCACGGGGGGAGAACCGGCGCGCGGTAAACGGGGATGCTCCCCTCCCTTGCGGGAGAGGAGCAGGAAGCTCAGGTCTTCACATCAAGGTCGAGGGAAATCTTCGTGCCGGCGAGCGCCTTCGAGACGGGGCAGTTCGCCTTCGCGCCCTCGGCGATCTCGCGGATCTTGGCAGCGTCGGCGCCCGGCGCTTCCACCGTGCTCGTCAGCGCGCTACCCGTGATCTCCGCGCCGGCCTGACCGAGCACGATCTCTACGACCGCCTTGGTCTCAATCGACTTCGGCGTGATGCCATTGCGCGTGAGGCCGACATTGAGGGCCATGCTGAAGCAGGCGGCGTGCGCGCCGGCCATCAGTTCCTCGGGCGTGGTGCCCGGTTCGCCGCCCTCGAAGCGTCCCTTGGCGTTATACGGCGCGTCCTTGAACAGGCCACTGCCGGCGGTGATCTTGCCGGCAGCCCCTTCCCAACGTGCAGTGGCAGTGCTCTTCATTGGCGTCCTCCGTGGTCATCGGGGTGGCGAACCATGCCCTAGGGTCCCCTCCGATTCAAATCAATCGGAGGGGACCCCTAGATTTTCCATTGCGCATGTTCTTGGCGGCGAACCGGTACCCACTTCGCCGGAACATGCGCGACTAGGAGAACACGCCAGTAAAGGATCAGTGCCCCATATGCTGCGGGGCGCCGCCCATCGCCTCGACCACGAACTCGACCTCGACCGCGCCCGCCTTTTCGAACGCGAGCGTGGCCTTGAAGCGGTCACCCTTTTCCAAGGGGCGCTTTAGGCCGATGAACATCAGGTGCAGACCGCCCGGCTCGAATTTCGCCGGCATGCCCGGCGCGATCTCAACGCCACGCGGAAGCGGACGCATGCGCATGACGCCGTCCTCTACGGCCATCTCATGAATTTCCGCGCGGCCGGCGACATCAGCGGACACGGAAACGGAAATCAGCCGGTCGGCCTCGGCGCCGCGGTTCTCGACAATCAGATAACCCGCGCCGACCGTGGCACCTTTCGGTGTCGCGCGCGACCACGGATGCTCGATGTGCAGCGAGCCTTTCGTGTAGTCGTGGGCCATCGCGCCCGAGACGGAGAACGAAAGCGCAATCAGCAGCGCGGAAATGGAACGGACAAGAGCGAGCATTTTTACCTCCGGCATTTGGCGGACGGACGAAGTCTACCCCGGCTGGGAATGCCCCGCAGGGCGGCTTAAGCGCGCGGCCGTGCCGGTGCGGGAGGCCGCGTCCATCAACGCGATCAAGCCCTTGAGGATCTCGATCGGGCGCGGCGGGCAGCCTGGAATGCGCAGGTCGACCGGCACCGCTTCACTCACCCCGCCCTCGCAGGCGTAGCTTTCGGCGAACAGGCCGCCCGTGCAGGCGCAGTCGCCGAGGGCGACCACCCATTTCGGGTCGGGCGTCGCGCGCCAGGTACGTTCGAGCGCCATGCGCATGTTGCGGGTGAGCGGCCCGGTAACGACGAGCACATCGGCGTGGCGGGGCGAGGCCACGAACTTCAGGCCGAAGCGTTCGAGGTCATAGACCGGATTATTGAGCGCGTGGATTTCCAGCTCGCAGCCGTTGCAGGAGCCCGAGTCCACTTCACGGATCGCAAGCGAGCGGCCGAGCACACGGCGGGAAAGATCGTCGAGCGACTTCACCAGCTCGCGCACGGCCTGCGGGCCGGCATCCGGCCCTTCCATCGTGGCCGGTCCCTTGAAGATCGAGCGAAGCAGGAGCGTGCGCATGGTCAGAGATCGTGGCCCGAGTACGAGCAGTTGAAGGACTTATTGCATAGCGGGAAGTCGGCGACGATGTTGCCTTCGACCGCGGCTTCCAAGAGTGGCCACTGGAACCACGATGCGTCGCGCGGATGGCAGCGGGCGACCGTGCCGTCCGCGGCCAAGCGCAGGTAGATCAGCACGTCGCCGCGGAAGGCTTCGACCACCGCCATGCCTTCGCGCGGTTCGTTCGCGGCGGGCAGCTCGGTGCAAAGCTCGCTTTCGGGCAGCGCGTCGAGAATCTGGCCGATGAGCGAAAGGCTCTCGCGGATTTCCTCGGCGCGGATGCGCACACGCGCATCGACGTCGCCGGCCGTCAGCAGCGGTACCTTGAACAACAGTTTGTTGTAAGGCGCATACGGCAGATCGTGGCGCGCATCGAACTTGCGGCCGGCGGCGCGGCCCACATAGCCGCCGGGCGCGAAGCGTTTGACGAGCTCGGCGGACGTGATGCCGGTGGTCACCGTGCGATCGAGCAGCGAAGCCTTGCGGTCGTACAGCTCGAACAGCTTGCGGAAGCGCGGGCCGACGTCGGCAACGAGCGCGCGGACCTGCGCAGCCCCCTCCTCCGAAAGATCGCGCGCGACGCCGCCCGGCACGATGCAGTCGCGCATGAGGCGGTGGCCGAAGCAGGCATCGGCGGTCTGCAAGACCTGCTCGCGCAGCATGCCGGTGTGGGCGTGGATCAGCGGGAACGACGCATCGTTGCAGATGGCGCCGAAGTCGCCGAAATGATTGGCGATGCGTTCGAGCTCGGCCATGAGGGCGCGAAGATGGATGGCGCGCGCCGGGGGCGTCACGCCGAGCGCCTGTTCGGCGGCGCGGGCGAAGGCGAACTGATAAGCGACGGTGGAATCGCCCGAGACGCGGCCGGCGAGCTGCGCCGCACGATCGAGCGGCGCGCCGCGCATCAGGGTTTCGGTGCCCTTGTGCGCGTAGCCGAGACGTTCTTCCAGACGAACGATGGCTTCGCCGTTCGCGGTGAAGCGGAAATGGCCGGGCTCGATGGTACCGGCGTGAACAGGGCCGACGGGAATCTGGTGCAGGCCCTCGCCCTCGGCGGGCAGGAACGCATAGTCTTCCGCTTCGCGCGGTGCGCCGCCCGCGCCGAGCGGCGCGGATCGCTTGAAGACGCCGTGATCGAGCCACGGCCGCGTATCGGGAAGTCCTTCGGGTTCGTAGCCGAAGAGATCGCGGATCGCACGCTCGAGACGGATCGCGGGCGCATGTGCCGCGCCCACCGACGGATAGCGGCCGTTCTCGACCGCGATGGAGAGCATTTCGAGCGCGCCAAGCTCCGGCTCGCGCACGACCATGTGCACGTGATCGTCGTCACCGAAGAGGGCGTACAACTCGCCCTCCCCCCGGCCAAGCGCCGCCGCGCGTTCGCGCCAGGCGGCTGCATCGAGAGCTATGCGTTTCAGTTCGAGCATCGTCTCACCCAAGAATCCGCGCGACCTGCTCGAACCAGCGCGCCACCGGGCCCGGCACCCAGACGCCCGCCATCAGCACGAGCGCCATATGCATATAGACCGGCACGAGGCTCGCGGTCGCCTTTTCCGATACGCCCGTGGGCTCACCGAAGAGCAGCGCCTGCAGCCGCCAGATGAGCGCGCCGAAGCCGACGAGCAGACCGAAGCCGACAAGCAGCGCCAGCAGCGGCTCGCGGGCAAAGGTGGTCGTGACCAGCAGGAACTCGCTCGTGAACACGCCGAAGGGCGGCATGCCGGCGATCGCCACGACACAAAGGGCGAAGGCGACGGCGAGCGACGGGTGGCTCACCGACAGGCCGGTGATGTCGGCCATGCGCTTTGTCCCCTTCACCTGCGCGATGTGGCCGACCGCGAAGAAGATCGCCGACTTCGTCAGCGAATGCATGGTCATGTGCAGGAGGCCGGCGAAGTTCGCGATCGGACCGCCGATGCCGAAGGCAAAGGTGATGATGCCGATGTGCTCGATGGAGGAATAGGCGAAGAAGCGTTTGATGTCGCGGCGGCGGTAGAGCATGAAGCCCGCGAACAGGAGCGACACGAGGCCGAGGATCACCATGAGCGGCCCGGGCGTCACGGCTTGCTCGTTCACCGCGAGCAACACCTTGAAGCGCAGGAGCGCATAGAGCGCGACGTTGAGGAGCAGACCCGAAAGCACGGCGGAGATCGGCGTCGGACCTTCAGCGTGGGCGTCGGGCAGCCACGCGTGCAGCGGCACGAGGCCGGCCTTGGTGCCGTAGCCGAGCAATAAAAAGACGAAGGCGATATTCAGGAGCGCGGCGTCAAACGAGGCGGCGCGGCCGATCAGCAGCGTCCAGGTCATGGCGTCGAGCCCCTCGCCCACAATCGGCTGCGCGGCGAGATAAATGAGGATCGTGCCGAAGAGCGCCAGCGCAATACCGACGCTGCCGAGGATGAAATATTTCCATGCGGCTTCCAGCGCCTCGTGAGTACGATAGATGCCGACCATGAGAACGGTGGTGAGGGTCGCGAGCTCGATCGCGACCCACATCAGGCCGATGTTGTTCGCGATCAGCGCCAGATTCATCGCGAACATCAGGAGTTGATACATCGCGTGATAGAAACGCAAATACACGGGCGTGAGCTTTCCCGTGTCCAACTCGTGCGCGATATAGCTCGCGCTGAAGACGCTCGTGGTGAAACCGACGAAGGTCGTCAGCACGATAAAGACGATGTTGAGGTCGTCGACCAGGAGATACGTGCCGGGGTTGGGGCGGACGACGAAGAGCGACGCGGCGGCAATGAACGTGATGAGTGCGGCGAGCACATTCAGGCGCGCGGTCAACCAATAGCCGGGGATCGCCGCGAGCAGCGCGGCGGCGGCGAGCGGCACGCCAAGCACGGCGACGACCGGAATGTCGACGAGATCGATCATTGCCGGTCACCCCGGAAGCGGTCGAGGGCGCCGACGTCGACGGTGTCGAAGCGCTCGCGGATGCGGAACAGGAAAATCCCGATCACGATGAAGGCGATCAGGATCGAAAAGGCGATGGAGATCTCCACGACCAGCGGCATGCCGCGTGCGCCGGCGGCGGCGAGGATCAGACCGTTCTCCAGCGACATGAAGCCGACGACCTGGCTCACGGCGTTGCGGCGCGTGACCATCATCAGGAGACCGATCAGCACCACGGAAAGCGCGAACGCCAGGTCCTCGCGGGCGATCGGATCGTCGCCCGCCGTGACCTTCAGCATCACCACCATGGAGAGGCCGACCATGGCGACGCCGGCGAGCATGGTGAGCCCGATGCCGCCCACCGTCTCGATCTCGCGGTGGATGCCGAGGCGGCGGACGATGCGGCCGAGCACCACGGGGATGACCATACCCTTGAAGACGAGTGCGATCAGGGCGGTGACGAAGAGATGCGGCGCGCCCTGGATGTATGCCTGCCAGGCGACGGAAAGGGAGAGCACGACGGCGTGCAAGGCGAAGACATTGAGGAGCGACTGCAGGCGGACCTGATAGAGCTGCACGAGGCTCACGAGCACGAGCGAGCCCGCCAGGAGATGCGCGATATCGAATTCGATGCCGTGCATCAGAAACTCCCCGAGACGAAGCGGAAGAGCGTGGCGAGGAGGCCGAGCATGAGCGCGACGCCGAGGAGCTCCGGCACGCGGAAAACCCGCATCTTGGCGATCGAGGTCTCGAACAGGCCGAGCAGCGCGCCGCCGACGGCGAGCTTGAGCACGTAGATCGCGAGCCCGGCGAGGAAGCCGGATGGCGCCACGCCCGGCTCCGCGATGCCCCAGGGCACGAACAAGCAGGCGATCAGCGACACATAAAGAAGGAGCTTCAGCATCGAGGCTAGCTCGATGAGAGCGAGATGCCGGCCGGAATATTCGAGGACCATCGCCTCGTGCACCATCGTGAGCTCGAGGTGCGTCGCCGGATTGTCGACCGGGATGCGGGCGTTCTCGGCGATGGCGACGAGAATGAGCGCAACGAGGGCGAGGCCGAGCGAGACGCGCAAGCCCACCTCCGGCAGCGCCATGATCTGGGCGATGGTGGAGAGCTGCGTCGATCCGGCGATCAGCGCGAGCGTGAACACGATCATGATCATCGCCGGCTCGGCAAGCGAGGCGAACATCACCTCGCGCGAGGAGCCGATGCCGCCGAAGCTCGTGCCGATGTCAAGGCCGGCGAGCGCGAGGAAGAAGCGCGCGCTCGCGAGCAGCGCGATGATGGCGATGAGATCGGCGGACCAACTGAAGATCAGGCCGCCGGCGAAGGTCGGCACGAGCGCCGCCGCGACCCAGGTGGCGGCGAAGATCATGTAGGGCGTCACGCGGAACAGCCACGAAGCGTTTTCCGCGAGCACCACTTCCTTGCCGAGCAACCGTGCAAGATCGGAATAGGGCTGCAACAGCGGCGGGCCGCGCCGGCGCAGGAGCCGCGCCTTCACGACGCGGACAAAACCCGTGAGCAGCGGCGCAAACGCCAGCACCACGAACATCTGCACGCCCTGCACGATGAAATCGAAGATCACGGCCATAGCGCGATCACCGTGAGCAGCAGGACGAGCGCGAGAAACACGAACGCGAGATAGCGGCGGATGGTCTGGAACTGGAGCGGGTTCATCCGGTCGGCGGTGCGCAAGACGCCGACCGCAACCGGCGCATAGAACCACTCCCAGACGAGATCGCGCATCGTCACCGTCAGTCGCGCCGCGCGCAGGTCGCCCGGCGGCGGCATGTCGACGATCTCGCGGGCGCGGAAGATGAGCGCGCCGTACACGCGGCGGATCGGCTGCGCGAAGCTCGAGGCCGTGTATTGCGTCTGCGGACGCGGGTCGGGGAAGCCGCAGTCCCAGGCCGGGCCGCGCCGGACCTTGTCGGAGGCGAGCCAGTGGATCGCATAGACCGAGAAATACGCCGCCAGGACGATGAAGACGAACAGGATCAGGCCGTTGTAGGAGCTGCGGCTCTCGGCGATCGGCACGATGGTGAGCCAGGGTAGCGCCGACTGCACGGGCATGCGGGCGCCGACCATGCTGTTCACGGCCGGCGCGAGCACGTCGATCACGATGCCGGGCAGAATTCCCGCGAGCAGGCAGAGCATCGCGAGCGCGCCCATCGCGCTCAGCGAAAAGCGGTCGGCTTCATGCGCCTGCTCGGCCGCGGCGGTGCGCGGCCGTCCAAGGAACGGAATACCGAAGGCGCGGACGAAACAGGCGGCGGCGAGTGCCGCGGACAGCGCAAGCAACGCGCCGACTGCGGGAACGGCGAACTTCAATCCCCAGTCGGGCACCTCGGGACTCAGCAGTATCGCCTGAAACGCGAGCCATTCGGACGCGAAGCCGTTGAACGGCGGCAGCGCCGAGATCGCAAAGGAACCGACAAGAAACAGGAATGCGGTCGCCGGCATCTTGTGAATGAGGCCGCCGAGGTTCGCCATGCTGCGGGTGCCGGTGGCGTGCTGCACGGCACCGGCTCCGAAGAAGAGAAGACTCTTGAAAACGGAGTGGTTGAAGGCGTGGAACAGAGCGGCGGTCGCGGCGAGTGCCGCGGCCGCGCCCATGTCGTAGGCTTCGAATGCAAGCGCGAGGCCGAGGCCCACGAAGATCACGCCGATATTCTCGACCGATGAATAAGCGAGCAGGCGCTTCAGGTCGTCTTGCATCAGTGCATAAAGAATGCCGACCGCCGCCGTGATCCCGCCGATCGAGAGGACCAGTGTTCCCCACCACCAGTCGGGCGGGCCGAGCAAATCGAATGCGATGCGGACGAAGCCATAGACCGCGACCTTGGTCATCACGCCGCTCATCAGCGCCGAGACGTGGCTCGGCGCCGCGGAGTGCGCGGGCGGCAGCCATGCGTGCAGCGGTACGAGGCCGGCCTTGGATCCCGTGCCGATCAGCGCGAGCACGAGCGCGAATGCCGCGGAGAGTCGGCCGAGCTCGTGGGCGCGGATGTCGGCGAAGGCGTAGCCGCCGGCGCTGCCGGCGAGCACGCCGAAGGCAAACAGGAGCGTGATCGTGCCGAACGCCGCCATCGAGAGATAGAGAAAGCCGGCGTTGCGGTTCACATCGTCGCGGTGCTGCACGAGCACGAGCGCCCATGAAGAGAGCGACATGAACTCCCACGCAACGAGGAACGTGAAGGCGTCGTCGGCGATGAGCACGAGGTTCATGCCGAGGAGGAACAGGCAATAGAATGGGAGCACCCGCCCCTGCTCCTGTTCGTGGCGGCCGTAGCCCACGGCGTAGAGACTTGCGAGCGTGGCCGCGAGATTGACGATCAGGACGAAGATCGAGGAGAGCGCATCGAGCTGAAGCCGGACGCCGACGGCCGGCAGCCCGAGCGGCAGGCGGACTTGCAGGGGAATGCCACGGGCGGCGGCGATCGCCCCGGAAAGCGCCGCAACGGCGGCAATGGCGGCGGCCGCCCCATAGATAATGACGGGGCCGCGCGGGACACGCGCCAGCGGTATCGCAGCGGCCGCCAAGGCCAGCAGCGAGAATAGTAGAAAGCCGGCGTGAAATTCGACGTTCATCGCCGAAACTCGAGGGGCACTACGTGTGCAAGAATGGCGCTCCGGCAGGACGCCGGGCCGCGGGAGGGACGATCCAGTACAGGCGAACGGCCCGCTAGCTAGAACCCCAGGCGCGGCGGGCGGATCATCGGTCCTATGTCTCGGGTATCACACCGATTCTTGCCGGTGCAAGGCGACTTCACGCCGCCTTGGCGGGAATGTCCCACAGACGCCCGGAAGTCAGCATTTATCGCGCTGCGCCGCCATTGAAAGGCCATGCGCCGTCCGCTATAGGAGCGCGAAACCCGCGCAAGACCCACGCTGGGCCGGCCGCCGTCCCGGCCCTTTCAATTTGTCCCCAAGGCCGCGCGCCGCTCGAGTGGAGACCCAGTTATGTCCTCGACCTTCGATACGGTCGCCAACATCATTGCCGAGACGTGCGATATTCCGCGCGAAAACATCAAGCCGGAAAGCCACGCGATCGACGACCTCGGCATCGACAGCCTGGACTTCCTCGACATCGCATTCGCCATCGACAAAGCGTTCGGCATCAAACTGCCGCTCGAGCAGTGGACGCAAGAAGTGAACGAAGGCAAGGCGACCACCGAACAGTATTTCGTCCTGAGCAACCTTTGCGCGCGGATCGACGAGCTGAAAGCGGCGAAGGGCGCCTGAGTTCCGGGAATGCAGATCGAAGTCTTTATTCTGGTCGACCGCATCCGCTCGCTGTCGATCGAGAATGGTTTGGTCCAGTGCGAATCGGCGGTTCCGGTCGATTCCAGTATCTATCTCGGCCACTTCCCGGGTCATCCGATCCTGCCGGGCGTGCTTTTGATCGAATCGATGGCGCAGACCGCAGGCTGGCTGATTCTCGGACTGACGAAGTTCGAGCGCTTTCCGTTTCTGTCGATCGTGAACGAGGCGAAGATGCGCGACTTCGTAACGCCGGGCATGCAGCTTCTTCTCGAAGCGCGGCTCCTGCACGAAGGCTCCGGGTTCTTCAAAACGTCGAACCGCGTTCTTGTCGACGGCAAGCTGAAGTGCGAGGCTGAAACCACCTTCCGCGTCATGCCCTTCCCTTCCCCCGTGTTCAGGGAAAACGTGATCGCCCAGGCTGGCCGGGTTGGATTCCCCGGGGAGCTTCTGCCGAATGCCGGATGACGCGCGCGACGTACTGATCACGGGCATCGGGCTCGTCTCCTGCCTGGGCGAGGGTCTCGATGCGCACTGGGACGGTCTCATCGCCGCGAAACCGATCTTCGACGAGACCACGTTCGCGCCGTACGTCGTCCACCCGGTCGCGCCGATCAATTTCGACCTGCAAATCCCCAAGAAAGGCGACCAGCGGCAGATGGAGCCGTGGCAGCGGATCGGCTGCTATGCGGCGGGGCTCGCGCTCGACGACGCGGGCATCAAGGGCAACAATGAAATCCTGAGTCACGTCGATATGCTGGTCGCGGCGGGCGGCGGCGAACGCGACACGGCCGTCGACGGCAAGATCCTCACGGACCTCCGCACCGCGGAGAACCCCAAGCGGCTCCTGAACGAGCGGCTCCTGAGCGACCTGCGCCCCACGCTTTCGCTCGCGCAGCTCGCCAACCTGCTCGCAGGCAATATCTCCATTGTCTTTAATGTGATCGGCTCGTCGCGGACGTTCATGGGCGAGGAACTCGCCGGCGTCGACGCGCTGCGGATCGCGGCGAAACGCATTGCCGCTGGGCAGAGCGAGATCGGTCTCGTTGGCGGCGCTTATAATGGGCAGCGCTGGGACATCCTGCTGCAGCTTGCGTTCGGACGGGAGGCGTTAAAGGCGCCCTATCAGCCGATCTGGGCGCGCGGAACGGAGCATGCCGGCATCGCAGCCGGATCACTCGGCGCATTCCTGGTCATCGAATCGCGGACGCATGCCGAGGCGCGCGGGGCGCGCGCCTATGCCAAGCTCACCCATATCGAGGCCGAACGCTGCCGGCGGGACACCGATTCGTTGGAAGCGGCGATTTCCCGCATGTTGAATGCGGTCAAACCGCGCCTCGCCAGCGGGGAGTCGGCGGTGCTATCGTCGGCGACGGGTGCGGCGCCGGCGACACCGGCGGAGCGGACGGCACTGGAGACCTTGGGGACAATCCCGGTCCGGGCACCGGGCTCGGTGCTCGGGCACGGGGTCGAAGCGCAGTTTCCGCTGAACGTAGGACTGGCGGCGCTCGCGATTTCCCGCGGCAGCCTGTGGCCGGCACTCGATCCCACGGGCTTCGAGCAGCCGTGGTCCGGCGCACTGAAACAGGTCCTCGTGACGGGGATCAGCGCCTGGCGGGGGGAAGGTCTGGCACTCGTCGAAGCGGCCTGAGCGGCGGAGAGCGACATGAGCAAGAGCATGCAGGATCACAAGGGCCGACCCGTCGTCGCGGTAACCGGGATCGGCATCGTCACGTCGCTCGGAATCGGCAAAGACGACAACTGGAAGAAGCTCACTGCAGGTGAGTCCGGCATCCACGAGATCACGCGCTTCCCGACCGAAGGGTTGCGTACCCGCGTCGCCGGCACGATCGACTTCATCCCGGCCGACCCGCTGTGCGCCCCTGCCCTCTCCGAAGAATTCGCAATGCTGGCGGCCGACGAGGCGATCGGGGAGTCCGGCATCGGCCAGAAGGGCGACTTCCCGGGGCCGCTGTTCGTTGCGGTGCCGCCGGTCGAGGTGGAATGGCCACAGCGGATCGAGCTTGCGTCGGCAACCAATGCGGAGACGATCGGCTACAACGAGCTGCTCCGCATGGCGGAGACGGAACGTTTCGCGCCGTATTACGAGCGTTTTCTTTATCGCGGCACCACCGAGCGGCTCGCCGACAAGCTCGGCACCAGGGGATCGCCGATCGCGCTGTCGACCGCGTGCGCGTCGGGCGCGTCCGCGATCCAGCTCGGCGTCGAGGCGATCCAGCGCGGCGAGACGGACGTAGCGCTCTCGATCGGGACGGACGGCTCGGTGAACACGGAAGCGCTGATCCGCTTCGCGCTGCTCTCCGCCCTCTCGACCTCGAACGAACCGCCGTCGGCGGCGCCGAAGCCGTTCGCCAAGAACCGCGACGGGTTCGTGATGGCGGAAGGTGCGGCGGCGCTCGTGCTCGAGAACCTCGACCATGCACGGGCGCGCGGCGCGAAGATTCTCGGCGTCATCGCCGGCTGCGGCGAGATGGCGGACTCCTTCCATCGCACGCGCTCGAGCCCGGACGCCAAGCCGATCATCGGCTGCATCAAGAACGCGCTCGCCGACGCAGGCATCACGCCGGAGGACGTCGACTACATCAATGCGCACGGCACCGGCACGCCGGAAAATGACAAGATGGAAGCGAAGGGCGTCTCCGCCGTGCTCGGCGAGCGGGTGCGCGATGCGCTGATCTCTTCGAACAAGTCGATGATCGGGCACACGCTGTCGGCCGCCGGCGCGATCGAGGCGGCGTTCTCGCTGCTCACGATCCAGCACCAGCGCATCCCGCCCACCATCAACTACCAGGTGCCGGACCCGGAGATTCCGCTCGACGTGGTGCCGAATACGGCCCGGGATGCCAAGGTGCGCTACGCGATCTCCAATTCCTTCGGGTTTGGCGGGCAGAACGTGTGCCTCGTGCTGACCGGGGAGCCGCACTGAAGGTGCGTTTCCGTGCGGCAGGCCCCGAGGATTGACGGCATCGGGCTGACCCCTTAGCCGTTCTCCGCCCCTCCCATTCCACTTTTCATGGAACGATCCCGCATGCGCGCGCTACGGCTGGTCGGCGACCGAAACCTCGAACTGGCCGAGATTCCAGCACCGGCCGCGCCCGGCGCCGGCGAGGTGCAAATCCGCACGCGGGCGATCGCGCTCAACCACATCGATGTATGGGGCTGGCGCGGCATGGCCTTCGCCAAGCGCAAGCTGCCGGTCGTGGTGGGTGCGGAAGCGGTCGGCGAGATCGTCGCCGTCGGTGAAGGCGTCACCGGTTTCACGCCGGGCGAGCTCGTGGTTCCCTATGGCGCGCTCACCTGCGGCAAGTGCAAAGCCTGCCTCGAAAGCCGCGAAAATCTCTGCGAGACAGTGAACGGGCTCGCGGGCTTCCATATCGACGGCTTTGCGCAGGACCTTTACAACTGGCCGGCGCGACTTGCGATCAAGGTGCCGGCGGGCGTCGGCGTGACGGACGCGGCGTGCGCTCCCCTCACCTTCGCCACCGTCGAGCACATGCTGTTCGACAATGCGAAGCTGCAGCCGGGCGAGACCGTGCTCGTGCACGCGGGCGGTTCCGGCATCGGCTCGGCGGCGATCCGCATCGTCAAGGCGATCGGCGGGAACGTGATCACCACCGTCGGGGATGACGAGAAAGCGGAAAAGGCGAAGGCGCTCGGCGCCGATCACGTCATCAACTATCGCAAGGACCGCTTCGAGGGTGTGGTGCGCAAGCTCACGCAGAAGAAGGGCGTCGATGTCGTGTTCGAGCACACGGGCGCGGAGACCTGGCAGGGTTCGCTGCTTTCGCTCAAGCGCGGCGGTCGGCTCGTGACCTGCGGCGCGACGTCGGGGCCGACGACGACGATGAACCTGATGCAGCTCTTCCAGCAGCAGTACAAAATCTTCGGGTCGTTCGGCTTCACGATCGCCAATATCCGATCAAGCCTTGAGAAGATGGCGAAGGGCATCCTGCCGGTGATCGATTCCGAGATCGACGTCGCCGATTTCGGCGAGGGACTCGCTCGGCTGGAAAGCCGGCGCGTGTTCGGCAAGATCGTCGTGCGTTTCTGAGGCTGCCGGCACCGGCATGGGAACGCTTCGGCTCCGCTGGTACTACTTCCGAAAACAGCACGACTGGTTTTTCGGGCCGATCTATCGCGTGTTCGGCCGGATCGGCGATCTGTTGCTCTTTATCGTAATGAAGCCGCTCCTGCGGCTGCTTGCGCGAGTCGACCCCGACACCTCGTCGGATTTCACCGGCACCTGGGCGCGCTGGATCGGCCCGTGGCTGCCGGTGAGCCGCATCGGGCGCGAGAACCTGCGTCTCGCCTTCCCCGAAAAGAGCGACGCGGAGCGCGAGCAAATCCTGAAAGGCTGTTGGGAGAATCTCGGGCGGGTCGCCGGCGAATTCCTGCACCTCGACAAGATGTGGGACTACGACGACGCGCGGCCGAACGCAGGGCGCGTGGAGACCTTCGACGTCTCGCGCTTCATCGGGCTCTATACCGACAACAAGCCGGCGCTGATGTTCTCGGCGCACCTCGCCAACTGGGAGCTCGCGGCGGTGGCCGCGCGCAAATACGGGCTCGACTCTGCGGTGCTCTTCCGCATCCCGAACAACCGCTTCTTCGCCGAGCTGATCCAGGAGACGCGGGCGGAGCTGATGAGCCAACTCGTGCCCGCAGGCCCTGCGGCGGGCATCTTCATGGGCGGCGTGCTGGAGCGCGGCGGACATCTCGGCATGCTGGTGGACCAGCATCGCAAGCCGGGTGTGCAGGTGCAGTTCTTCGGGCGGCCGTGCTGGGCGAACCCGACGCTCGCGCGGCTCGCCCGGCAATACGATTGTCCGGTGCATGGGGCGCGGGTGATCCGGCTGCCTAGTCGTCGTTTCCGACTCGAGCTCACGAAGGCGATCGAGCTGCCGCGCGACTCCGAGGGCCTGATCGACATCGCCGGCGCGATGCAGACCGTCACCACGATCATCGAGGGCTGGGTGCGCGAGCATCCGGAGCAATGGCTCTGGCTGCACCGGCGCTGGCGGGCGTGAGTGCGTAGTTCGGCCTGACGGATTTCATTTTCGATCCACTTCCTTTCAAACAGCCAGCCGCGTTCTCGCGGCGCGCGCAAGTCGCGCCTTGGCCGACTTGCGCCACCAATAGTTGCCGATCTCGGGTGTACCCGAGATCGGGTGCGCCCGAGGCATCGGCAGTTTCCCCTCGCCTGAAGTGAGGGGGATGGAGCGCCAAGAGGCGCTCAATTCGTCCGCGCCTTGCGAGGCGCGGGCGCGCGCTTTGCGCAGCGCGCTCGCCTCTCAGCGCTCCATCGCGGCGTTTCTGCGAGGGCTGCCGCCCTCGCCTGCACCCGGGCCGCGCTTGCGTACGCGGGGCTTGCGCTCCGCGCCGTTCAGCGAGCTCCTCGCGCACCGGTCCGTAGTGCCGGTAGGGCGGGGTCCCGGGCTACCCGAGTGCGCGGGGTGCGTATGTCCCGCGCCCGCGGGGCGCCGCTCCCTGCTCCGCCCGAACGACGCCTCGCGAGAGCGCCCCAAGTGAGCAGGGATGCGAGGAATGTAAGGGCGGTTGGAGGAGTGGGAATAAAAAATTCCGCGTGGGTGGTTTTGTGTGGGAGGGTAAGGGGTTGGGCGGGGAAAGTTGGAAGTGCTGAGTACCGCTCCTCTACCGCTTGCGCCGAGTTTCGAACGTGCGATAGTTGTACAACTAGGGGTTTCGATTCCTTTGTAAATCAGCCGTCGATGATTACGATCGGACCTTATTTTCACGCCACCATAGAGGCGCTCAACCTCTCCGATAGCGAGAAGGATGATACCCGCAGAAATGCGGCTGAAATCGTAGGCTCTATCATTTCTGCTTATACCGGTAGGGTCGATGTGGACGTGGAAACTGCACCCACTCCCAATCGACCGGTGACGGGTCTGGTTTATGGTCGCATCCAAAGCGGCAAAACGCGGGCAATGATCGCGAGCACTGCCCTCGCTTTCGACAACAGATTTCGAATCGCCGTCGTATTGACCAGCAATATCAACGACCTCGTCTCGCAAACCCACATCGATTTTTCCCAGGGTTTGCCAAGCATAATGACATTCACGAAGGACAATGACTTCGACCGGGAGATTGCCAACACTCGATTGCACATGGAACGTGGGGACGGTCGGCTGCTTCTTATCTGCTCGAAAGGCTCAGGCGCCCTACAGAACATTTCTCAATTTTTGGATGACGTCGGAGGCCATCGCTATCCGGCAATTATTTTCGATGACGAGGGCGATCAAGCTTCGCTCGATACGAATATCCGGAGAAGGTCTCGTTTGCGGGGCGTCGCAGTCGCCCCAAGCCCAATCAACAACATCATACAGAGCCGTTTGCGACGATCGTTACCTCGTCACGTTTACATCGGCGTGACCGGAACACCCCAAGCTGTATTATTGCAGAGCGCGGACTCAAACAACCGACCATCATTCATAGTAATGTTGCCCCCGGGCGAGTTGTACGTCGGCGGAGATTATTTCTTCCGGACGGACGAGCCAGATGACAACCCCGCCCTCATAACGCTGGTCGATCAGGACGAGCAACGTCAATTGCTCGATTCTCGCCGCCCCATTCCGCATGGTCTCCGACGATCTATATTGTTTTTTCTCGTCTCTGCGGCAGCAGCAATTATTAATCTTAGCCTTCCTGAAAGGGGATTTTCGTTTCTGTGCCATCCAAGCCTAAAGAACGACGAACAGGAGACGGCAGAAGAAAGGATCAATGTCTTTCTGACCGATGTGCTTCGCGCGCTGCTGCTTGATGGGGAGGACGATTTAATTCGAGATCTGAGATCAGCCCACGCTGAACTGCTCAGGACTCTCGAAGCTCAAACGCCGAGTTTCGATGAAATAAGACAAGCAATTCGACACTACCTTCCAGGAAGGCGAATCCTAGTAATAAATGCGCGCGTCAAACGGCAAGGAATTGACTATGGCCGAGGTCTAAACTTTCTGATCGGTGGGAATACACTTGGGCGAGGCATTGCCATTCGCGATCTTCTGGTTACCTACTACGTTCGTGAAACTCGGATTTCTCAGATCGACACGATGCACCAGCATGCAAGGATGTATGGATATAGGGGCGCCACCCTTCCCTATACGCGACTATTCATTCCGCGCCACTTGTATTATCGGTTTCGAGACATTTACCGATCGGACGAAGATCTAAGAAACTTTGTCGAAGAGCATCGCGATGAGTTGCCGACGACGTTTCCAGTTGAGATCGCATTCAATATCCGCGCTACTCGCCAAGGCGTTCTCGAAGTGGGGAAGGTAGATACCCTTCGACCTGGACTGCATATCTACCCTAACCATATCATCGTTCCCCAGCAGCCCCGAAGCTATGATAAGGTATTACATCAGCTCCGTGCGCTTGCTGGGCTGCCAAACGGGTCGGCAGAGCAGATAAAGCAACGGGCAATCTCGGGCATCAAAATCGATTCTGCGACTGCTGCAAGACTAGTTGAGCCGATTAGGACTGGCTCAAAGAACACATGGCGGGATAGCACGATCGCAGACGTTATAAAGAAGGTTGCTAAGAAATTTGGAGACCGGATTCTGTTGCGTTTTCGTACTGCTGAACGCACGGTGCGCGACCATGGATTCATCTCTACCGGCACACTCTCGGGCGAAGAGTTGCAGTCGGCCCGCGACGCCGAAATACCCACACTTTGGATAATGGCTGCGCGGACCGCAGAAGGCAGTCCGGTCGGCGCGGACTTGCCATTCATGTATCCGACCTTTGTGATCCCCGATTCTTTCCCGAACGTGTTCATATTCAACAAGGGCACGTAGTAAAGTGGCAAGTAAAGCTCGAAGGCCACGCCGATTTAGGCCGGGGCAGGTTAAAGTCGTCGATCTGTTCTGCGGAATCGGCGGCCTATCTCATGGCCTATTGCTTGAGGGATTTCACGTTGCTGGCGGCGTCGACAACGACGAAACGTGCAAGTATGCATTTGAGCAGAATAATAATGCGAAGTTTTTTAGACGGGACATCGCGAAATTCACCGCGCGTGAAATCTCTAAGTTGTTCGACGGCGCAGCCGTGCGTGTACTCGTCGGCTGCGCCCCCTGTCAGCCGTTCTCATCTTTGAATCGCCGACGCCTCTCCAAGCGGAATGCGAAGAAGCATTGGTATCCGTTATATCGGTTCCAGCGCATCATAAGGCGCCTAAAGCCGGAAATCGTCTCGATGGAGAACGTTCCCGAACTCGCGAACGGCGATAAATATCCCGTCTTTAATGACTTCCTGGGAACCCTGCAGGCGCTAGACTATCACGTCACGTACAAGGTGGTAGATGCATCCAGGTATGGCGTCCCGCAACGCCGACGCCGGCTGGTGTTGCTTGCATCTAGGCTCGGACCGATATCGCTGGTGCGGGAAACACACGATGAGAAAAGCGCAGCGACCGTGAAACAGTCTATAAAGTCACTGCCGCGACTAAAGCATGGTGGTGTTAGTCTTTCCGACCCCTTGCATCGGGCTAGCCGTCTTAGCGATACAAATCAGCGTAGGATCGCAGCCACGCCGCGCAACGGCGGCAGTGCGACCAGCTGGAAGAAAAGTTTGATGCCGAAATGCTACAGGAAGAAATCTGGAAAGTCGTATATGGTTACAGTTTATGGCCGCATGCGCTGGAACGATCCGGCTCCTACAATTACAACTCAATGTACCACTCTGGGGACTGGCCGATTTGGTCATCCATCCCAGAACCGCGCAATCAGCTTGCGAGAAGCCGCGCTTCTTCAGAGTTTTCCTCGGGATTACAAATTTGCCGAAGATGGTCAAATTTCCATGAGACATCTTGCGAAGCACATCGGCAACGCGGTTCCCGTGCTCCTTGGTTGCGCAATCGGAAGGAGCATAAAGAAGAACATTCGAGAGCATGCCTGAAGACGAACTTCGCGCGTGGAAGCCAACACCAGAACGTTCGAAATTGATGTCGCGCGTGCGCGGCAAGCATACCAAGCCTGAAATTTCTGTTGGCCGTGTCGTTCGTCGCCTAGGCTATCGATTTCGGCGACATCAAAAGAGGTTACCCGGAAATCCTGATTTCGTTTTTCACGACCTTAGCAAAGTAGTTTTCGTTCACGGCTGCTTCTGGCATCGGCATCGAGGCTGCAAGAAAACGACCTCTCCGAAGACTCGCCGAGAATTCTGGCAAAAGAAGTTCGACGAGAACGTGACCCGAGACAGAAAGGCAATCCGATCGCTTCGTCGCCTTGGCTGGTCCGTCATGGTTGTTTGGGAATGCCAAACGAACCAACTGAGTAGGCTTGAAGGGAGACTCGCAAAGTTTTTGCACTCAAATTGATGAGATTTGCTCCCTCACCTCCCCGTCTTCACCCGCGTCCAAGTGCGCGTGACGATGCGCTGGGTTTTCTGGTCGTAGGGCGTCGAGAT
>Ga0180217_1001679_pt1 | contig 22999 bp, 22 predicted proteins | sample eDN3rd37CBELigOP_FD_128521 | JGI IMG/M metagenome (GOLD analysis project Ga0180217, IMG submission 128521) | Enriched Organic Plus compost microbial communities from Emeryville, California, USA - eDNA 3rd pass 37_C BE-Lig OP (version 2) (version 2) ... | reverse complement strand
GGTCATCGGCAGTTGCGAATGGTCGCCGACCATGCGGGCGAGCCAGTCATAGCCGTACCCGTTCTCGGGCTTCGCGGCGGCGCCGTACCAGGCACGCAGCAGGCTGATCGCGTATTTCGGGAAATGGTGCCACCAGCCCGTCGGGTTGGTCTCGGCCGCGAGATAGCTCGACAGCGTGTCGTGCGGCTTGAAGGCATGCGGCTGCGGCAGGTAGCCGGGCAGCATGTCGTAGAGCGTCGGGATATCCGTGCTGCCCTGGATCGAGGTATGGCCGCGCAGCGCGAGCACCCCGCCGCCCGGCCGCCCGACATTGCCGAGCAGTGCCTGCAGGATTGCTGCGGCCCGGATCATCTGCACGCCGGTGCTGTGGTGGGTCCAGCCCACGGCGTAGCAGATCGCGCCGGTCCGCTCGCGGCCGGAGTTGCGCGCCAGCATGTCCGCCACCCGCAAGAAGACGTCGCGCGGGCAGCCGGTGATGCGTTCCACCATCTCGGGCGTGTAGCGCGCGAAATGGCGCTTCATGATCTGATAGACGCAGCGGGGGTGCTGCAGGGTCGGGTCCTTCGGCGTCGGTCCTTCCTGCAGCCGCTTCGTCGCCTCGCAGAAGCCTTCGGCCTCGATGAAGGCCTCGGCGAGCGAGGAGGGGATCACCATCCCGTCATATTGCCAGCTCTCCGGGTGGTAGCGCCGCTGCGCCTCGCTCCAGCCGGAGAAGAGACCCTGCCCTTCCTCCGTATCGCGGTATTCCGCGCCGACGATGGTGGAGAGATTGGTGTAGGCCAGCGCATAGTCGCGGAACCAGAGATCGTGTTCCAGCACGTGCCGGATGAGCCCGCCGAGGAAGGCGATATCGGTTCCCGCGCGCAGCGGCGCGTAGATGTCCGCCATGGCGGAGGTGCGGGTGAAGCGCGGATCGGCGTGGATCACGGTCGCGCCGCGCTGCTTCGCCTGCATGACGAAGCGGAAGGCGATCGGGTGGTTCTCCGCCATGTTGGACCCCATCACGAGCACGCAATCCGCGTTCGCGAGGTCCCATTGGGGCATGGTGGCTGCCCCCCGGCCGTATGTCGCGCCCAGACTGGGCACCGACGAGGAGTGTCAGACCCTTGCCTGGTTCTCGACGAAGGCCATCCCGAGGCCACCGGAGAACAGCTTCTTGATCAGGTAGTTCTCCTCGTTGTCGAGCGTTGCCCCGCCGAGCGAGGCGAGGCCCAGCGTGTGGTTCAGCCGCGTGCCGTCCGGCAGCCGGGAAACGAAGCTCTCGTCGCGCGTCCGCCTGGCCAGATGGGTGATCCGGTCCATCGCCCAGGTCAGCTCCACCTCGCGCCAGTCCCGTGCGCCTGGTGCGCGGTGCAGGCAGCGGTCGATGCGCTTCGGGCTGGTCATCAGGCCGAAGGTCGCCGCCCCCTTCGGGCAGAGGGTGCCCTGGTTGATCGGGCTGCGCGGGTCGCCTTCCACATGGATCGGCTTGCCGTCGCGGACATAGATCAGCTGGGCACAGCCCACCGCGCAGTAGGGACAGATGGAGGTGCCGACCCGATCCGCCTCCTCCAGCCGCGGCCGCAGGGTGCGCGACATCGCCGCCTTGGCAGCGTCGCGCCGGTGGTCCGCGCCGCGCAACTGGCGTGGGACGGACCACTCCCGCAGGAAGCCGGTGGCGCGATTGCCGAGCGTGCGGTGTGGGCGGTGCCGGGTCATGCGAGTCTCTCTGGTTCCTCGACGACGGCCAGGTTGTGCGCCACGCCGGCGATCAGCCGCGGGCTGGCCTGGTAGCTCACGCGGACCCGGCGGCGCAGCAGGGCCGGCAGATCCTGCGGCTCGATCGGCGCTGCGTGGTGCAGCAGGAAGAGCAGGCCGCGCCCGTTCTCGGAGAGCAGCATGAAGCGGCCCTCCTGCACCACGGTGATCGTGCCCGTTACCTGTCGCATGCAGGACATCCCGATCGGGAGACGTTCCTGCGCAACGTGGCCGACGCTGCGCGGTTGCGCCTGGCCGGACGACCGCGAAGGCCGCGGATGGTGGCAATCGCCGGTGTCTCCGGGCGCCCGAACCTGCTTCCGGCGATGAGGTGCCGCTGGCGCCGGGAGGCGAGGGGGCTTCGGCAGCGCCGGGGAGCGGCGCGGCAGCAGAGCGCGCCGCAGGCGGTTCCTGGCCTGCCGTTGCCGGCCGAGGTGCTGTCCGGACCAGGACAGGCCGATGGCCGGGGCGGTGCGGAGCCGGGGGCTGTGCCCCGCGCTCCTTGGCAGTCCCGCCGCGTCGGGTCTAGCCTTCTCCCCACCCGGGACAGGCGGGAAGGCAAGGACGTGCGATTGGGAGGGAAATGCTGTGCCTGGTCGCCCTGTGGCCCTCGCGGCCCTGGCTGCGATGCTGGCGGTGTCGTTCCCTCACGCGACGGCACAGACATGGCAGTCCGGTCGGATGGCGGTACGGGTGATGCCGGCGCGGCACGGGCGCTCGACCGATGATCCTGCCGCCCGCGCCGCGGCTGGGCGCCCTTCCTCCTCGTGGCGCGGGAAGGGCCGGACATCACCACCTTCCTTTTGCTGGCCAGTGTGCCGGGCGCCGGGCCGCGTCATCCGCCAGCCCGGCATGGAACCGAACAACGGAGAACAGGCATGAACCAGATCCCACACCCCCGTTGGACAGGCCCGCGCTACAAGCACATGCCCGACCCGGGCACACCCTACGAGACCATCACCGTGGACAAGCTGACGCCGGTCATCGGTGCCGAGATCGGCAAGGTGGACATCGGCAATCCGACGAATCAGCAGATGGAGGAAATCCACCGGGCGCTCGCGGAGAACCTGGTGATCTTCTTCCGCGACCAGCAACTGACGCAGGAGCAGCACCTGGCCTTCGGCCGGCGCTTCGGCGAGCTGCACATCCACCCGGCGGCGCCATCCGAGCCGGGCCATCCCGAGCTGATGATCATCAAGGCCGACAAGGACAGTCCGCGCGCCAACGGCGAGGGCTGGCACAGCGACGTCTCCTGCGACGAGGAGCCGCCGATGGGCAGCATCCTCTACATCAAGGAGTGCCCGCCCATGGGTGGCGACACGCTGTTCGCCAACATGTATGCCGCCTATGATGCGCTGTCCGACCGCATGAAGGCCTATCTGACCGGCCTCCGCGCCGTCCACGACGGAGAGGAGACCTACCGCGGCACCTACGCGAATTTCGGCATCCAGGACAAGCCGGTCTATCCCCGCGCGGTCCACCCGGTGATCCGCACCCATCCGGTGACGGGGAAGAAGGCACTCTATGTGAACAGGGGGTTCACCCGGCGCATTCTCGACATCCCTCTGGACGAGAGCACGGGCATCCTGAGCTACCTGTTCGAGCACATGGAGAACCCGTTGTTCCAGTGCCGCTTCCGTTGGCGGCCGAATTCGGTGGCCTTCTGGGACAACCGCTGCGTCCAGCACCGTGCCATGTGGGACTACTGGCCCAACACCCGGTACGGCAACCGCGTGACCGTCAAGGGCGACCGGCCGTACTGACGTCGCTCCCGGCTACGGGGCGCCGCGCCACGGGTCCCGCCGAGGCCGCGTGCGGCTTCGGCGGGAACCCGTCTCCACCACTTGCCGTCGCCGCATAGGCGGCGCCCGGCGATGGAGGGCTGCGGGCAGCCCGCTTGCCAGCCGGGCAGGACAGCGGCGGCGGCACGCGCTACTGTGCCGCCATGCTCACGGGCAAGCACATCCTGCTGATCGTCTCGGGCAGCGTGGCTGCCTACAAGGCGCTGGAGCTGATCCGGCTGCTGCGCAAGGACGGCGCCGCGGTCACCGCCATCCTCACCGCCGGCGGTGCGCGTTTCGTCACCAGGGAGGCGCTGGCTGCCATCACCGGCACCCGGGTGCACGACGATCTCTGGGCCGCGGAGGCCGAGATCGGCCATATCCGCCTGGCGCGCCTGCCGGACCTGGTCGTGGTGGCCCCGGCCTCGTCCGACCTGCTGGCGAAGATGGCGCATGGGCTGGCGGACGACCTTGCCTCCACCGTGCTCCTGGCGACGCGTGCGCCCGTGCTGGTGGCCCCGGCGATGAATCCGGCGATGTGGGAGCATCCGGCGACGCGGGCCAACATGGCGACGCTCGCGGCACGCGGCGTGCGCGTGGTGGGTCCCGGCGCCGGTCCCATGGCGGAGCCCGAGAGCGGCCCGGGCCGCCTCGCCGAGCCCTTCGAGATGCATGCCGCCATCGCCGCCGCCCTGCTCCCACCCGATGTCCGGCCCCTGGCCGGACGGCATGCCCTGGTCACATCGGGTCCGACGCATGAGCCGATCGACCCCGTGCGCTACATCGCCAACCGCAGCAGCGGCAAGCAGGGCCACGCCATCGCCGCCGCGCTGGCGGCGATGGGCGCGCGCGTGACGCTGATCTCCGGCCCCGTCGCCATCCCCGACCCGCCTGGCATGGAGGTGCGGCACGTCGAATCGGCGCGCGAGATGCTGGCGGCCTGCGAGGAATCGCTGCCCGCGGATATCGCGGTGATGGCCGCCGCGGTCGCGGACTGGCGCGTCGCCCACGCCGCCGAGCAGAAGCTGAAGAAGGAGGCCGGCGCCCCTGCCCCGACCCTGACCATGGCGCTGAACCCCGATATCCTGGCCACCATCTCGGCCCATGCATGCCGGCCGGCGCTGGTGGTGGGCTTCGCCGCAGAGACGGAGCGCGTGGTGGAACACGCCACCGCCAAGCGCCAGCGCAAGGGCTGCGACTGGATCGTGGCGAACGACGTCTCCGGCGGCGTCATGGGCGGGGATGCGAACCGCGTGCACCTGATCAGCACCGAGGGGGTGGAGAACTGGCCGGAAATGCCCAAGGAGGCCGTCGCCGAGCGCCTCGCCCGGCGCATCGCGGAGCGCTTCGCATGAGCGAGGCGGTGATCGAGGTGGTACGCCTGCCGCATGCCGCGGACTTGCCACTGCCGTCCTATGCCACCCCAGGGGCGGCCGGCATGGATCTGCTGGCGGCCATAGCCGCCCCCGTCACCGTCCCGCCCGGGGGCCGCGCGCTCGTCCCGACCGGGCTCCGCATCGCCCTGCCGCCCGGCCATGAGCTGCAGGTGCGTCCCCGCTCCGGCCTCGCGCTGCGCCACGGCGTCATCCTGCCGAACAGCCCCGGCACGATCGACGAGGACTATCGCGGCGAGCTGCAGGTGATCGTGCTGAACGCGGGCACGGAGCCGTTCGTGGTGGAGCGCGGCATGCGCATCGCCCAGGCGGTGCTTGCCCCGGTGATGCGCGCTGCCTGGCGCGAGGTGGACAGGCTCCCGGACACCGCGCGCGGGGCGGGCGGTTTCGGCAGCACCGGCACGGCCGCCGGGCCGGCGTGAGCCTGCTGCAGCTTCAGGCTGCCGCGGGGCTGCCGCTGCTCTGCCTGCTTGCCTGGGTCTGCGGCGGGTGCCGCCGCGGCGTCAATGCGCGCCTGCTGGTTGCGGGGCTGGCGGGGCAGATGGTCGCGGCGGCGCTGCTGCTGCACCTGCCGCCGCTGCGGGCCGGCTTCGCCGCCCTGGGTCGGGCCGTGGAGACCTTGGCCGCCGCGACACGCCAGGGCACGGCGCTGGTCTTCGGCTATCTCGGCGGCGCGCCTCTGCCCTTCGTGGAGACCATCCCCGGCGGCAGCTTCATCCTGTTCTTCCAGGGGCTGCCGCTGGTGCTGGTGATGGGCGCCCTCTCGGCCGTGCTGTACCACTGGCGTGTGCTGCCTGCGGTGGTGGAGCTGCTGGCGCGCGGCCTGCGTCGCCTGTTCGGCCTGTCCGGAGCCTGTACCCTTTCCGTCGCGGCGAATGTCTTCGTCGGCATGGTGGAGGCGCCGCTGCTGATCCGCCCCTGGCTGGCCGGCCTGTCGCGGGCCGAGCTCTTCACGGTGATGGTCGCGGGTCTCGCCACCATCAGCGGCAACATGCTGGTGGTCTACGCCACCATGATCGCCCCCGTGGTGCCGGGCGCGGCCGGTCAGCTCCTCACCGCGAGTCTTGTTTCCGCTCCCGCTGCCATCCTGGTCGCGCTGCTGATGATGCCGGAAGGGAGCACCGGCGGGTCGGTCCGGCCGGAGGAGCCGCCACCGCGCCTGCATGACAGCACGATGGACGCGCTGGTGCGCGGCACGGCCGACGGGCTCTCGCTCCTGCTCGGCATCATGGCCTCGCTCGTCGTGTTCGTGGCTCTGGTGGCACTGGTGAATGCGATGCTGGAGCCGCTGACCGGCCTGACGTTGCAGCGCGTCATCGGCTGGGTGTTCTGGCCGCTTGCGCTCGCGATGGGTGTCCCGGCGGAGGAGGCTGGCACGGTCGCCCGCTCGCTCGGCGTGAAGGTCGTGATCAACGAGTTCGTCAGCTACCTGGAACTGGCGGGCTCCGGCGGCGCTGGGCTCACCGAGCGCTCCCGGTTGATCCTGACCTATGCCCTCTGCGGATTCACCAATTTCGGCTCGGTCGGGATCATGGTGACCGGCATGACGGCCATGTGCCCGGAGCGGCGGGGCGAGATTGTTTCCCTCGGCCTGCCGTCCCTCGTCGCGGCCAGCATCGCCTGCTGCATGACCGGCGCCGTCGTGGGGGTGCTGACACCGCCCTGAGGTTGCCCGATGGTCGCGCATGCCACCTATCCGCCGCTCGACACGCCGAAACCGGTGACGGAGGGCGTCTGGGTGGTGGACAGCGGACCGCAGCACCTGCTCGGTCTGATGCTGCCTGTCCGCATGACAGTCCTGCGTCTGGCCGATGGCGGCCTGTGGCTGCACTCGCCCACGCGCCATACGCCGGCGCTGCAGCAGGCACTCGAGGCGCTCGGCCCGATACGTCATCTCGTCGCTCCGGACACGGCGCACTGGTCGCATGTCTCGCCCTGGACGAAGGCGGTGCCTGCGGCCAGGCTCTGGACGGCGCCGGGCGTGACGGACCGTGCCCGCAGCCAGGGAGTGGAATTCGTCGCCCATGGCGTGCTGGCCGAACCGGCGCCGCCGGACTGGGAGGGCGAGATCGAACAGGCTGTCTTCAGCGGCCCCGGCTTCACCGAGATCGCCTTCCACCATCGCCCGAGTCGCACCCTGGTGCTGACCGACATCGTCCAGGCCATGGAGCCGGACCGGCTGCCGCTCGGCACGCGGCTGTTCGCCGGCGTGATCGGGGCAACCATGCCGGAGGGCGGCACCCCCTCCTATCTGCGCCTGACGCTCGGACGCCGGCGCCCGGAGAACCGCGCGGCCGCAGAACGGTTGCTGGCGCTGGATCCGGCTCGGGTGATCTTCGCCCATGGCGCCTTCTTCGCCGAGGATGGGGCGGCGCGCCTGCGGCGGGCGCTGGCCTGGCTGCTGGACTGACGCCACACTGGCAGGCCATGGCGCGGAACGCGACCGCGCCACCCACTTTCCTGGGGATCCTTCGCCGTGACCGCCAGCCATCTCGTCCATCGCAGCCTGCGCACCGACCCGCCGATCGCCGTCCGGGGCGAGGGCATCTGGCTCTACGATCGAGACGGCCATGCGGTGATCGATGGCTCGGGCGGTGCGGCGGTGGCCTGCCTCGGCCACGCCCATCCCAGAGTGAACGCGGCGCTGAAGGCGCAGATCGACACCCTGGCCTATGCCCATACCGCGCTCTTTTCCTGCGAGAGCGCCGAGCGGCTGGCCGATATGATGGTGGGCCATGCGCCGGGCGGGCTGACGCATGCCTATTTCTGCTCCTCGGGCTCGGAGGGCAACGAGGCGGCGCTGAAGATGGCGCGCCAGTACTTCCTTGAGAGCGGCCAGCCGCAGCGCACCCGGTTCATCGCCCGGCGGCAGAGCTACCACGGCAACACCCTTGGCGCGCTCTCAGCCGGCGGCAACGCGATGCGGCGCGCGCCCTACCAGCCGCTGCTCTCGCCGGCCTTCAGCCATGTCTCGCCCTGCTATGCCTATCGCGACCGGGCCGAGGGCGAGACCGACCAGCAGTATGTCGCCCGTCTTGCCGAGGAGCTGGAGGCGGAGTTCCAGCGCCTCGGCCCCGACACCGTCATCGCCTTCGTCGCCGAGACGGTGGTGGGCGCGACATTGGGCTGCGTCACTGCGCTGCCGGGCTATTTCCAGGCCATGCGCGCAGTCTGCGACCGCCATGGCGCCCTGCTCATCCTGGACGAGGTGATGTGCGGCATGGGGCGCTGCGGCAGCATGCATGCCTGGGAGCAGGAAGGCGTCGCCCCGGATATCCAGGTTGTCGCCAAGGGCCTCGGTGGCGGCTACCAGCCGATCGGCGGCATCCTCGTCAGCGACAGGGTCATCCGGGGCCTCGAAGCCGGCAGCGGCGCCTTCATGCACGGCCATACCTACCAGGCACATCCCGTCGCCTGCGCTGCCGCGCTCGCCGTGCAGCAGGTGATCCAGGAGGAGAACCTGCTGGAGAATGTCCGCGCGATGGGCAGACGGCTGGAGGAGCGGCTGATCGAGCGCCTCGGCAACCATCGCAACATTGGCGATATTCGCGGCCGTGGTCTGTTCTGGGCGGTGGAGCTCGTGCAGGACCGTGCCGGCAAGGCGGTGTTCGATCCAGCGCTCAAGCTGAATGATCGCGTGAAGCTGGAGGCTTTCGCGCGCGGCCTGGCCTGCTATCCCATGGGCGGGACCATTGACGGCAAGCGCGGCGACCACGTGATCCTGGCGCCGCCCTACATCGTGACGGCCGCTGAGGTGGATATGATCGTCGAACGCTTCGGCGACGCCGTAGACGCGGCCCTCGACGGCGTCGGGAGATGATCCCGATGACAGGAAGGGAGAGATGCATGAGAGCATGGTTTCTGGCGGGCGTGCTGCTGTTGACCGGCAGCGCTGCGGCGTGGGCGCAGACGCTCGAAACGGTGAAGCAGCGCGGCACGCTGAATTGCGGCGTCAGCCAGGGCTTCGCCGGTTTCTCGGCGCCCGACAGCCGCGGCCAGTACCACGGGCTCGACGTGGACTACTGCAAGGCGCTGGCCGCTGCGGTGCTGGGCGACCCGGCGAAGGTCCGCTTCGTGCCGCTGACCGCGCAGGCGCGCTTCACTGCGCTGCAGTCCGGCGAGGTGGACGTGCTGTACCGCAACAGCACCGAGACTTTCCTGCGTGACACTTCGCTCGGACTCGAGCAGGGGCCGGTGAACTTCTACGACGGACAGGGCTTCCTGGTGCGCCGCGACGCCAATGTCACCCGGCTGGAGGAGCTCGACGGCGCCACCATCTGCCTGGCGCAGGGCACCACGCATGAGCTGAACCTCAACGACACCTTCCGTGCCCGCAACATCCAGTTCCGGCCGGTGGTGTTCGAGCGCGTGGACACGATGTACCCGGCCTTCTTCTCCGGCCGTTGCGACGCCATGACCCAGGACGCCAGCGCGCTGGCAGGCGCGCTGGTGGCGGCCCCCAATCCGCAGGACTACGTCGTGATGCGGGAGCGGATCAGCAAGGAACCGTTGGGCCCCTTCACGCGCAGCGGTGACGAGACCTGGTCCAACATCGTCGAGTGGTTGCACATGGCCCTCGTGGCGGCGGAGGAGAGCGGCGTCACCCAGGCCAATGTCGAGGAGCAGGCCAGGTCCAGCCAGGACCCCGAGGTGCAGCGGCTGCTGGGCAGCAGCGGTGAATTCGGCCAGCGCCTCGGGCTCGACAACCGCTGGGCGCTGAACGCGATCAAGGCGGTGGGCAACTACGGAGAGATCTTCGCCCGGAATGTGGGCGAGGGGAGCCAGCTCAAGCTGGAGCGTGGACTGAACGCGCTCTGGACGGATGGCGGGTTGATCTACGCCTTGCCCTTCCGTTGAAGGCTGCGCCGGCGCCCGGCAACCCCGGGTCATACCACGGCGTTGCTCCTCTGAGGCCACTGCGGCCCGATACAGGAGGAGCACGCATGGACAAGGATCGCATCGAGGGCGCCGGCAAGCAGGTGAAGGGCGCCATGAAGGAAGGCGTCGGCAAGCTGACCGGCGACGAGAAGATGAAGGCCGAGGGCAAGATGGACAAGGCCGAGGGCAAGGTCCAGAACACCGCCGGCAGCGTCAAGGATTCGGTCCGCGACGCCGTGGACAAGGATCGCACCTGATCTAGGCACCCGCGCCGCCTCCCTTCGGGCGGCGGAACGGCGGCATGCGCCGGCGGACCTCTCACGGTCCGGCCGGCGCTTTCGCGAGCAGAGCCCTGCGGTGCCGTCATGCAAGCCCCCGGATTGAATTGGTGGATCGGCAATTCCTGTTTGAATAGAAGCGCGGCGTGAGCCCGCGCGACATTCCGGCCGAAGCCAGCCCTCTCCCGAGCCCCGTGGCACCGCCCCCGCCCGGCATGCCGGCGCCGCGGCCGAAGCCCTCCATTGTCATGCTGGTGGCCATGACGGGGCTCGGCCCCTTCACCATGCAGATCCTGATCCCGTGCCTGCCAGCCATGGCCGTGGCGCTGGCGGCACCCTATGGGACGGTGCAGCTTACCCTCACGCTCTACCTGATCGGCGTCGCCACGGGGCAGCTGCTCTACGGACCCCTGTCGGACCGCTTCGGACGCAAGCCGCTGCTGCTCGGCGGCCTTGCCCTGTATGTGCTGGGCACGGCGGCGGCGGCGTTGGCGCCCTCGGCCGGCCTGCTGATCGCCGCACGGATCGCCCAGGCGGTGGGAAGCTGCGCCGGGCTGGTGCTTGGCCGCGCCATGATCCGCGACAGCTTCCCGCGCGAGCAGGCAGCGAGCGTGCTCGGAACCGTCAGCACCGCCATGGCGGTGGCGCCGATGATCGCCCCCCTGCTCGGCAGCGCGCTGGAGCAGGAGTTCGGCTGGCGCGCCACCATGCTGGCCTGCCTGATCTTCGGCCTGCTGCTCTGGCCCGCGATCTGGCTGCGCCTGCCGGAAACCCTGGCGCAGCCGGCGCCACTGCCGGGCATCGCCGGGCTGCTCGGGGCCTATGCCCAACTCGGTGCCATTCCCGCCTTTCGCGCCTATGCGGCGGTGACGGCCTTCTCCTCCTGCGTGTTCTTCGCCTTTGCCGCCGGGGGACCGCTGGTGGTGATCGGCACCATGGGCCATGCGGCGACCACCTACGGCGCGGCGATGATCCTGATCTCGATCGCCTGGATGGTAGGAACCTTCACCGTCTCGCGCCTTGTGTACCGGCTTGGCGTCATACGCATGCTGCGGCTCGGCACCGCCGTGACGCTGGCGGGCGGGGTGCTGGCCGTGGTGGTGGAGGTGCTGCTGCCGGCGCACATCCTGCTGTTCTTCCTGCCCATGGCGGTGGTGGCGGTGGGTAACGGCATGAGCCAGCCGAACGCCATCGCCGCGGCGGTCAGCGTGCGGCCACAGCTGGCCGGCACCGCCTCCGGCCTGGTCGGTGCGCTGCAGATGGGCGCGGGAGCGCTGATGACGGTGGCGGCGGGCTGGACCGAGACGGGCAGCGGGCTGGCAACCGCAGGCTGGATGTTTCTCGGCGGGCTTGGTGCGCTGGCGTCGCTCCGTGCTGTCGAGCGGGCGATGGACGCGAGATAGGGCGGGGAGGCCGAACGGCTCCCGGTCTGGCCAGTTCCGCCGCGCGGTTCAGGCGTGCCCGGCCGAGCCCGAAAGCAGCAACGGGTCCACCTTCAGCTTGGCCATGGCCTGGAACCACTTCCGGTCGTCGGCCTCGTCGAACAGAAGCTCCTCGTCGGCTGGCACGGAGAGCCAGACATTGCGCTGGATCTCCTCCTCGAGCTGCCCCGGCCCCCAGCCGGCATAACCCAGCGCCAGGATGCCCCGTCGCGGTCCGCCTCCGCCGGCGATCGCCTTCAGGATGTCCACGCTGGCGGTCAGCGCCAGCTCGCTCGTGACCGGCAGCGAGCCCTCGCTGGACCAATCGGCGGTGTGCAGCACGAAGCCTCGCCCACCCTCGACGGGCCCACCGTGCAGCAGGCGGATGCGCCGCTGCGGCGGCACCGGCTCCAGGCCAAGCTGCTGGAGCAGGTCGTCGAAGCTGAGGGAATCGATGGCCTTGTTCACCACGATGCCCATGGCGCCTTCCGACGAATGGGCACAGAGGCAGATGACGGACTTCGCGAAGCGCGGGTCCTGCATGCTCGGCATGGCGATCAGCACCTGGCCGCCGAGGTACCCCTCCTGCTCCGGCGCACGCCTGGCGTGAGCTTTTCTGGCCATGGCATGAAGATGGCGGTGGGGGACAGTCTTCGCAAGCGCCGCAACGCGGCGTGGCGGGGCTCGCACGCGGCGGTGACAGGCCGCGCCGGTCGGGCTACACGGTTCGGATCGGTGAGGAGGGACCCCATGACCATCAAGGTTGGCGACACCATTCCTGCGGCGAAATTGATGCAGGGTACCGCGGAAGGCCCGAAGGAGGTCTCCACGGAGGAGTTGTTCAAGGGCAAGACGGTGGTGCTGTTCGGGGTCCCCGGCGCCTTCACTCCCACATGCTCGGCCAAGCACCTGCCCGGCTTCGTGCAGAACTATGACGCGCTGAAGGCCAAGGGCGCGGACATCGTTGCCTGCATCGCGGTGAACGACGCCTTCGTCATGGGCGCCTGGGGCAAGGACCAGGGCGTGGGTGACAAGGTGATGATGCTGGCCGACGGCAGCGCTGAATTCACGAAGAAGTTGGGGCTGGAGCTTGATCTGACGGCGCGCGGCCTGGGTGTTCGCTGCCAGCGCTTCGCCCTGGTTGCGAAGGACGGGAAGGTGACGCATGTGGCCGTCGAGGCGCCGGGCGCCTTCGAGGTCAGCAAGGCCGAGGCGGTCCTGGCCGCCCTGTGAGCCTTCTTTCCGCAGCCGCCTTTCTGCGGGCCGGCAGCACTTCGCGCTCGCAGCCTCGCGCTGCGGGCCGAGTCGGCTGAGGCCCAGGCGCGGTTTGCGGAACATGCCACCGAGGAGCAGCAGGCTGTCGCTGCGGGAGCGGCGCAGGCCTGCCGGGTGGCACCATCGGGCGCCGGCCCGGTGACGGTGACGGCGGTTGTATCGGGCCCGGCGCACGAGTCGGGTTGCCTGTCGCGCATGAACCGTCCCCGCTACGGAGACGGCGCAGTCAACCCCGCGGCGCGTCGGTAAGCTCCTGGTGCCCCGGGCCAGGCCCGGCGCGAGTACCGCGACGCCGGCCACACCGCGCCCACCTCCTGCTGGTCCTGAGGCATGGGCGCAAGTGTCGCCTTGGCACTCGAGTCATGGCGGCGCGCAGGCCATCATCGGCGGGAACGACGTGCCACCGCCGCGGACGCCGCCGGCGGCCCAACTTGCAGCAACAGCAGCCGCGCCGGCCGGCCCGAGGCGATCATCACTCCGCGCAGGCCATCAGCATGCCGGCGTGGCAAGTGCGGTGCGCGTGCCGGGCTGCGAGAGGTGGAGGATGGGACCGGCGGGCACGATGCCGCTGGGATTGAGCGACGTATGGCTCCGGTAGTAGTGCAGCTTGATGTGCCGGAAATCCACGGTCCCGGCGATGCCCGGCACCTGGTACAGCGACCGTGTGAAGTCCCACAGCGCCGGATAGTCCACGATGCGCCGCAGGTTGCATTTGAAATGCCCATGGTAGACGGCGTCGAAGCGGATCAACGTGGTCCATAGCCGCCAGTCGGCCTCGGTGATCCATGGGCCGCAAAGGAAGGGATGGTGCGAGAGCCGGTCCTCCAGCCAGTCCAGCGTATTGAACAGCGGACGGATGGCGGCGTCGTAAGCCTCCTGGCTGCGTGCGAACCCGCAGCGATAGACGCCATTGTTCAGGGTTTCGTAGACGCGCGCGTTGACGGCATCGATCTCCGCGCATAGCGGCCCAGGATAATAGTTGCCGGGCGCGGCACCGAGGCCGTCGAAGGCGCGGTTCAGGATGCGGATGATCTCGGAGGACTCGTTGTTCACGACCGTGCCCGTGGCCCTGTCCCACAGGACAGGCACGGTGACGCGGCCGGTGTAGTGCGGGTCCGCCTTCGCATAGAGCTCGTGCAGGGCGTATGCGCCGTTCACCGTATCGGGCACCACCCCCTCGTCCGGGGTGAAGGTCCAGCCCTCCTCCGCGGTCAGCCAGTGGGTGACGGAAAGCCCGATCAGTCCCTCAAGCCGCTTCAGCACCCGGAAGATGAGGGTGCGGTGCGCCCAGGGACAGGCGAGCGAGACATAGAGGTGGTAGCGGCCGGCTTCCGGCGGGAAGCGCCCGCCGGGCTCGATCCGGTTGCGGAAAACCGAGGCGCTCCGCACGAAGGCGCCGCCCCGCGACGGAGGCGGCCGATCCTCCTTCACCCAGACGCCATCCACCATCTGGCCCATGCCCGGCCTCCTCCTCGCCCCCTAGACTGTGCCGAGCGAGAGGTGGGGACTCGCCCTGGCCGTGCCACCGGCATGCCTCTTTCCATGCGTCGGGTCTGCTTCTAGCCTCATCCGTTCCAGGGATGCACGGGAGACAAGAAACCATGCCCCGCCTTGCCCTTGCCGCCGTCCTCCTGTGCGGCTCCGCCCTTGCCGCGCAGGCCCAGGTCCTCCGCTGGGCCAATGACGGCGACGTCAATTCCATGGATCCCTATACGCGGCAGGAAACCTTCCTGCTGGCATTCAACTCCCACATCTATGAGCCGCTGGTCCGCCGCAACCGCGACATGCAGCCCGAGCCGGCGCTGGCCGAACGCTGGGAGCAGCCCTCGCCTACCATCTGGCGCTTTCACCTGCGCCGTGGCGTCACGTTCACCGATGGTACGCCTTTCACGGCCGATGACGTGGTGTTCAGCGCTCAACGCGCCCGTGCCCAGGGCTCGAATGTGCAGTCCTTCCTGGCCTCGGTGAAGGAGGTGCGCAAGATCGACGACCACACCGTCGAATTCGAGACGATGCGGCCGGACCCGATCTTCGTCCTCGGCATCACCTCCTGGGGCATCATGTCCAAGGCCTGGGCCGAGAAGAACAACGCCACCCGCCCCGCCGACCTGACGACGCGCGAGGAGAATTTCGCCACCCGCAACGCCATGGGCACCGGCCCCTTCCGTCTGGTGCTGCGCGAGCCGGACCGGCGCACCATCCTTGAGCGCAACCCGGCCTGGTGGGACAAGCCGGCCCACAACATCGAACGGGCCGAGCTCAACATCATCGCCAATGACGCGACGCGCGTCGCGGCGCTGCTCTCGGGCGAGATCGACTTCATCTACACCGTTCCGCCGCAGGATGTGGAGCGCATCCGGCGCTCTCCCGGCGTGAACATCATTCAGGGGCCCGAGCTGCGCACCATCTATCTCGGCCTGGACCAGAGCCGGCCGGAGCTGCTGAAGTCCGACGTGAAGGGCCGGAACCCCTTCCAGGATGTGCGCGTGCGCCGCGCCATGTACCAGGCCATCGACGTGAACGCGATCCAACGCGCCGTCATGCGCGGCCAGTCCCGCCCCACAGAGCTGCTGTGGGGGCCGGGCGTGAACGGCTTCCGCGAGGAGGACGATGTGCGCCTGCCGGTGGACATCGAGGGCGCGAAGAAACTGCTGGCCGAGGCCGGATACCCCAACGGCTTCGGCGTGACGCTCGACTGCCCGAACGACCGCTACGTGAACGACGAGGCCATCTGCACCGCCGTGGTCGCCATGCTGGCGCGCATCGGCGTGCACGTCACGCTGAACGCACAGACCCGCGCCCGCTTTTTCGCCGAGGTGAACGCGCCGCGCTACAATACCAGCTTCTACCTGCTCGGCTGGACGCCGGCGACGGTGGATGCGCACAACGTCCTGTTCAACCTGCTCGGCACGCGGGACGGAACGCGCGGCGTGTTCAACAACGGCGGCTATGCGAGCCCGGCCCTCGACCAGCTCGCCGACCAGATCGCGGTGGAGACCGACCCGGCGAAGCGCCAGGCGATGATCAGCCAGGCCGCGCGCATGATCCGCGATGACGTCGCCTATATCCCGCTGCACCAGCAGCAGATCGTCTGGGCCGCCCGCAGCAATGTCGAGGTGGTGCAGACCCCGGACAACTCCATTCAGCTGCGCCACTTCCGCATCAACGGACGCTGAAGGCGTGTCATGCCGCCTGGCCGGCCGGACCGGCCAGGCGATGCAACGCGGCCGCCGTGGCCGCATCCGCCGGCAGGAAGGTTTCGAGCGCGAGTTCCTCCAGGGTGATGTCGAGCGGCGTGCCGAAGACGGTGGTCGCGCTCAGCAGCGCCAGCGTTCCCTCCGCCGTCGCCAGCCGGAGCGGCACGGCAGGCAGTGGTTCAGGCGACGCGGTGACGGGTTCGGGTGGCGCCGGGTAGCGCCGCAACTCCTCGAGCAGGTCGATCAGCACGTCGTCTGCCGTTGTCTCCACCTGGCGGCGCAGCCGCTCGAGCAGATGCGCGCGCCATTCCGTCAGGTTGCGGATGCGCGGCGCGAGCCCGCCGGGATGCAGGCTCAGGCGTAGCGCATTGATCGGCGGACGCAGCAGCTCGGCCGCGCAGCCGGCCAGCAGCGGCGCGACGGCACGGTTGCTGGCGATGACGTTCCATCGCCGGTCCAGCGCAAGCGCGGGCCAGGGCTCATGCGCGGCGAGCAGGCGCAGCACCGCCTCCCGTGCGCCGCCCATCGCTGCGTCGCCCAGCGCAAGCTGCCCGAAAGCCGGGGCGAGGCCTGCGGCGACCAGCAGCGTGTTGCGCTCGCGCAGCGGTATCTCCAGCTGCTCGGCCAGCCGCAGCAGCATGCCCCGGCTCGGCCGGGAGCGGCCGGATTCCAGCCAGCTCAGATGCCGTTGGGACACGCCGACCTCCAGGGCGAGAGCGAGTTGGCTCAGGCGGCGGCGACGGCGCCAGTCGCGCAGCAGTTCGCCGACGGGACGGGTGGGGCTGGACATGGCGGAAGCATAGACCGTCCTCGCCTTGCGACTATGACCTGCCAGGTCATCGCATTCGGCACAGGGCCCGTCGATGCTGCCGGCGGCCCGGCAGTCCTGCCGGTGCTCCATGAAGGGAGAGTTGCCATGACCGACCACGAGGCCCTGGTGGACCGTTACATCGCCGCCTGGAACGAGTCGGACACCGCCCGCCGGCGCGAGTTGATCGCCCGGACCTGGACCGAGGATGCCAGCTATCTCGACCCCAAGCTCTCGGCCCAGGGACATGCGGCCCTGGATGCCATGCTGCAGGGCGTGCAGGGCATGTTCCCCGGCCACCGCTTCCGTCGCCTCGGCGCGGCGGACGCCCATCACGACCGGCTGCGCTTCCGCTGGGTGCTGGAAGCGGCCGGTGGAGCACCCGTGGTGGAGGGCACCGATATGGCCGTGCTGGCGACCGACGGGCGCATGGCCGCCGTGACCGGCTTCTTCGACCCCGTGGCGGCCTGAGCGGGCCCAGCCACCGCCAAGCCATGCCTGGAGCATGGCCGCGCCACGATGCGGCGCGCACGCCTGCTCCAGGCCCCGGCTCCCCCGGGCCGACCGGCCGTTGCCGCGGTGCCGGGCCCGGGTGGCGGCCAGCCTCCCGCAGCCCGCCCCGACCGCGTGACCTGCGAGACAGTGCCGATGCAGGACGAACCAGGGGATGCCATGCGGGTTTCCTGCATCAGGGTCGGGGGCCGGCCTGTCGCGGCGATGCCGGCGGCCCAGCGGTGCAGGCGGGGGGGCGATTCGGGATTCCGTGCCCGCATCGACCGGCATGCCGGCTGCCTGCAGGGCGCCGCACTGCTGCGGCGCAGGATCGTGTCGAGAGGGCACCGTCCCGGCTCCCTTCCGCCTTGCGGCCCGGGCGCCCTTAGGCTAGGCCCCCTCGGGTCATTCGTGTTAAGCCCCTCGGCCCGGCTCGGCCCGGGAGGGCCATGCACACGCGCCGGAACCAGGAGATCCTCAAGCCATGAGCGAAACCGCCGAGAAGGTGAAGAAGATCGTTGTCGAGCACCTCGGCGTGGACGAGGCGAAGGTGACCCCGGAGGCATCCTTCATCGACGATCTCGGTGCCGACAGCCTGGACACCGTAGAGCTCGTGATGGCTTTCGAAGAGGCCTTCGGTGTGGAGATCCCGGACGACGCGGCGGAGAAGATCACCACCGTGAAGGACGCGATCGACTACATCGAAAAGCAGAAGGCCGCCTGACGGCGACTGACACAGGACGGAGAGGCTAAGCGTGTTCGCGAACGGGACCGCGCCGCGGCGGGTGGTCGTCACCGGCATGGGCATCGTATGCCCGTTGGGCGTCGGCGTGGAGCATGTCTGGAAGCGGCTCGTCGCGGGCGAGAGCGGCATCTCCGCCATCCAGTCCTTCGACGTGAAGGACCTGCCGGCGAAGATCGCCGGCCAGGTGCCCGCCGGTTCGAAGGCTGGGGGCGGGCTCGACCTGAACGAGTGGGTCCCGATCAAGGACCAGAAGAAGATGGACCGCTTCATCCATCTGGCGTTGGTTGCGGCTCAGGAGGCGGTCGAGGATTCGGGCTGGACACCGGAGGACGAGGAAGGCCGCTGCGCCACCGGCGTGATGATCGGCTCGGGCATCGGCGGGCTGCCGACGATCTATGAGGCCTCGGTGCAGGTGCACCAGGGCCGTGGCAAGCGCCTCTCGCCCTTCTTCATCCCCTCCGCGCTGATCAACTTGGCTTCGGGGCATCTCTCCATCCGCTACGGCTTCAAGGGGCCGAACCATTCCGTCGTCACCGCCTGCGCGACAGGCGTGCACGCACTGGGGGACGCGGCACGGCTGATCGCGCTCGGCGATGCCGAGGTGATGGTGGCCGGCGGCGCCGAGGCGGCGATCAGCGAGATCGGCATGGCCGGCTTCTGCGCCGCACGCGCCCTCTCCACTGCCTACAATGACACGCCGCAGCAGGCCTCCCGTCCCTGGGACGAGGGGCGTGACGGCTTCGTCATGGGCGAGGGGGCGGGGGTGCTGGTGCTGGAGGAGCTGGAGCACGCCAGGAAGCGCGGCGCCAAGATCTACGCCGAGGTCATCGGCTACGGCATGTCCGGTGATGCGCACCACATCACCGCTCCGGCCGAGGACGGCGACGGCGCCTTCCGCTCCATGCGCGCGGCGCTCAAGAGCGCGCGGATCGCGCCGGACCAGGTGCAGTACGTGAATGCGCACGGCACCTCCACGCCGCTTGGCGACGATATCGAGCTCGGCGCGGTGGAGCGGCTGTGGGGCGATGCGGCCAGGGGCCTGGCGATGTCCTCCACGAAGAGCGCGGTCGGTCATCTGCTCGGCGCGGCCGGCGCAGTGGAAGGGATCTTCTCCATCCTGGCGATCCGTGACCGTGTGGCGCCGCCGACCCTCAACCTCGAGAAGCCGACCCGGGACAGCCCGATCGATCGGGTCGCGAAGGTGGCGCAGGAGCGGCCGATCCAGGTGGCCCTGTCCAACAGCTTCGGCTTCGGCGGTACCAACGCGAGCATCATCTTCCGCGCGGCGCCCTGAGGAGGATCCCATTCACAGCCGGTGCCATGTCCCCTCGCGGAGGCGGGCGGAGCTGCGTGGTGCGGAGGCACTGCCCGCGCGACTGTGACCGGGCAGAGCCGCCTGGGCGCCCCTATATCGGCCCCCATGCCTAGCCCCGCCTCGGTATGACGTCTGTTGCCGCCCATGCGTAAGTTCCTCCGTCGCCTCGGCGTAACGCTGGCGCTTCTTGTCCTCGTCGGTGGCATCGCCGCCTGGCAGGGCTGGCGGCTCTACACCCAGCCCGGGCCGCTGGCCGAGGACCGTGCTGTCGTCATTCCGCGCGGTGGTGCACAGGCCACCGCGCGGGTCCTGCACGAGGCCGGTGTCATTGCAGAGCCGCGCGCTTTCGCCCTCGCCGCGCGCATCACGCGCGGGACAGGGCCGCTGCGCGCCGCGGAGTTCGCCTTCCCCGCCCATGCCTCGATCGCCGAGGTGCTGCGGATCCTGCGCGAGGCGCGGCCGGTGCAGCGCCGCCTGACCATCCCCGAGGGCCTGACCGCTCGCCAGATCGCCACGCTGCTGGAGGACGCCGAAGGCCTGACAGGCGAGCTGCCGCCGATCGCCGAGGGCTCGGTGCTGCCGGAAACCTATGCCTACCGGTGGGGCGACACCCGCGCCTCCATCCTGCGCCGTGCCGAGCAGGCGATGACGCAGGCGCTGGCGGAAGCCTGGGCACAACGTGACGAGGGATTGCCGCTGGCAAGCGCGCGGGCGGCACTGATCCTCGCTTCCATCGTCGAGCGCGAGACGGGGCTTCAGGAGGAGCGCCCTCGCATCGCGGCGGTGTTCATCAACCGCCTGCGCCGCGGCATGCCGCTGCAGTCCGACCCCACCGTGATCTACGCGGCCGCCGAGGGCGGCGCGCTGGATCGACCGCTGACCCGTGTGGATCTCGAGCGCGACCATCCCTTCAACACCTATCGCAACCGCGGCCTCCCGCCGGCGCCGATCGCCGCGCCGGGGCGCGAGGCGCTGCGCGCGGTCACCCAGCCGGCAAAGACCGACGACCTCTACTTCGTCGCGGATGGCAGCGGTGGGCATGCCTTCGCCCGCACGCTGGAGGAACACAACCGCAATGTGGCGCGCTGGCGGCAGATCGAGCGCGCACGGGCCGGAGCGGGTGGCCCCGAACCGCCCGCCACGGCGCGCTGATCGGCCGGTCCGCACCCGGGATCCTCGACAGGGTCGGCGCAAGCCGCACCGCCCGTGCCCGGAGGCGGACGTCCCTGCCAATCTGCTGTGGGGCCGGAGCGCCGCTCTGGCCCGCCTGCCGGCACCCCATTATGTTCCCTGCCGACCGAGCGTTGCACGAGGAGAGTGATGCGCGACCCCAAGCAGACCGGCTATGCGCCCAAGCTGACGCCGGGGATCACCCCGGTCCAGCGCATCGAGGTGGAGACGCGCGCCGTGCCCTGCGACGGGGAGGTGGGCGTGGGCGGGCTCGGCCATCCGCGCGTCTGGTTGCGCATCGTGGACCACGAGGTGACCTGCCCCTACTGCTCCATCACTTATGTCCTGAAGGACGGCGCGGGTGGTGACGACCACCACTGACGCAAGGACCCCATCGGCATCGCCGCGCGATCCCGATGGAGGCTCCGCCCCGGGCCCCGGTCCCGAAGCGGACCGGCCACGCGGCACGGCGCTCGCCGAGGCGGCCGCCGCTCCCGAGGCCGTGCCGGTAACGCCGCAGGGCGAGCGGCACCTGATCCTGGTGGACGGATCGGGCTACATCTTCCGCGCCTTCCACGCCCTGCCGCCGATGACCAACCCGCAGGGTGTGCCGGTGAACGCCGTCTTCGGCTTCACCCAGATGATCTCGAAATTCCTGACCGATCACCGCGGCAGCCACATCGCCGTGGTGTTCGACGCCGCGCGCACCACCTTCCGCAACGAGATCTACCCCGACTACAAGGCGCACCGCCCCGAGCCGCCGCCCGAGCTGGTGCCCCAGTTCGCCCTGATCCGCGAGGCGACCGATGCACTCGGTGTCTGCAAGATCGAGCAGCCGGGCTACGAGGCGGACGACATGATCGCCGCCTATGCCAAGGCCTTCCAGGCTGCGGGCGGGCGGGTGACCATCGTCTCCTCCGACAAGGATCTGATGCAGCTGATCCGGCCGGGCGTGGAGATGCTCGACCCGATCCGGCAAAAGCCGATCCGCGAGGCGGAGGTCGCGGAGAAATTCGGCGTTCCGCCCTCCAAGGTGGTCGAGGTGCAGGCGCTGGCAGGCGATTCCACCGACAATGTGCCAGGCGTGCCCGGCATCGGCGTGAAGACCGCCGCGCAGCTCATCCTGGAATACGGCGACCTGGAGACGCTGCTGGCGAAGGCCGGGGCGATCAAGCAGCCGAAGCGGCGCGAGGCGCTGCTCCAGAACGCCGAGAAGGCGCGCATCTCGCGCCGCCTCGTGGCGCTGGACGACGGCGCGCCGCTGCCGGCGCCGATCGACGCGCTGGAGGCGAAACCGCCCGAGCGCGCGGCGCTCGAGGGCTTCCTGCGCACGCAGGGCTTCCGCAGCATCCTGGCGCGCCTCGGCCTGGGCGAGGCGGCCGGCGATGCGGCGAACCGTGCGCGCAACGGCGCCGTGCGGGCGCAGGCCGCCGCCGCCGCCCTGCCGGTGCAGGCGCCGCCCACGGAAGCACCCTTCGGCCCCTATGAGACGGTCACGACTCTCGACGCTCTGGCCCGCTGGATCGCGGATGCCGAGGCTGCGGGCATGGTCGCGCTGGATACCGAGACCGACAGCCTGAACGCGCTGCACGCGAAGCTGGTCGGCATCTGCCTCGCCACCGCGCCGGGGCGTGCCTGCTATGTGCCGCTGCGCCATGTCGCGCCGGGCCATGGGCAGCAATCGGACATGCTGCAGGCCGAGCAGGCGGCCCCGGCACAGATTCCCTTCGACGACGCCATCGCCGCGCTGCGTCCGCTGCTGGAGGACCCGGCCGTCCTCAAGGTGCTGCAGAACGCGAAATACGACCTGGAGGTGCTCTGCCGGCCGGAGAATGGCGGGATCGCCGTGACGCCGGTGGACGACACCATGCTGATCTCCTACGCGCTTGAGGCAGGGCGGCACGGGCATGGCATGGACGAACTCTCCGTGCGGCATCTCGGCCACAGGCCGATCGCCTTCGACGAGGTGACGGGGACGGGCCGTTCCCGCATTCCCTTCGCCGCGGTGCCGCTCGATCAGGCGACTGCCTATGGCGCCGAGGACGCCGACGTGACCCTGCGGCTGTGGCACCTGCTGCGGCCGCGGCTGCGCGTGGAGGGCGCGCTTGCCCTCTACGAGCAGGTGGAGCGCCGCATGGTCGCGGTGCTGCGCGACATGGAGCTTACCGGCATCAAGGTCGACGGGGCCGAGCTCACGCGCATCGGCGAGGACTTCGCCGCCCGTCTCACGGTGCTGGAGCGCGAGATCCAGGACCTGGCCGGGCGGCCCTTCAACGTCGGCTCGCCGAAGCAGCTCGGCGAGATCCTGTTCGACGAGATGAAGCTGTCTGGCGGCAAGCGCAGCAAGGCCACCGGTGCCTGGGGCACCGATGCCTCGGTGCTGGAGGAGCTGGCGGCGCAGGGTGTGGAGCTGGCGCGCAAGGTGCTGGACTGGCGCCAGCTCGCCAAGCTGAAATCCACCTATGTGGAGGGGCTGACGGCCGCGATCGATCCGCGCGACGGGCGGGT
>Ga0180217_1001678_pt1 | contig 23001 bp, 23 predicted proteins | sample eDN3rd37CBELigOP_FD_128521 | JGI IMG/M metagenome (GOLD analysis project Ga0180217, IMG submission 128521) | Enriched Organic Plus compost microbial communities from Emeryville, California, USA - eDNA 3rd pass 37_C BE-Lig OP (version 2) (version 2) ... | reverse complement strand
GCCCGTATCACGGTCGCGACCCCGCAGCGCGAACCCGACACCGGCACGCCGGCGCGGGTGAAGCTGGCGGCCAAGAACCTCGATTTCTACTACGGCGGTTTCCATGCCCTGAAGGGCATCAACTTGGAAATCCCGGAAAAGAAAGTCACCGCGCTGATCGGCCCGTCGGGCTGCGGCAAGTCGACCCTGCTGCGGATCTTCAACCGCATCTATTCCCTGTATCCGAAGCTGGAAGCCAAGGGCGAGGTGCTGCTGGACGGGCAGAACATCCTCGACCCGAAGTTCCCGATGAACCGGCTGCGCAGCAAGGTCGGCATGGTGTTCCAGAAGCCGGTGCCGTTCCCGATGACGATCTACGAGAACGTCGCCTACGGCATCCGCCACCACGAACGCATCGGCAAGGCCGACATGGACGCGCGCGTGGAGCAGGCGCTGCGCCAGGCGGCGCTGTGGGACGAGGCCAAGGACAAGCTGAAGCAGAGCGCGCTCGGCCTGTCCGGCGGCCAGCAGCAGCGCCTGTGCATCGCCCGCGCGGTCGCCCTGCGCCCGGACGTGATCCTGCTGGACGAACCGACCTCCGCGCTGGACCCCATCTCGACCAGCAAGATCGAACAGCTGATCGAGGAGCTGAAGCAGGACTACACCATCGCGATCGTCACCCACAACATGCAGCAGGCCGCGCGCGTGTCCGACTACACGGCCTTCATGTACCTGGGCGAGTTGATCGAGCACGATGCGACGGCGACCATCTTCTCCAAGCCCAGCAAGCAGCAGACCGAGGATTACATCACGGGACGTTTCGGGTGAAACGTCCCGCGGCATGGGAGGTTCGGGATTGGGGATTCGGCATTCGCAAGGCTGACTCCCACCCGTCCCCGCTCCCGTCCGCCCTTGCCAATCCCGAATCCCCAATCCCCAATCCCGGCCCTCATCCATGAATACCCAACCGCACGAGCACATTGTGAAAAGTTACGACGAAGAGCAGCGCCGGCTGGTGACCGAAATCGTGCGCATGGGCGAGACCGCCGTGGCGCAGCTCGAGGCCGCCCTGGACGTCATCGAACGCCGCGACGACCGCGCCGCCCAGCGCATCATCGCCAATGACGAGGCCATCGACGCGCTGGAACAGCAGATCAGCCACGACGTGATGCATCTGGCCCTGCGCGGCCCGATGGCCCGCGACCTGCGCGAGATCCTCGCCGGCCTGCGCATCCCCGCCGACATCGAGCGCATCGGCGACTACGCCGCCAACGTCGCCAAGCGTTCCATCGCGCTCAATGTCTCGCCGCCGATGCCGCAGATCACCGGCCTGCGCACCCTGGGCAAACTGGCCGCGCAACAGGTGCGCGAAGTGCTGGTGGCCTACCAGAACAACGACGACGCCCTCGCCCTGCAGGTCCGCGAGCGCGACGCCGAACTGGATGCGCTGTACACCGCGCTGTTCCGCGAGCTACTGACCTACATGATGGAAGACCCGCGCAACATCACGCCGTGCACGCACCTGCTGTTCATGGCCAAGAACCTGGAACGCATCGGCGACCATGCCACCAACATCGCCGAGAACGTGTGGTTCCTTATCCACGGCGACCAGCCGCTGCCGGCCCGCGACAAGCGCGACGACACCAGCACCACCGGCGCGGTCTGAACCCCGCTGCGGGGATGAACGGCGGCTGACCCTGTCCGGGGGCGGGCGAATCCTTTCGCCCGCCCCCGTTCTCTTTCCACGACTGGCGGACATGGCGCGGACGCGCGATGCTGGCCGACGGAGAGCGATGGATGAGTGGAGCAGTCACCGCAAGCATCGAGGATCTGGTGGCCGCGCGCGCCGGCGACGCGGCGGCGCTGCAGCGCGTGCTTGCCGCGTCGCGGCAGAACCTGCGCCGCTACGCGGAGCATCACTGCCGGATCAACGATGCCGAGGACGCGGTGCAGGAAAGCCTGCTGCTGGTGTCGCGCCGGATAGGCGACCTGCGCACGGTGGAAGCGTTCGCCTCCTGGCTGTTCCGCATCGTCAAGCGCGAATGCAACCGGCTCAAGCGCGGCATGCGGCGGCTGGCCGGCGAAGCCATCACGGAAGACCTGCTGCCGCCGGCCCGGTTCGAGCCGGTCGAGCTCGGCCACGATGTCGCCCGCGCGCTGGAAACGCTTCCAGCGCACTACCGGCAGATCCTGCTGCTGCGGGACCTGGAAGGCATGACCATCGAAGAGCTTGCCGCCCGGTTGGCGTTGACGCCGCAGGCGGTCAAATCGCGCCTGCACCGGGCCCGCGCGCTCGCCCGCGAGTACCTCCGCGACGACCCCACACTTCCCTAACAACGCCGGATTACACTGGCGCCCCCGCCGTGCGGAGCCCCGCACACCAACTGGAGAAAACTGCAATGTCCAAGTCCAACCAGAAGCCTGTCGCCCTCGCCATGTGCACCGCGCTGGCCGGAGGCATCGTCCTCGCAGGTTCGGCTTTCGCGATGGAACCGCTCTCGCAGGGGTACCTGCTGGCCGCGCAGGACGCCAAGGCGACCGACGCCAAGGCCGCCGAGGGCAAATGTGGCGAGGGCAAGTGCGGCATCGAGAAGGTCGACACCGACAAGGACGGCAAGGTGTCCAGGGCGGAATTCGACACCGCCCATCCCGACAAGGGCGACAAGTTCGCCGCCATCGACACCAACAAGGACGGCTTCATCGACGCCGCCGAAATCAAGGCGCGCCACGAGGGCAAGTGTGGCGAAGGCAAGTGCGGCGGCGACAAGAAGGACGGCGCCAAGACCGGCGACAAGGCCGCGCACGAAGGCAAATGCGGCGAAGGCAAGTGCGGCGGCTCCGCCTGACGCCGGCGCTCTGTGTCCCGGCCCCTCCCCCGCACGCGGGGGAGGGCCATGGCCGGGCCACCGCGTCCGCGGAACGATCCACGTGGCTTCCTTGAACCGTTCCCCCGCCCCCGTCTCCGCCGGCCTCGGCCTGCGCCGCGCATTGCTGGATTCCCTGCTCGCCGCCGCGCCAGGCGACTTCGACTTCCTCGAATGCGCGCCGGACAACTGGATCGGCGTGGGCGGGCGGCTCGGCGAAGGCCTGGAGCAACTCGCCGCGCGCACGCCGCTCGCCTGCCACGGGCTGTCGCTATCGCTCGGCGGCGTCGAGCCGCTGGACGATACCTTCCTCGCCCGTACCCGCCGTTTCCTGGATCAGCACCAGGTCGCGCTGTACAGCGAACACCTGAGCTACTGCGCCGACGACGGCCACCTCTACGATCTGATGCCGATTCCTTTCACCGAGGAAGCGGTGCATCACGTCGCCGCCCGCATCCGCCGGGTGCAGGACGTGCTGGGCCGGCGCATCGCGGTGGAGAACGTCTCCTACTACGCCGCGCCCTACCAGGCGATGGACGAAGTGGATTTCGTCACCGCGGTGCTCGCCGAGGCGGACTGCGATCTGCTGCTGGACGTCAACAACATCTACGTCAACGCAATCAACCACGGTTATGACGCCGGCGAATTCCTCGCCCGGATGCCGTCGCGGCGCATCGCGTCCTACCACGTCGCCGGCCACTACGACGAGGCCGACGATCTGAAAATCGACACCCACGGCGCCGCGGTGAAGGACGACGTCTGGGATCTGCTGGCCGCCGCCTATCGCCTGCACGGCGTGCGCCCCACCCTGCTGGAGCGCGACTTCAATTTCCCGCCGATGGCCGTGCTGCTGGCCGAACTGGGCCGCATCCGCGAATTGCAGGCGCAGGCCGCGGCACCGGAAACCGCACATGGCTGAACGGTTGCGCGAACAGCAGTTCGCCTTCGCGAAGCACCTGCGCGATCCGGCACGCCACCCCGCGCCGCCCGGCATCGAGGATCGCCGCATGGCGATCTACCGCGACCTGTTCTTCAACAACATCGAAGCGCTGCTGGCCGGCAATTTCCCGGTCATCCGCCAGACCCTGGGCGATTCCGCATGGAGGGCGCTGGTGCGCGCCTTCTATGCCGGACATCGCAGCCGCACGCCGCTGTTTCCGGAAGTGGCGCGCGAATTCATCCGCTTCCTGCAGGATCGCCCGCCACCGGACGACGCTCCGTGGCTGGCCGAACTGGCGCACTACGAATGGGTGGAACTGGCCCTGCAGATTGCCGATGACGCGGTGCCGCGCCACGACCCCGCGGGCGACCTGCTCGACGGCGTGCCGTTGCCGTCGCCGCACGCCTGGGCGCTGGCCTATCAATGGCCGGTGCCCCGCATCGGTCCGGACTACCGCCCCGTCACGCCGCCGGCCGCGCCGACCCTGTTGCTGGTCCGCCGCGACGCCGGCCACGCCGTCCGTTTCGCGGCCCTGTCGCCGCTGGTGTATCGCCTGTTCGAGCTGATGGGCGAACGCCGGTTCACCGGCCGGCAATTGCTCGGGCAACTGGCCACGGAAGCCGGCGTCCCGGCCGACGCCGATTTCATGGCGCAGGGTGCGGCGATGCTGGCACGCATGCGCCACGAAGGCAGCCTGCTGGGCACGGCCATTCCGGACTGAGCCGCGGTCTAGCGCGGTGCCGCGCCGCTTCGCGCCGCCGCGCGCTGCCGTGGCAAGCGGCCCGTCGGCGCGTTCATCCCGCGCTGCAAAAGCGCCGGCACGCTCTGCTACCCTGTCGCGCATGAATGCCGCCGAGTTGCCCGCCACCACGCCCATGGCTCGCCGCTTTCGCGGATATCTGCCGGTGGTGGTCGACGTGGAAACCGGCGGTTTCGACTGGAATCGCCACGCCCTGCTGGAACTGGCGGCGGTGCCCATCGAACTGGACGAGAACGGCCTGTTCGTGCCCGGGCAGACCACCAGCGCGCACCTGCATCCCGCACCGGGGCTGGAGATCGATCCGAAGTCGCTGGAAGTCACCGGCATCGTTCTGGATCATCCATTCCGCTTCGCCAAGCCCGAGCGCGAAGCACTGGATCATGTCTTCGCGCCGGTGCGCGCGGCAGTCAAGCGGCACGGTTGCCAGCGCGCGATCCTGGTCGGCCACAACGCGCACTTCGATCTCAATTTCCTCAACGCCGCGGTCGCGCGCGTGGCGCACAAGCGCAATCCGTTCCATCCCTTCAGCGTGTTCGACACGGTGACCCTGGCCGGCGTGGCCTACGGCCAGACCGTGCTGGCGCGTGCGTTGCAGGCCGCCGGTTTCGAATGGAGCGCGGAGGACGCGCACTCGGCGGTCTACGACGCCGAGCAGACCGCGCGGTTGTTCTGCAAGATCGCCAACGCCTGGCCCTCGCCCGCCTGACGCTCCCGCGAGGCTGCCAGCGCTTCCCCTGCCGGAGCATGCGATGCATGACGCAATCCTCGGATGGCTGCACGGCCTGGCCTGGCTCGGTTTCCTGCTGTACTGGATCGCCAGCGCGCGCGGCACCAAGCGGGCCGTGCGCGCCGAACCGCCGTGGCTGCGCGTGGGCGCGTACTGGCTGCCGCTCGCACTCGCGGTCGCACTGCTCGGTCCGGGCTCGTGGTTCGGCGACTCTGCGTTGCGCGCTGCGTTCGTTCCCGGCACGCCGTGGTGGAAAACGCCCGGCCTGCTGCTGGCGATCGCCGGCATCGCGCCTGGCCTGCCGGGCGCGCTTCCTGCTCGGCCGCAACTGGAGCAGCGAGGTGCAGATCAAGCAGGACCATGAACTGATCCAGGCCGGCCCCTACCGCCACGTGCGCCATCCTATCTACAGCGGCCTGCTGCTTGCATTGCTCGGCACGGCCATCCACATCGGCGAATGGCGCGCCCTGCTGGCGCTGGCCATCGCCGCCGCCTCGTTCTGCTACAAGCTCCGCCACGAGGAACGCTGGCTGCGCGAACGCTTCGGCGAATCCTACGCCGCCTACCAGCGCCGGACCCGCGCATTGATTCCGGGGCTGTTCTGATGGCCATCCCTTTTCCCAACCGCCTCGACGCCCGCCAGGCCGACATCACCACGCTGGCGCTGGATGCGATCGTCAATGCCGCGAATCGTTCGCTGCTGGGTGGCGGCGGCGTGGACGGCGCGATCCACCGGGTCGCTGGGCCGGATCTGGTGGCCGAATGCCGCCTGCTGGGTGGCTGCGGCACCGGCGACGCGAAGATCACGGGCGGCCATCGCCTGCCCGCGCGCCACGTCATCCACACGGTCGGTCCGGTCTGGCGCGGCGGCGATCACGGCGAAGCGATGCTGCTGGCTTCCTGCTACCGGCGCAGCCTGCAACTGGCGCGGACGCATCGGCTGCGCAGCCTCGCGTTTCCCTGCATCAGCACCGGCGTCCACGGATTTCCCGCGGAGCCGGCGGCGCGCATCGCGGTGGAAACCGTGCGCGCGGAACTGCTTCGGGACGATCTGCCCGAGTGCGTCGTCTTCTGCTGTTTTTCCGCCGCCGATCTGGCGATCTACCGGCGCCTGCTGGACTCCGCCTGACGCGCCCGCGGGGTTGCCCGGCTCAGCCTTCGCCCGCGCCCGGCTCGTGCACCGCCGTGCGCGCGGTCATCGCGGTTCCCGCGGAGGCGAGGATGATCGCGCCGATCGCCAGCCACTGCTGGCCGGTCAGTTGCTCATGCAGGAACACGAGGCCGGACATCGCGCCGAACGCCGGCTCCAGGCTCATCAGCATGCCGAAGGTGCGGGTGGGCAGCCGGGTCAACGCCACCATTTCAAGGCTGTATGGAATGGCCGTCGACAGCAGCGCCACACCCAGCGCCACCGGAACCAACGCCGGCGACAGCAGGTCGGCGCCGGCATGGGCGACGCCGAACGGCACCGCAACGACGGCGGCGATGATCGAACCCAGCGCCACCGTCTGCGGGCCGTGTTCGGCACCGGCCTTCTGCCCGAACAGAATGTAGAGCGCCCAGCACAGGCCGGCGCCCAGCGCATATGCCATGCCGAGCGGGTCGAGCGCCTGGCCCTGCCCCTTCGGCAGCAGCAACAACAGGCCGGCCACCGCCAGTGCCACCCAGCCGACGTCGCGCAGGCGCCGCGAGCCGAACAACGCCACCGCCAGCGGACCGGTGAACTCCAGCGAGATCGCGATGCCCAGCGGGATGGTTTCCAGTGCCTTGTAGAACAGCAGGTTCATCAGGCCCAGCGCCGCGCCGTAGACCAGCAGCGGCGGCCACTGCGCGCGCTCGATGCGCATCCGCCACGGCCGGAACGCCACCGCCAACAGCACGGTCGCGAAGCCCAGCCGCAACGCGGTCGCGCCGGCCGCACCCACGGCCGGGAACAGGCTCTTGGCGAGCGAGGCGCCGAGCTGGATCGAGGCCATCGCGATCAGCAGCAGGCCGATCGGCAGCCACAAGGGCGAATGGGACGTACGGACGGTATTCACGACGGGAAGCCTGTTCACCGCGCGGCCCGGCGGGCCGCATGCGCTTGAGGGAGGAAGAGATGTGCACTATATTGCGCATCGACAGCTTAACCGCTGTGCAACATATTGCGCAATGGAGCCGCATGAGCGTTCTGGAACATGTCGCCGAAAACGTCCGCCGCCTGCGCCAGGCCGCCGGCCTGAGCCAGCAGGCGCTGGCGGAAGCATCGGAGGTCAGCCGGCGCATGCTGGTGGGCATCGAGTCGGGCGACGCCAACGTCAGCCTCAACACCCTGGACCGCATTGCCGAGGCGCTGGGAGTGAAATTCGCGGATCTGGTGCAGGCCCCGACCGGCGCCGGCCGCGATCGCATCGAAGCACTGGCCTGGCGCGGCCGCGATCCCGCGTCCCGGGCCGTGCTGCTGGCCAGCGTTCCGGCACGCGACGAAGTCGAATTCTGGTCGTGGACCCTGATGCCGGGCGAGCGCTACACCTCCTTCGCCGACCCCGCCGGCTGGCACGAGATATTCTTCGTCATTGAAGGCTGCCTCATCCTGGAACTGCCCGGCGGCGAGCGGCGGATCGATGCCGGCGATTTCTTCGTGTTCCCCAGCGATCGCGACTACGCCTACCGCAACGATGGCGATGCCCCGCTGCGGTTCGTCCGCAACGTGGTGCACTGAACCACCGCCGTTTTTCTCAACGCGGCTGGATGCCGTACTTCGCGAGCACCGCGCGGACGCGATCCAGCGGAATCGCCTCGACGGTCCGGCCGTTGCCGCGGGTGGTAGTGGCCATGAACAACGAGTTGTAGATCGCTTCCTCGACCGCCTCGGTGGTGGCCTGGAACACCGCGCTCATCTCGTCGTTCGCCAGTTCGGTGGTGCTGCGCCGCGGTTCGCCCAGCCGGCGCCGCACCGATTCGGCGGTGGAGAACGCCAGCGCGTAGTCGCCGCTTCCGTTCGACGCCGAACTGCCGGTCCGGCCCAGTCCCATCATCGCGCGCGCTGCCACGCGGCCGAGGTTCCGATCGCCCAGCGGCGCGTCGGTGGCGATGACGATGATGATCGAACCGTCGCCGCGATCGTCGGCGGGACCTGGCCGGGCTTCGTTCGAGGCCACCGCCTCCTGGAAGGCGAACCGTTCCAGTTCGCGTCCCACCGGCGCACCCGCCACCTGCAGCACGCCGCCGAAATTGCTCTGCACCAGCACGCCCACGGTCCAGCCACCCAGCGAGGCCGGCAACACCCGCGACGACGTCCCGATACCGCCCTTCCAGCCGAAGGCGACCGTGCCGGCGCCGGCGCCGACGCTGCCTTCCTGCACGGGCCCGCCGCGCGCGCCGGCCAATGCCGCGCGCACCGCCTCCGCCGTCACCGGCCGCGCGCGGATGTCGTTCAGGCCGCCGTCGTTGGTCTCGCCCACCACCGGATTGATCGACTGCACCTGCTGCATGTCCGGCTGCTCCAGCAACCACGAGGCCATTGCGTCGGCCGCCTTCCACACGCACAGCGTGCAGGTCAGCAGGATGGGGGTTTCCAGTTCGCCCAGTTCGTCCACCTGGGTGCCGCCGATGAACTTGCCGAAGCCGTTGCCGACATGCAGTGCCGCCGGCACGCGCGAACGATAGGCGTTGCCGTCGTGCGGCAGGATCGCGGTGACGCCGGTGCGCACGCGTTCGCCTTCGACCAGCGTGACCTGCCCCACCCGCACGCCGGCCACGTCGGTGATCGCATTGTGGGTGCCGGTCGGAAAGATGCCCGGCGCCACGCCCAGATCGCGTGCACGCACGCGCTCGGTCGATTGCGCGGCCAGCGGAGCGGCGGCGAAGCCGGCGAGCATCATCGTGGCCGCCAGCCACGCAGGCGGGAAACGGAAGGCGCGCATGCTGGTCTTCATGCCCGCCATCCTATGTCGTCCCGACGTGGCCGGGCTAGAGCCGCTGGCGCACCGCCTCGAACAGGGTGATGCCGGCGGCCACCGACACGTTGAGGCTTTCGATGTCACCCGGCATCGGGATCTTCACCAGCCCGTCGCAATGTTCGCGGGTCAGGCGACGCAGGCCATCGGCTTCGCCACCCAGCACCAGCGCGACGTTGCCACGCAGGTCGGTGGCGTAAAGCGAGGCTTCGGCTTCGCCGGCCAGCCCGTAGATCCAGACGCCCTGCTTCTGCAGATCGCGCAGGCAGCGCGACAGATTGGTCACCGCGACCACCGGGATGCGATCCGCGGCGCCCGCCGAGGTCTTGCGCACGGTCGCGTTGACCGTGGCCGACTTGTCCTTGGGAATCACCACCGCGGTCACGCCGGCCGCCGCGGCGCTGCGCAGGCAGGCACCCAGGTTGTGCGGATCCTGCACGCCGTCCAGCACCAGCAGCAACGCCCTGCCTTCGGCGGCATCGACCAGGCCTTCCAGCTCACCCTCGTCCCAGGTGCGCGCGGCCGCATAGCGCGCGGCGACGCCTTGGTGGCGGACGCTGCCGCCGACGCCATCCAGCGCCTGCGCGGTCACCCGCCGGACTTCGATGCCCTTGCGGCGCGCGTTCTCCTCGATTTCGGTCAGGCGGGCATTCTTGCTGCCGCCTTCGACCAGCACTTCGCGCACGTGGTCGGCGTCGTTCTCGATGGCCGAAGCCACCGCGTTGACGCCGACGATCCATTGGTTCTGTTTGCTCATGTGTTGATTGGGGATTCGGGATTGGGATTCGGGATTCGGACTCGCGCTGGAAGATCCGTGGCAAGCCGCCCGTCTCCCATTCCGAATCACGAATCCCGGCGCTTCAGTACGGCTGCTTCTTGCGCTTCGCAGGCTGGCCGCGCGGCGGCGGCGCCGGCGTGTCGCGCTCCGCCTTGTCCTCGACCAGGCGGAAGTCGATCTTGCGTTCCTCCAGGCTGGCCTTGAGCACGATGATGCGCACGCGATCGCCCAGCCGGTATTCCTTGCCGCGGCGTTCGCCGGACAGGGTCTTGCGGACCGGATCGAAGTGGTAATAGTCGTGCGGCAGCTGGGTGACGTGGACCAGGCCGTTGACCTTGGATTCGTCCAGTTCGACGAACAGGCCAAAACTGGTCACGCCGCTGATGACGCCATCGAACTGGCCGCCGATGTGTTTTTCCATCCAGGCCGCGCGGTAACGCTCGTCGACCTCGCGCTCGGCCTCGTCCGCGCGGCGCTCGCGCTCGGAGCATTGCAGCGCCAGCGCGGCCATCTCGTGCGGCGGATACAGGTACTTGTCGGGCTTGCCGCCCTTGAGTGCGTACTTGATCGCGCGGTGCACCAGCAGATCCGGATAACGCCGGATCGGCGAAGTGAAATGCGCATACGCTTCCAGCGCCAGGCCGAAATGGCCGACGTTGTCCGGCGAATACACCGCCAGGCTCTGGCTGCGCAGCAGCACCGACTCCAGCAGTGCCGCGTCGGGCCGCTCGCGGATCTTCTTCAGCAGGCGGGTGAAATCGCGCGGCTGCACCTTGCCCCACGCCGGCAGGCTCAGCTTGAACTCCTTGAGGAACTCCAGCAGATCCTCGTACTTGGATTCCGGCGGCTTGTCGTGGATGCGGTACGGCGCCGGGATTCGCTTCTGCAGCAGGTACTTCGCCGCCTCCACGTTGGCGGCGATCATGCATTCCTCGATCAGCTTGTGCGCGTCGTTGCGCGGCAGCATGCCGGCCTGGGCAACCTCGCCGCGATTGTCGAGGACGAAACGGACCTCGGAGGATTCGAATTCGATCGCACCGCGCTGCTGGCGCGCCTTGGCCAACACCTGGTAAAGCTGGTGCAGGCGTTCCACCTGCGGCAACTGCGCGCCGATCTGCCGCTTGGCTTCGTCGTCATCCAGCCCCACCGCGTTCCAGACCTGGGTATAGGTCAGGCGTGCATGCGAATTCATCACCGCTTCGTAGAACTTGGAACGGGTGACCTGGCCATCGCGATCGATCTGCATGTCGCAGACGAAGCACATCCGATCGACCCGGGGATTCAGCGAGCAGATGCCGTTGGACAGCGTCTCCGGCAGCATCGGCACCACGAAGCCGGGGAAATACACCGAGGTGGCCCGCTTCTGCGCTTCGTCGTCCAGCGGCGCCCCTGGGCGTACGTAGTGCGAAACATCGGCGATGGCGACGATCAACCGGAAACCGGTGCGGTTGGCTTCGCAGTAGACCGCGTCGTCGAAATCCTTGGCGTCCTCGCCGTCGATGGTGACCAGCGGCACCGCGCGCAGATCCACGCGCCCGTCCAGCATGTCTTCTTCCACCACCAGCGGCACCGCCGTGGCTTCGGCCAGCACCTGCGCCGGGAATTCGTGGGGAATGTCATGGCCGTGGATGGCGGCTTCCACCACCAGCGAGGGCGTCAGCTTGTCGCCCAGCACCGCCAGGATCCGGCCGATGGGCGGACGCCGCGCGTCCGGCGGCTGGGTCAGTTCGCAGACCACCAGTTGGCCGTCGCGGGCACCCTGGGTGGCGTCCGGCGGAATCTGCACGTTGCGCTGCACCCGCTTGTCGTCCGGCGCCACGTAGGCGATGCCGGCTTCGAAACCGAAGCGCCCGATCAGGCGGGTGAGCCGGTGTTCCAGCACCCGCGCGATGCTGCCCTCGCGGCGGCCGCGGCGGTCGATGCCGGTGACGTTGGCGAGCACGCGGTCGCCGTGCATCACCTTGCGCATTTCAAAGGGCGGCAGGAACAGATCGTCTCCGCCCGCATCCGGACGCAGGAAGCCGAAACCGTCCGGGTTGGCGATGACCACGCCCGGCACCAGGTCGGTCTGCTGCACCGGCGCGTAACCGCCGCGGCGGTTCTGCACCACCTGGCCGTCGCGCAGCATCGCCGACAGGCGCTTGCCCAACGCGTCGAAACGGTCCGGCGCGGTCAGGCCCAGCCGGGCGGCGATGTCTTCCGCGATCTGCGGTCCTTCCGACGCTTCCAGCAGTCCCAGGATCGCCTCGCGGCTGGGAATCGGATTGGCGTAGCGCGCGGCTTCGCGCGCCGCGTGGGGATCGGCGAACGACGACGGACCGCGCCCGCCGGGCCGCGGTCCCCGCTCCGGCGCAGGATCCGGCGCAGCCGCCTTGCGCCGGGGGGGCGCCGGCAGGTCCGGCATCCAGGGTGGCAGCGATGCCTTCTTGCGCGCGCCTCCGGATGCGCTTCCCGCCCGGCTGCCGCTTCCCTTTCCGGGGCTGGCCTTGCCACCACGCCTGCTTGTCTTTTTGTTCATCCGGCCATGTTACACCCCACCTGAATGCAGGCCGTGAGAAAACAACCGTTGACAAAGTCCGGCGCGACCTCCAAAATTCGCGGCCTGCACACCTCGCCCAGGTGGCGGAATTGGTAGACGCACTAGTTTCAGGTACTAGCGGGTAAAACCGTGGAGGTTCGAGTCCTCTCCTGGGCACCATACTCAAGGGTTCACCCCTTCCGAAACCCCGCTCCCATGCGGGGTTTTGCGTTTTCGGGGCAGTGGAATTCCGAGGTGGGTCCCAGGAAGTGACGGACCCCTGTGCCGGTCGCCAGACGACCATGAGCACGAACGCCTACCTCTACCGCCGCAACGGCACCTACTACTTCCGCTGGTCCATTCCCTTGGCTTGCCGACTGCGCATGCCTTCGGGCGCACCGTGCGAGCTTCGCCTATCCCTGCGAACCACCCACCCGCCGACAGCTCGCCATCGGGCGGCACGCTGCTGGCTGGCCGCCCTGGAGGCCACTGAGGGCTTCCTTGTCTCGGGTCGGGCCATCCGATACAACGACCTGATAGCCGCCATCAGGACCCGTGCCCGCATGCCCACCGAAACCACCGCCCCGGAAACGCCCCTGCTGTCGCTAGGAGCCGTCGCCGGGACTGTGGAGGTGCAGGCCCTCAAGGACACGATGGCGCACCTGGACGGACTCGGGGCCACGTTCTACTTATCGGTCGAACATCGCGCCGCGAATCTGTGGGTGGACCGCCCCGAGGCCGATGGGAGCCTTCGAGCCGAATTGGTCGAGCGAGTCGAGGACTTCGCTGACGCGACGGCGCACCTGCCCCGGTCCTGCCTTACGGCAGCCTTGGCGGCGACTGAAAACCTGCTCACGGTCGAGGCTGTCTTCTCCCGCCTGCCGGGCATGTGGGAGGGGCCAGAGCATGCCAAGCAACCCTACGAGGTTCGATTCGACACCCCGCTGGTAGTAAACCTCAGCGCCCTTCTCGTGGATGCCGAGCTGGCCAAGGCCACGCCCAAGGCTGCACAGCCGACCAGAGCTGCCCCCGCGCCCGATGGCATGCCCAGCCTCGGATGCGACCCCATCCTGCTTTCCAAGGCGCTCACGCAATGGCTGGAGAAGAACAGCACATGGAGTGATGCGACCAAGGCCAACTACACCAGCTACGTCCAGCAGTTCATCGACATCGTAGGCGACAGGCTGACGACTGACCTGACGGCTGACCACTTCAGCGACTTCGACGACATCGTCCGCAACCTACCCAAGAACTGGAAGGCGCTTCAGACCAAGTCGGGGAAGACCCTGCGCGCCCTCGCCAAGGAGCCGAAAGCCAAGGGCGACGGGACATCCGCCAAGACCTTGAAAGAGAAGGCCGCCACCATCTCGCAGTTCTTCGAGTTCCTGAAGGGTCAGGGCTACTGGCATGGGCGGTACGGCAATAAGCTGTTCCAGGGCATCAAGGCGACCAAGAAGGGCCAGAAGCACCGAAAGGTCTTCAGCAACGACGAGTTGAAGGCCCTGTTCACTGGCGCGGGACTTCCGACGCTTCAGGGCGCGAAGTTCGCCCTCTATGTGTGGGGAAGCGTTCTGCTGCTGTATACCGGCGCACGCCCCTCGGAAATTAGCCAGCTACGCCGAGAGGATGTCATCAAGGACCACGATGGCACGTGGTACCTGCGGATTGCTGCCTCCGACGAGGATGACGAGGATGACCGCAGGCGGCTGAAGACGGACGCCAGCTCCCGCTCGGTCCCTCTGCACCCTGAGGTCATGGCGTTGGGGTTCGAGGACTTCTTCGCCCACTTGCAGCCTAGTGAGCCGTTGTTCCCCGAGGCCATGCGTCACAAGCAGAAGGTCAGCCGGGAGCTGGGTGACTGGTTCAACCAGAAACTGCTACCGGCAGCAGGACTGAAGGCGGAGGGGGCGGTGCTCTATTCCCTGCGACACACGGTCATCGAGCGATTCAAGGGGGATGCCTCACTCGACTACCTTGCCTGCGCCTACGTGGGCCACAGCACCGACGAGGACACCCAGCGCCCCAACAAGGTCTTCGTGGACGCCTACGGGCGTGCACATAGCCCGACGACGCTGGCGGCGAAGCTGCACCCCCTTCTGGACTTCGATATCGACTGGAGCGTCGTCAAGAAGCTGATTGCCGACAGGGACGGCGAATGGAAACGTCAGCGGCTGAAGCTGGCCAGAGCGAAGAAGGTCGCCAAGCGAGTGATTAAGCAGCCATAGCCGCTTACAAGCGCACGCCCCTTGCGACCAGGACCTCAAGCCGCTTGAACACGCGTCCTACGGCCATTGGCGTCCATGGCTTCTCGTAAGACGTTTTTTCGCCGAGTACGTTTAGTTCCTTAGCCATCTGGTACTGCGTAAGACCCATCTGGGTGAACTGACGCAGTACCGGAGCCATTTTCAGGGCGAAAGCATCGGCCTTCTCCGAAAGCGCACGGCTGGCTGCAGTCGTGTCCTTGTTCCGACCTGCCTTCACGTTGGGCTTGCCCTTTCTTTGCACTATGGCGCCGTCCTTTTTGCGAAGTGTTAATAGTCGCTACAAATAGGTGTAGCCCTCGTCGAAGTCAACTCCCCGAGACAACGATAGATGGTCGCCTAGTAGCTGCTGTGCTCAGGAACGCAGGCAACGGCCCGACAACACGATGAATTGACGGTTGGAACTCCCACTCCAATCAATGGGGAAGTTATGCCCACACACTGATAACAGAGGACAAGACAATGGACAGACAAGAGATAGCACTGAACTACAACCGATACGGAACACCGATAGGAAAGCATCGAGAACGATGCTGGACCGCACGAGGACAAGCTTCCGCCAGAGATGATGAATCTCTGGCGGATATTCTGCTTCCACTGGAGAACCACCTTGTTTCAGATGAGCCAGTCCCGAATCCCACCAATCCAACTTACTTGGGATGGCGACAAGCCGTTGAGGCCGCTGGCCCCTACTCGCACATGTTCACTCTTGCCTTCAGGCGCACATATTCCGACCAGCAGGCGATAGCCGCACTGTCGGACTGGGCAACCATGATGAACAGGTCCATCAAGGGGCCGCGATGGAAGAGGAATGAAACGGGACTGGCAGGCGTCGCCTTTGCGGAACGCCATTCGCTCAGTCTTGACTTCAGAGGGAGACTCCACTTCCACGTGCTCATCAAAAGCCAGGAAGGGATGCCAAGCACCGAGGCGCTGAAAACCGCCTCATCCACAACGGCACTCCGACTCAAGGACACGCGAGGAGCGGCAATGACCGACGCCTGGCGAATCGACCTACGCGAAGTAACGAACCAGCACAGGCTCGTCGGCTATGTGCTCAAGGACATCTACTCGCAGGACTGGAGCGTTGGCGACAACATCGCCTTCTGGCGCCCTGACCGGGGCATGGATGCGTTCCCGTTCACGCCGCTATCTGCAAGCCAGTTGATACGAAAGCATTGAGGTCCGTCGATTTAATTGTTCACGCAACAAGGCGCAGTACGTATAACGCACGAATAGGCGAAAAACAGCACATTTTTCCCTGATTTATGCGTCAATCTGCCGCACTAAGGTGCTTGTGATTTATTACGGCTGCCCCAGTTAGAATCCACTGTTGTCGAGCAGAACTGGATGAGGCAAAAAAAACTTTGGCGGGCCGTCCAGACCCCGAAACGCAAATGAGCGTCAGTGCGGCCGTTCCTGGAGAGCGCGATAGATGGTGGCTCTCCCGACCTGAAATTTGTCCTGCAATTGCCCAACACTGAAGCCCTCTTCCCCCTTGAGTCGGCGGATGGTGGCCTTCTGCCCGGGAGTCAGTGCTTCCCGGCGACCAAACCGAACGCCTTTGGCGAGGGCCAGCTTGATTCCCTCGGCTTGTCGTTCGGCACGGATGTCTGCCTCAAACGCGGCAAACGCCCCGAGCAGGCTGAACATGAGACGACCTTCAGTCGTCGTGGTGTCGATGGACTGGTCCAGCACCCGCAAGGCGACGCCCTTCCCCTGGAGCAGGTCTGCAATCTTGGCCAGGTCAAGCACTGAACGGGCCATCCGGTCCAGCCGACTGATGACCAACACATCCCCCTCTCGGACGTAGCTTAGGCACGCCTGAAGCTCCTTCCGGTTGTCGTACTGCCTTCCCGACTTCTTTTCGGCGAAGACCTTGGTACAGCCAGCCTCTTCCAGCTTCTGGAGCTGCACGTCGAGGGACTGGCTTCGAGATGAAACGCGGGCGTAGCCGACGATATGTGCCATGTCTGTATCATATATTTTTAGACTTTATGATACAAGCCTGTGGAACGACTTTTGAGACCCCTTCCGGACTGTCTCGGCGTGTATACATTTCGGACGGACCAGACCAAGGAAGCGCTAGCCATTGACCACTGTACGAGTGCCCCAGAACCTCTCTCACCGAGAGTCCTTGAACTTCTGCGCCCGACTCTGGGGGCTGGAGGAGGCGGAAGAAATCACCTTTGACTTCAGCCGCATGGGGCGGGCTGAACCCTTCACGATGACCCTCTTGGCATCCGAACTGAAGCGGTTCACGGCCTCCCACCCTGGCACGAGGTTTCACTCTGATGGACACAGGGAGAACACCTATCCGGCACACATGGGCTTCTTCCGCGCCTTTGGACTGGCCCACGGCAACCACCCAGGCGAAACGGCTGGCAAGGCCAACAACCCCCCCCTGACCTATCTCAATGTCGAGGAAATCCGGACCCACGCGGCGGACGCCTATGAGAACGTTGGGAGACGCTTGAGCGCAAATCTGGTCGACTAGCCCGAGTCCTGACCCGCCAGCAGGAGGGGCCTCTGGTTGACACCCTCGTCTTCTCAATGCGAGAAATCTTTCGGAATGTCGTCGAGCACTCGGGTTCACCGCAGCTCGCTTCGCCCCGTACTGGCCCACGACGCCCCCGCTTTCATTAGCGGGACCATTTGGAGTCCGGGGCTAGGTTAGCTGACTTGCCAGTTGCATTGCATAAGGGGAAGACGCCAATGACTGGAAACATTCTTTCGACAGAGACGGCCGTCAAGGCGGCGACCTCTGCCGCCATCCGGAAAAGGTCTTACACGCGTCGGTCTTCCGGAACTCGCGACCTGGCACTCGGCGAGCCGACTGCAACCGACACAGGATATTGGGCCAACCCGACATCCATCGTGAGTAAGCCGCCTCGATGGATTGTCCATCTAGAGGCCACCGCCTTACCCGCTATGGTCTCTCTCGCGAGGGACGTGAGCGGCGACCTTCTCCCCGGCGCCGGTACTCCCGGCTACATCAATAACGGCCAAGGAACGTGTGCGGCAACTGCGTTCCGACTCATGCCTGCCGTGAAGCTGGCACCCGCAGACTTCGTCTTCCCTGCCGACTGGGAATGGATTGTCCAGTTCGTATTTCCCGAGCCGCTGCCACAGGGGACATCCGGCGATGCCATCACTGATTTCGACCCAACAACCAGTGAGGCTACGTACAAGGGGCGTGACACCGCGAAGACTGCGTACAAGATTGCGTTGATTGCAGTAGTGCCAACTCAGGCCAGCCCAGGCCCGGTCGCGCTACCTGGCGGCGGTAGTCTTACTTACCAGGATGCCACTAACGCCATCACGCGGTGGTTCCAGCAGGGAACAGCCAAAGTCGAGGTCTACGACTCCACTTCCGAACAAGACCTAGAACGCCTTCAGAAGGACATCGAGTCTTCCTTTTCCGTCGCTGCCGGAGCAGCCGCCACCGCTATTTCGCCCCCGGCTACCCTCATCCAAGCTCCTGAACTGGTTGGAATCCCGGACACGGTTTACGCCCTAATCAACGCCGCGCTCAAGATGGGGAAGCGGCATTTCATATTCCACGGCCCACCTGGTACCGGAAAGACGACGTTGGCCGAATACGTCGCGGAACAAATTGCCGGTGATGAACTTTCAGCAGGAGAAGCACCATATGTGCTCTTGACGGCTTCTACGTCATGGACATCTCAGGACTTGGTCGGGGGATATCAGCCACTCGGCCCCGGTGCACTTGGATTCATTCCGGGAACCCTACTTCAGAATTTCCACAAACCCTTGGTCATCGACGAACTTAACCGATGCCCTATCGATAAGGTTATCGGGCCGCTGTTCTCGGTCCTCAGCGGTCAAGCAACAACTCTTCCCTACCGAGTGGATGTAGGTGACCCGAAGAGCGGTAACTACAAGATTCTCCCTATCGCGACCGGGTCGATGCAGCCTCACGAATTCGCGCCGGGCCCTGGCTGGGGATTGGTCTGCACCTTGAATCAGGTAGACAAGAGTCAGTTGGAACAAATCAGCTTCGCCCTGCAACGTCGCTTCGTATGGATTCGTGTCGGCGTCCCGGACGACTTGTATGGCTTCGTTCGGACAATGCTGGACCGCCTCGGGCTACTCAAGGGCGCAAACAGCCCAGCCCTACCCAACCCATTGGCGGACATGTGGGCCATCGTGAACCGTCATCGCGAACTTGGTGGCGCTCCCATCATTGATTTCATGCGACTTGCGTCGGCAATGGAGCCGTCCACCGATTTCTTGGCTATGCCGTCGGGTACGGCACAGGAGAACTTCATCGCCTGCCTGGGCGCGACCTTCACCCCCCTTCTCGATGGAATGACGAGAGGCGAAGCACATAAGTGCGCAGGTGAAATCTCGGCTGCATGGAGTCTTAACGATGCACTGAAGGCCGACTTGACCAGTCGGTTCATGGAGGTCGCTGTGTGATTCCAGATAGCAGGGAACTTGCTGATTTTGCTGTGTCGGGAATCGCACGGTGTTACCGCCGTGTGTCCGAAGCAGGCTGGAACGCAGTACAGCCCAAAACCAGCGATGCAGACATTGACGCGCTCCGTCTCATGTGGGCGCTTTCCAATGATGTCGCGAGCATCGCAAGGCGAGTTGCCGAGAACCCCCGTGCTCTCGCGGGCGGAATGACTACGGAGACCATCGTCGAGACCGGACGAATTTCCGGAAGCGTAAATGCCCGGTCAACGCTACTCGAACAGCTTGTCACCTCAGACCCTACGCGATACGTGGTGAACGTACCAGCCATATCGCACGCCACGCACCGAAATCACGTCTTGGCATGGGTACTCCGTGAAGCGGAACGTCTAGCACTATCCTTGGTCAGGCAGCCGAACCTCACGCCGGAATTCGAGTGGATTCATTCGCGAGCCGCGCTGCTGGAATTGGCACTTCGCACGAAAGTGCTCAGGGATATTCTGCATTCCCCGCTGGGCCGCATCCGGCCAAATGCCGCTGCACTTCGGGACTGCAAGAAGTCTCTCAACTCAATGTACCGCACCGCGGCACGGGCTTTTGAAACGTTGGCGGCCGTTGAGATGCAGGATGCAGAAGCCGTCTCGCGTGTAATTTCCGATACCCTGGTTTCTCGCCTTGAGAACTGGCAGAAGCTAGAACTCTGCGCGGTCGTTGCTGCGGCAGAGGCTCTTCAACTTGCCACAGGCAAGCCTGTCATCTGGAAGAACAGCTTCACTAACAAGCCCGCCGTACAGGTGGGAGACTTTCTCGTCACGTGGCAGTACACCGTGCCTGCCCGCGATGAGGCCCAGCTAGACCCTTCGGAAAAGCTAGTCCGCACCCTACTCTCCGCCCTGGGTGCGACTGTCGGTGCGAGCAGGGCCGACGTTACCGTTCGCCATCAGGAACTGGACGTCAGCCACATCGAATGCAAGTGGTTCGAGTCTCCCGGCTCGGTCGCATCGGCCATTGTCGATGCGACCGAGCAGCTTGTTCGCTACTCGAGAGACTCTCGCCCGACATCCATCACGGAAGCAGAAACTATGTTGCGCGATTGCATCATTGTTTGCGCAAGTACGGAAACCTTTGCTTCAACCGTGGACGGTCACTCCGGAATCAACTTCCTCGATTTCCGCGGCTTGGCGGACGGCGCTTTGGCAGATTGGGCGACTCGATTGGTTGCGACGACAGGCTCCGCCACAGTCGCCACCGCTTGACGTGATGCTCCGCCGTCCGCGACGAGCGGCACCGCGGCTTCGTCTACCGGCAGCGAACAAGGCGTGTTAATGCTGTAGCTGGTCCCTTTGGGTCGCGCTTCCGACATGGCTTCGGGTTCGAACCGCGCCATGGCACCACGGATGTACTCGCTGTTGAGTTCAATGCAGGCCCATTTGCGGCCGAGCGATTCTGCGACCGCACCCGTCACGCAGGAGCCACCGAATGGGTCGACCACTAGGTCACCTGGGTCGGTCAGATATCGGATGAAATATTCGGGCAGCAAAGCCGGAAAGCGAGCAGGATGGATATCGATGCTGTTCGCACGGCAATAGTCCTGATACACGCCGTTGCTCTCGGTATTCGCAATTGCGAGCAGGTTCGGAGGCACCGAGCCGCCATTGTCGCGGTTGAACTTGTCCGAGATGTCATGCCCCGAAGGACGCAGCTTTGCCGTGTATCCGTTCTTGAGCAGGCCCTTCATCGACTCGGAGTAAGGCGCAAGAACCCTCCGGTTATTGGCCTTCGGGAATGGCGTTTTGGACAACCACCATACACAGTTGACCGCATCCTTCACTCGCACGCGTCGAACGTTCACCCACTCGGCAGGAGTAGGCAGTTTGGCCGGATTCCACCAGTAGTACTCCTGAGCGAGATGGAACCCATATTCCTCGCACAGCATCACTAGCAGCTTGAAGTGGTAAAGCGAACGCGTCGGGATGCCTGGCTTCCACGCTCCGCCGATATCGATGACGAGGCTACCATCGCCCTTCAGGACACGCTTGAAGCCTTCAGCAAACGGACGGAACCAATCGCAGTAGGCCGTCGCATCTTCGTTCCCGTAGCTCTTTTTCCGGACCAGGCCGAACGGGGGCGAAGTCATGATGAGATTGACGGAGTCCGGCTTGGCCGTTCCGTGCAGGTAATCGAGCGAGTCTCCATTGAAAACGGAGCCGAGACCGCTCTTGAAGACCTCTTTGATGTTTCCCTTCCTACCCAATTTAACGGGCTGAGTCCGATGGACGCCGCCCGCTTGGGCGTGCAGATGCCTCAAGTAATCACTGAGGTTGCGGAAGCCTCCGACTTGCGCCGCCGATTCCATCTCGGAGCGTTCGGCCGCCGTCAGGCGAATGCTAGTGATAGTGTCACGCGGATGCACCGCATGAGGCCGAACCATGGGACCCCCAGGGATTACGTTTGCCAGACAGTTTAATGTAGTACATTTTGGCATGAGTGCGGCCATCGGGCAAGAACTTTTACGTGCCTGGGAGCGGTGCTGACCTCATGCCCCCATACATCCCCGCCAGTCATCGCAACTTCGCCCTGCCGGAGGTAGCGGCATATGACCTCGAAGCTGTCGCAGGGCGCGCGGCGGTGCGGGGCTTCACCGTCGATGCGATGCAGCGAACCGAATCGGCACTGATTCTTTCGTCGAACGTCACACCTGTCCGGCTCGCCGTTGAGCGGTCAAGAGAGATGGTCTTCGGCGACGAGAGCGTTACAGCCGAGAACTACTTCCGCAGAGTCATCGAGCGACACGACCACATCGATGGCGTGGTGACCGGACACCCCACATCATCAGGAGAGATGCCGTTGGAGGTGTTCTGGATACAAATTCGCTACGTGGGCGAACCTGGGGGCGCACCTGCCTTTTCCCGTAAGGATGACGGCCTCTTCGCAATGAGGACGAAATCAGGGGAGAAGGCGGAACGGCGGGTAACAAACACCCTTTCCGGGAACTGCAGTCACGCGTTTCCGCCCGAACTTCACTACTGCCCAGGATTCTTCGAAATTCGCTACGCCGGGAAGAAGAATCGCCTGCCAGACCGAGTCTGCTTGAATTGCGGGCTGCATTTCGAAGTTAAGAAGCGGAATCGCGATTGGCACTTCCGCATTTCGCACAGCGAGGCTCGGCCCTTCGACACTGAGAACCATCCGTCTGGATGGCACGCATTTGTCTTCCCTGACATGAGTGTTACCTTTTTGTCGAATACCCAGATTTTGTTTCACCTCCAACATGGCAACTACACCATGGGGCGCGACCGCTACGACTCGTGGGCGCAGCTAGACCCGCAGGCCGTAAAGCCGGAAGCGCCTCCGCTTTGTGAATGAATCGCCCCGGAGTTTTGTAGACACCCATGAAACGGTCTGAGGTTCGAGAAGCCATCAGGATGGCCAAGGATGCAGCGTCTGTCTTCCGGAGCACTCTTGCCTCGGACTACAGCTGAGGACGAAAGACCTTGCTGCCATCGCCTCGCGGGGCGTAGTCTCTGTGCCGACTCTCTGTGCCAACTGGAAACCACTGTTGGCACAGAGCCTTTAGAATCAATGGGTTGCGAGTGATGCTACCGGTAGAGGCCCTGTCCTCTCCTGGGCACCACTGCAAACCGGCGGAATCCGCCGACACGAAACCCCGCTCCGGCGGGTTTTTTTGTATCCGTAACCATGACTTCCGCCACTGTCGTCGCGGCAGGCCGCGCGCAAATGTGCGCTCTCCTCAAGGAGAGAAGGGCATGATCACAGCAATCGGAAAGAGGTTGGG
>Ga0180217_1001676_pt1 | contig 23050 bp, 19 predicted proteins | sample eDN3rd37CBELigOP_FD_128521 | JGI IMG/M metagenome (GOLD analysis project Ga0180217, IMG submission 128521) | Enriched Organic Plus compost microbial communities from Emeryville, California, USA - eDNA 3rd pass 37_C BE-Lig OP (version 2) (version 2) ... | reverse complement strand
TTTTACTTGCTCTTCATTGAATGATTCCATATCCTACTTCCTCCTATATGCAATACTTCTTTCAATGGCATTATCATACAGGAGAAAGCTTAAGAAATTCTTAACGAAAGCAGAAAAAAAGACGAACATTAATGTAACGTTCGTCTTTTTCTTTTAAAAGCTACTACGTTTGATCCCGTAGGAATAACCCTCTCCCCCTTTTCTGTATTCATCACCATTTCCTCCATCACAATAAAAAACATCCCAACTAAAAAGATAGCTAGTGAAGTAATTAAAAGCATTAATCCGATAATAGAAAACAAATAATCTTTATTATACTCGCTGGCAAAGAGACTTAAAATGAAGATACCTAGACCAATTACACCAGCCGTACCGCACATCCATTTTAAAGGATTTAATATTTTCAAATGCTCCTCCATTCATCTCCCTCCTCTTTTTACCATTCTAAACCAATTAACAGATTCATCCAACACCATTTTACTTATTTTACCAACAAAAAAACCTACACCCATTAAAAAATTAAATAGGTGTAGGTTTCATTAACATATCTATCAAAATCTAAAACTCGATTTCCAATTTTCTTATAGAGCCTTTTTATATCCTCAACAGAGGTCGTTTTTCCATCATTGCATTATATCATATACTTCTTTTGTTTTCGGATTTACCCCGTACCATCCCCATGTAGCTGTATGGCCGTATTCATTATCCTCTACGCTTTCAAATACTTGAAAGATATAATCGCCTTTTTCATCATCATGATCATACTGAACACGTAGATATGGATAATCCTCAATTTCGATAAAGTCTTTAACTAATTGCTCTGCTTCTTGGACAGTTAGTTTTTTAGAATCTTCCTTATTCTGATTCTGATTCTGCTCCTTTGAAACATCAGCACTTGATGAATTTGACGAATCTGATGAATTCGAATCAGTCTCCGTTCTTTTCGGTTCTGTGTTGACGTCACTCTTCTCTGGTTCTTTAACGTCTGCTGGCACTTCAATATTTTGCTCCTCAAGTGCCGCCTCTTCTTCAGGGCTCAATGTTTCTTCTTCTACTACATCAGATGAATCTTCATTCATATGATCAATCTTCGTTACCCATTCATCCGCAATCTTAACCATTTTCTTGCCTAACTTTGTTTTAGCTTCGTATCCCGCTCCTTTTTCAAAAGCTGTTAAAGCAGCCTCAAAGTCTTTCTCTTCGTAATGACTGATTCCATCAGCAAGGTATTTAGAAAGCTCCATCAATTCCTTTGCTTCATCCGTTTCTTGATCCTTGTACGCTAATGCAAACGCATCATACGCTTCCAAATAATTTTCTTCTTGTACTTGCTCTTTTCCTAAATCCATATTGGCATCATATTCCCTTGATGTACAACCCGCAACCATTAATAAAAATGTCAGTACAACCAATGCTGTTACTCTCTTTCTCACCTTGGCACCTCTCGTATAATTAATTAGTTTCATATTCTTTTATTGTATCACGAATGACATGACAGATAATACTAAGCACTGAATAACAGGAAATAAGGACGTGAATTTGAATGGACTTTTTTCAAAGCCAGGAATCCCTTACTTCAATAGAGTGGATTTTACGAGCTGTTGTTGCTTTTCTTTTCTTATTCTTTATGGCAAAAATAATGGGACAACGATCGATTTCTCAGTTACAACTACTTGATTTCATTATAGCCTTATCGATTGGAAACATTGTTGCCCACCCATTGTCTGATGAAGGGTTAGGTTTGAAAGGCTCGATGATTACCATGACCGTTTTAGTTGCCTTATACTTAATTGGAGTATTTGCTAGTCTGAAATGGAGGAAACTTCGACATTTTATTGATACTCCTCCCTTTTCACTTATTGAAAATGGAAAGATTATATCTAAAAACTTAAAAAGAGCAAGAATATCTATTGACTTTTTATTATCAGAATTGAGGAAGGAAAAAATCGAAGACGTTCAAAAGGTAGCACTTGCTTTATGGGAGCCAGATGGTACGATTTCATTTTTCTTACATTCACAATATCAAGCGATGACTCCAGCAGATATGAACATGGTGACTAAATCCTTTACTTTTCCTAGTACGATTATTAAAGAGGGAAAAATTGAGCTTAAAGAATTACATCGTATAGGTAAGAACGAAAACTGGCTAAAACAAAAGGTTAAAAGCATATACGATGTAGACATACATGATATTTTATTAGGAACGATTGATCACAACGACCAATTGAAAATCTTTTTATACCATTAAGCACAGCTAAAAAAACAGAGAACTCCAAGCTAAATCTGCTTGAAGTCTCTGTTAAAATGCATGGCTATCACAAAATTATCTTACTATACCCTATGGGTGGTTATTATTTATTCCCTGGAGCAGGCTGATCCACACCTCTTACTCGATGCCGATGCCCATCATTTTCTGTTGTATAAAAATCATAATGATGGACGTGCATTCCATTTCCCACAGGGATAGCAGGACCTGAATATGCCTGATAATGATGGGTATGCCCACCTTCAAAAACAACATAGCCTTCCGTGTAATGAATATGATTCCCATCTTGAGTCTGGATAGGAGGAGAAGTAACATCTAAACACTGATGAACATGACCGTCATTTACAGATGTATAATCAACCGAACCATGATTATGATTTGGTACAAATCCCGGTACGAAATCATCTTTACCTACACGATTCATTTTGGCCTCCCATATAATACAATGTTATTGCTGTTCACTCATTTTCTTCTTGTTTAAACGATCTTCCAATATATGAATCATATAAAGGAAATGATTAGCTTCGCGTAAAACGTGGTCAGCAAGAAGCGGGTCAATTACGTTCCGAATTTGGCAGTTCTTAATAAAATCTAGCCCCGCTTTCTTGAAATCTCGAATTTCAGTAGCTGCATCTTCACTGTCTTTATTCATTTTGCCGATAATAGGATATGTTGGTTGTTTATGATGTAACATTGACTCTACGTCTCTCGCTTGATTTAACAGCGTTTCAAAATCATCCCCAAATTTAAGAGCTGTGTGTACTAAATTCCTTTCAGATTGATCTAGCAATGAAGCAATAAATCGCGAGTGTTCCATCATAATTTTCAGCCAAAATACATTCTCATTAATAATGGCATCTTGAATGGGATCTAAAATCCCTTTATTAAATTTTTTTAGTGTTCTCATAAAGTATTCTGCTTCACGAGCAGTATGGTCTACAAGCAAAGGAAAATTAAACCCGCTTACTTTACAATTAATGATCAAGATAAGAAGATTTCTTTTAAAATTCCGGAACCCTTTTACCAGTTCAATACTATCTTCGTTTAATTTCCTCACCAAAGAAACATTATTTGGGACTTCATAAGCCCGCTTTTCCTGCTGTTCAAAATAATGATAAAAACGATCGGTTTGTTGAATTAGTCCCGTATCCTTACGATTAAAACCATCTCCTAGAAATTTAGCATGTTCTTTCATAATTCTAAGCCAAAATCTATTTTCCGTTAAAGAACGTTCAATAAAGAGTTGTTCGGTTAATGACTCCGGTTTGGCCGCAAATGATTCAGGTGGAAGTAACATACGATTAAACTCATCTGCGCTTACATGACCAGGTATTTGAGGCTGATTTTGCATGCCTCTCCCCTTCCTTATTCTGACGTTACCATTAGTTTATTGGGTTCATAATTGAATTATGTTATAAACTAAAAACCTCTTACAAACGCTTCTTTACTCCTTCTCCATCTTTCTTTTAAAACAACAAAAGGACACCCATCAACGGGTGTCCTTTTGTTCGATGATTTTGCTTATAATACGTAAAACCTTTAACGATATCCATTGTATAAATAAAGTATTCTGACCTGCTAAATATTACGCTGTAGTTTACCCAAACGTCTTTTCTCTACTTTTTCAAGGCGCTCAGCTTGATTCAGCTTCACTTCAAACAACGTAATTGGATCACGATACACTTCTGGGTTTTCTCTCATATGCAGAAGCGTCTCTTGATACTCTTTCGTTTCCATCTGTGTTGTATCAATTGTTTTTTGCAGCATAGAAAATGCGCTTCTAAAGAACAAAGTAATATCACGTTCAATTGACTGCTCGAATAGTTCAAACTGGGCTAAGAAACGATCACTAATCATAAGTGCGACATCAAGGAAATCTTCATTTTCCAAGTATTTTTTATACCGATTATACATCGATGCCTTGTTTTGAGGAATTGCTCCTAACAGCTTCCCAGCTCCTTTAAGCAATAATTGCGCCGGCGTGCGTCTAAGCAAAATATTTACATTTTCTATTCGAATACCACTTGTCATTCTATCCGCATCTCTTCTCCAATCATCGAGCACTTTAAAATCACCAAGTAAGCCAATCCGTTCTTCTTGATATAATTCATTAAAGCCACTGCTTACGTCATCCATAAATTGCTGACTTTGAGTAAATTCCATTTCAGACTCTGAAATCCATTTTTGTAAAGAATGATAGTAATCTGGCATTAAAGTCTGCTTAACATATTCTTGAATTTTTTCATTCATTTCTTGATTTAATTGCACATGAACTTGACTAAAATCACTATTTTCCGTTATTAAATTAGAGCAGTTATGCAGGATTTCAGGAATTTTTGTAAATATTTCACTTTTGACTTCTTCCTTAAACGAACGATACGATTTAGTAATCGTTTTAATTTTTTCTTTTTCCAAATCAGCTAATTGATTCATCGCTCCGTTGAGCTTCTCTACCATTTGCTCATTCCAAGCAATCGAATGTTCCCATTTTCTTTCCGTAGACGCCCGCTTTTCTAACAAATAAGTTAACGTCTGATGAATAAAATTCAATACCTTCTCTGTCCGCTTTTCTTTCCAATCATCTTGACGATAATTACTATTCATAAATAGTGCAAAATCATTCAGTTGCTTGCTATCTTCATACTTATTCGAAAAAGTAAACACTTTCGCCTTCGGAAAGTACATATTTACTTTATTCCATGTTTCATCTTCCATCTGCATAGCCACTTGATCGCTATAAACGGTATCCATTTTATTTAATAAAAAATGAATCGGAATTTGCGGTGCTGCTGCTTGAATGTCTAATAATAAATCGCGCTCCACTCCTGTAAAAGGAGCCCGTGCATCTAACACAAATAATAGTCCATCGCTTCCTGCTAAATGATGTTGAAAATCAGAAGAAATCGTTTTTTCTCCATTAAACCCTGGTGCATCAACTACACGCAACGTTTGCTTTTGCAAGTAATCACTTGAAAGGTGGATATCCATAATGGACCCTTTTTGACCATTTGTCTCACCTAACTCCGTTACAATCTTTTGCTCATCCCCCGTAATTTCGATGATGGCCGATTCTGAGCTATCTTGAACACTAATCGTACCAGAATAATCATGCACTCCTAATGTTTGACCAACAAGTGCTTCCATAAAGGACGTTTTCCCGCTGCCAGCACTTCCCGCAAGAAGAAGACGATAAGAATTGGTATTGAGTAACTCACGAATCATCCACTTTAATTTATAGCCAACAGCTAATTCATTCTCTTGCGCCCAAGCAGCAATCGACTCGAATAACGTTTCGCTTGCCGTTAAGCCACCCTTCACTTTACTTGATTGATTTAATATCCCCTCTGCCTCGTGAACAATTAACATATTCATTGATTCAGGGAATACCTTGTTCCATGAAGCTACAGCTGCCGCTGCATGAATAGTCTGCTCTCCATTTGAAATCTTCAACCAGTTTTCTAATAGACTTGGAATAACGGGCTTCAAATCACGAATCAAGTACTTTCCTTCTAGTAAACGAGAAAATGCTTCTTGATATTGATTGGATAAATCATTCCATCTATGCTCTTTACTATGTTCGCCTTTGCCAATTAATTCTGTAATAACCTCTAACCAATTAAAATACGAATCTGTATACTTATAATTCTTCCATAGAGCTACAGCCATCTTTTCAAATCGAACTGGCTCAAGCTGATATAATGATTCCAACATACGAGCAAAATAATCTGGAGCACTGGATTGAGCAACCCCCTGCTTAATATAGGCATGCAATACATCAAACCAGGCCATAGATTCTGTACGAATACTTTCATTCACAGCTAATTCAACAGCATTCGGCCAATCCTTTTGCTCTTCAAAAAAAGCACGAGCCATCTTCGTTACATTCGGATAGTCTGGATCAAATGCAACTGCTTCTTTAATGACATCACGTGCTAATGGATGTTTCATCCCAACGATATAAAGAGAAAACAATTGCAAAAACACTTCCATCTTCAACACTGGGTTATCAGTCGAAACATCTTTATAAATCGATTCTGCTGTATCATATAATTCCAACTCAAAATACGCATCTGCAATATTCTTCTTTGCCCATGGACCGAGTTTGCCCTCAATGTTTTCCCATTTAAAAATGGCTGCTTCATAATCAAGATGTTGAAAATATACTTCCCCTTGTGCAAAGCGAATATCTGTTAAATTAGCAATCTCTTTTTTGTTTTCTTCTATAAAAAGTTCTCCTAAAGATTCAATTGGATGCTTTTCTTTACCTTCTATAAGTATTTCGTAAAACTTTTTTTGAATTAATTGCTCGTCCATTCTCACGCCTCCACCCTTATATTTTTACAATATGTTTATTTAAAAGGCTTCCGTAAATACGATTGTTGATAAATAATTTTTTGGCTTATATATGAAACCATGGTTGTGCCTATCTTGCATATAGTGATGTAAAAATCCACTTTTAAATCATTATTTTAACAAAATAGCTTTGTTATACGATGTCATAAACTTTACATTTTCAACACAGAAATTGCACTTCTGTAAAGATTTTAATAAAAATGATACGTAATTTCCAAAATACACACTATAAAATTAACAGATTTTTACACAAGAAACCAGCTTCAAACAGCCTAAACTTAAATCTCAAAACTGGGATAATCCGTAGTCTAATGATACAAAAAATCCCCATTGACTGTCTTCTCAATGAGGTTTTTCTTCAATCAAACCCCCGTACGTTTTCGTTGGTTGTTTGGTTTTTTAGTTAATTGATTTTTTAATGGTTTAGCGGTCTTTACAACCCCTGTTTCTTTTGTTCCTTTTGTTGTCTGAGCTTGCTTTTGTGCCAACTTCTGCTTAATGGCATTCGCCAAACTCATCTTTTTAGTTTCAGACATGCTGTTGTCTCCTTTTAACTTTCATCTGACCTATCTTCATTATAAGCGAAAATACAAAACAAAGATACCAATCCCTGCATCTCATGATCTCATTCTCCCAATTGAAAACTTTTTCCTATTTTGCTATATTGTTTGAATAGATGCAAAACTACTTACTTTTTTAGAAAGGTCGCGTTTGCGAATGAACAAATCATTAGTTATTTTATTTTTAGTTTTGGCCAACTTGTTTTGGGCTGGCAATTATGTATTTGGTCAATATGTCATAAACGAAATGTCGCCCATACAATTAACCTTCTCACGTTGGCTCCTTGCAACGTTCTTATTAATTCCGATTGCCCACTGGATTGAACGACCTAATTGGAAGCAAGTGTGGAAGCAGTGGAAAATTCTCTGGACTATGGGTGTACTCGGAATTATTAGCTACAACCTTCTCCTTTATTGGGCACTGAAATACACAACTCCACTAAACGCAGCACTCGTTAATTCTATTAATCCAGCTGTTATCGTATTTTTTTCTGCATTTTTATTACGAGAGCGAATTTCTCTAAAAAATGGAATTGGTCTGTTCATTTCTTTATTAGGTGTTTTACTCGTGTTAACGAAAGGACAGCTTCAGGAAGTTCTTCACCTTACCTATAATAAAGGTGATGTATTAATGATTGCAGCCATTCTCGTATGGACATTTTATTCAATTATCGGAAAAAAACTTAAAAATATTCCCCCCATTTCCGGAACATCTATATCTGCTGTTCTAGGACTTATCACTTTATTGCCATTTGTTCTTTTTTCCGAGTTTAATTATCAACTTAGTAATCAAGCCATTATTGGTATTGTGTATATTGCTCTCTTTCCATCTGTTGGTTCTTTCATCTTTTGGAATAGCTCGTTACGTCATATTAATGCTAGCCAAGCCGGAATTTATCTTAACTTAATTGCTGTTTTTACCGCTATTTTAAGTTTAATTTTAGGACAAACGATTACACTTGTACAAATTGTCGGCGGCCTGCTTGTCTTTATTGGAGTTTATCTATCTAGTCAAAAAGCCAAACTACAGAGTACGAATTCTTAATAATAACGGAACGCCCCTTGAATAAAGAGGGGCGTTTACGTTATCTTTTGTAATGTAACAAAATTTAATGAAAAAAGGTGTGCTGTTTTTGCGGATTAATAAATATATTAGTGAGTCAGGAATTACCTCCAGACGTGGAGCAGATAAATGGATTGCTGAAGGTCGCGTAACCATTAACGGAATCGTTGCGGAGCTAGGAAGTCAAGCTGAACCTGGCGATGATGTGCGTGTAGATGGAAAACCAATTACAATTGAACAGCAATATGTCTATATTGCTCTTAATAAACCTGTTGGCATTACAAGTACAACAGAAAGGCATATTAAAGGCAATATCGTGGACTTTGTTAACCATCCGCTTCGAATTTTTCATATCGGTCGACTCGATAAAGATTCAGATGGCTTAATTTTACTAACAAATGACGGTGACATCGTAAATGAAATTTTGCGAAGTGAAGGCAAGCATGAAAAGGAATATATTGTAACGGTCGACAAGCCTATTACCCCTGCGTTTCTCAAAAAAATGGCTGCAGGTGTAGAAATTTTGGACACGGTAACCTTGCCTTGTAAAGTCACTCAATTGTCTAAATATGTGTTCAAAATTATTTTAACACAAGGCCTAAACCGTCAAATTCGGCGTATGTGCTCAGCTTTAGGCTATCAGGTACGAAGCTTGCAGAGAACACGTATTATGAATATCCGCTTAGATGGTCTCGCTGTCGGTCAATGGCGTGATTTAACAAAAGAAGAGCTGAGTGAATTATTTAAGCAATTGAATTATACTCCTAGAAAACGTTGAATAACGATACCCCCCTTTTTCAAGAGATCAGCATTGCTTCTGATCTCTTTTTACCCATTGAATTCGTCTGAAAATTCTATAAATTTTACATGATGTTGCAGGATATAACGATTCAATTAAAGAATCAACAAATATACTTATAAAGTGGTTAAAAGAGGGGGAGAGTTATGTCAGTCTGTAACGAAAAGAGAGTAGAACTTTTAGCTATACAAAAAGTAAGCAATCAATTTTTTTTACAAATCCAATTACTATTGGACCAAAAAATCCAGCTAGTTTGGGAAGTTGATGAAACAACAGCTAACAGTTTACAAGCTACAGCTAAGTTTGAAACCGGCGCTAAATATTACCTATCCTTTTATCATTCTTGGGATGCTCGAGAAAAGAAAAAGGTCGGCTGCATCACTCGAACCTATCTTGGCAAGAATAATAAAAAATTCTTTTCATGTTCAAAAGAATATAGTCAAAACTTGAACTTACTGAAACCTATTCAGCAAATCAAGCAGCTTCATGCCCTACCCTTCTTATCTAGTCCGCATTCACTTAAGCAAGACAAAGAGAGAACCAGCAAACAAAAGACTACATATATACCCTTTCTTTCTCCTAAGCTGGCCTGGATGGCTGTCTTTATTATGAGCCTTTTCGCATTTCTAGTATTGAATGAAACTAAACCTGTGAAAGCCGAAGCATTAAATAATAGGATAGTCGTAACAGCAGCCTCTGCAATCTCTGAAGAAAAAGAGAGCATTCAACATCCTGCTATAAAGCTAAAAAAATCGATGAACTATAACGTCCCTAGAGGTTACGTAGCTCTTACTTTCGATGATGGCCCTTCTAAATATTCTAAGAAAATAGTAAACATTTTAAAAAAATATAAAGTAGGCGGTACGTTTTTCTATATTGGAACAAACGTGAAAAACCGGCCCGAAGATGTAAAATACGCGAAAAAGAATGGCTTTTCAATCGGCAGCCATTCTATGAATCACCCAAAATTCACAAGTCTTTCTTATCAAAAGCAAGAAAAGGAACTAACACAAGCCAATACCATCATTGAAAAAATCACGAAGGAACCTGTCACTCTGTTTCGGCCACCTTATGGCGCTAAAAATTCAAATACAAGTAAACTAACTAAAAAATACAATCAGAAGATGGTTATTTGGAGTATTGATACTAGAGATTGGGAAAGCCGCAATGCAAAAAAAATTCTTACAGTAGTGAAAAGTTCTAAAACATCCGGATCGATTATTCTTCTGCATGAATCAGCAGCCGTTGTTGAGGCCTTACCTGATATTATTAAACATTTACAAAAAGAAGATTTAAAGATTGTGAATCTACAATAACTGACTAGGCAGATGCAACACTATAAACATGCATAACAGACTGCGGCTCAAGCTGCAGTCTGTTATTTTATCACTGAACGATTACTTCCAATAAGTTAGGGAACGTTTTCCCAAAGATTGTCTGAATTGTTCTGTTGATTTTAATAAAACTTTATTAGTTGCATAATCCATAATGACCCCAAAACGACGAATAACATCTAATTTATCAATCTCTCCATCTTGGAACTGTTTTTCTACTATAACAGGATCGAGCTCTAGCCATTTTTTACGATTATTTCTTATAAACTCTCTCTCTCTTTTTGTTGCTTCATAGTCAATTTCAAATAAATCAAGGTCTCGATCAATCTCTTTAATGACAACTCCATAATCTTTTCTTGCTCTTTCAACCGAAACATATTCATCAATCACATCTTCTAAGACAGCTTCTACATCTCTTTCAAGAGCATCCCCCAATCCACCTCCACCTGCAGAAGGTCTGACAAAGGAGTCACCGCTTTTTACTTCTACATTTGAAAAAATAGTTCCTAAAAATTGTTCATCTTCTTTTCCAGGATTTAACCATGCTCCATGTGGATAAGAAGGAAGCCCTCCAAAAATCCCCCATGTCAGGGAACGAGACCTGTCACAACAATAGGACATAACCGTATTTTTTATTTCTGTTAAAACTCCGCCTTTTTCAACCCCACAACCGCCACGATATTTACCAGGGCCCGCTGAATCAGTAATAATTTCATGTTTAGTCGTAATGACCGGGGATAATCGTTCTTGGCCTTCACACGGCTGAACACTTAAACCTACTCCAAACACTGGCGAAGTTGCATTTGCTCCATCTCGATCATAACGACCGCCATGTCCGCCGGCCATCCAGTCGTACCACATAAAATACTGATTTTGCTCGTTTCGTAAATCATTGCCGCCAATAAGTAAGTATTCTAGATTGAAAGAACAGGCAAGAGCTCTTTCCGGCATAATATTCGACCAAAGTTCAAAGCAAGCATTCATAATCTTTTCAAATGTTCCTGAACAAAAACCGGTTACAGCGATGGGGCTTGGAGCATTCACAACAGAATTCTCCGGTAAAATTACTTTAACAACTCGATAAAACCCTGAATTTAGAGGGATTGCTGGAAAGAATGTTTTTGTCCCTGCATAGGTGGCTGATAAAGAGGCACCGAATCCTGAATTCAGAAAACAGCCGATATAAGGATGAGAACCTGTTAAATCGTATAAAATTTCCTCATCTGAAATAGTCATCTTTACTTGAATTGGAATAAGACCATCTCCCAATTCCGGATCCATATCAATGTAATCTACCGTTTCCCATGTTCCTTTTGGCAAAGATTTTATTTTTGTTTTAGCTAAACGCTCAACATAGTCTTGAACTTCTTCAAAAGCAATTAATGTCGTCTCTAAACCATATTTCCTAATGATTTCAAGAAGCTGAGTCTGCCCTACTTTTGCTGCCTCAACTTGTGAGCGAAGATCTCCAATTCTTTCTTCCGGAACACGCATATTCAACGCTATAAGATTTACAACATCCGCTAAGTATCCACCTTTGCTATAAATGCGAACAGGTGGAATTCGAACACCCTCTCCATAATGCTCCTTGGCGGTAACATCAAAAGAGCCTGGAGTTGTCCCTCCCATATCTGCCCAGTGACCATTTGTTTGCATGAATGCAATTAAGCGATCATCATGAAAGACCGGTAATACTACACGCGTATCATTAAAATGGGTACCTCCCCGGTATGGATCATTAACTAAAAAAGCGTCCCCAGGATGAATATCATCACCAAAATCTTCTAAGACAGCTTTAGCGGTTAAATGCAGGGTCCCAACGTGTACAGAAATATCTTGTGTTCCTTGCATCACTGTGTTTCCCTCAGCATCACAAAGAGCACAACTGAAATCGCGGTTATAAATAACAAATGAATAACAGGTTCTTAGTATTTGTTCGGCCATTTGATCTACAAGGTTGATAAAACCGTTTTTTAATACCTCGAATGTAACAGGATCCAAGCGATTAGTCGTTTCCTTTTGAATCAGTTCAGGTCTATTCATAGCTATTTCACCCCTCGTCTTATTTGTTTACCGATATAATTAAATTTCTATACACATCTACTTTCGCAGTAAAGCCTGGCGGGATTACCGTCGTTGTATCCAACTGATCAATAATAGCCGGTCCTTGAATTTCAGAAAGAACAGGAATATCCTCACGGTTATAGACATTTGCAGGGACAAACTTTCCATCGAAATAAACATCTCTCACTTCTTTTAAAGCACTCTCCAGTGTGCCCGCTGGTCCATACTTCGGAAACTCTGGTTTCGGTACCGTTCCGATGACAGTGACTCGCAAACCATAAATCTCAACTAATTGTTTATCATCTGAAAAGGCAAATTCACGTTGATGTTCTTGGTGAAAAGCCTCTAATACGCTGTCTAATGATTGAAGTTTATCACTGACTGGTATAGCTAATGAGCGCCATTGCCCCTTGTATCTCATATCCACATAACGCATAAGTGTGGACTGATCACTTCCAACGCCTTCCTCTTCTAATAATTTTTCAGCCTCTTGTTCCATACCGCTGAATTCATTTTCTAATTCTTCAAGTGAAACATGATGAACATTCTTCACATATGTTTTTGAAATGTCATGACGAACATCTACTAATAAGCAGCCCATGGCAGCGGCAACACCAGGGTGAGGCGGAACAATAATAGTTGGAATATCCATATCTTTTGCTAACTGAGCACCATGTAACGGTCCAGCCCCTCCAAAAGCAACAAGAGCAAAGTCACGTGGATCATAGCCACGTCTTACCGAGATTAATCTCAATGCATCACACATGTTAGCATTAGCCACTTCAATAATCGCATTAGCAGCTTCTTCAACTGTATAATTAAACTCCTTGGCAATCTTTTCAACAGCTTGTCTTGCTTTTTCCTTATCCAACTTCATAGTTCCATCTAATAAATCGACTCCTAGACGGCCAAGAACTAAATTGGCATCGGAGTTGGTCGCTTCCGTTCCTCCTCTTTGATAACAAGCAGGCCCGGGAACTGCACCAGCACTTTGTGGTCCGTTTCTGAGAGAACCGCCTTCATCCACCCACGCTAAACTTCCTCCACCAGCTCCAATTGTCAAAATTTCAATGCTCGGAAACCCAATTGGATATCCATATTCAATGTACCAATCTTTTGTAATCCTAATATCGCCATCATACATAAGAGAAATATCTGTACTCGTCCCTCCCATATCAAGTCCAATCGCATGATTAAAACCACAAAGTTTGGCAATATGCTTACTAGCGATTGCACCGGCAGCAATCCCCGAGCTTGCAAGCCTTGCAGCATAACGTGGAACTGTACTAGACGTCATGACACCGCCACCAGAGTGTAAAACTAGAATATCCCCTTCATACCCTTTTTTCTCCATTTCACCTTCTAAATTATGAATATATTTACTAATAATCGGCCCTAACACTGCATTAATAATCGTTGTACTCATACGCTCGTGCTCAAAAATCTCTGGCAATACTTCACTCGATGTGCAAATGTAAACATTCGGTAGTTCTTCTTGGATAATCTCTTTTACTCGTGCCTCGTTCGCGCCATTCACGTAAGCATTTATAAAACAAACAGCAATGGACTCCGTACCGCGCTTATCTAGTTTTCTAGCAAGCTGACGCACTTCTTCTTCATCAATTTCAGTAAGTACGTTACCGTCATAATCCGTTCTTTCTGTTACTTCAAACCGATCTCTTCTTGGAATATAAGGTTTTGAAGTATCTTGATACATATCCCATATGTCAAGCTTTGTTCCGCGTCGAATCTCTGGAACATCCCGAAAACCTTTTGTCGTAATAAGTGCCGTTTTAGGCAGCTTTCTTTCAATTAATGCATTCGTACCAACAGTTGTACCATGGGAAAAGATTTTAATATCTTGACCATTTAACTGAGCTTTTTCAATTCCATCTAAAATTCCCTGCTCTGGATTCGAAGGTGTTGATGATGTTTTCGTTACAAAAACCTTTCCTGTTTGCTCATCAAAAACAAATACATCTGTAAATGTGCCACCTACATCAATTGCTAGTCGAGTTTGAGTCATATTAGATCCCCACCTTTTTATTTTTAAGTTCTGTTAAATAACGTTGTTGATAATCTATTTTTTAGAATAATCAGTCGATAGGACCTATACTAAGTGATTGATATTTTTGTAGTCATCTTCTTGAAATGATTCATGTAAGTAGTATAAATTTTGTTTGTAGAGGTATAAATGTGGATGTAATCCCCTTCTTGTCCAATATTATTGAAGAAAGAGATTTGTTAAAGTGCATGATAAGTTTGAGCGTTTTTCATAAGAGTCTTCGATAACATCTAACCTATTACTGAACTTTTTCACTAGGCTCATTCAATGCATCTGTGTATGTCATTGTGTGACGGTTATAGTTTGCTCTCATGATAAACATAAGGACGAATCCAATTCCCCACCAGCCTGCAAAGATTAGCCACTCATATGGCCAAATGAGCGCTGCTGGCATTCCAGGTAAGTATAAGGAAATAAAACCTATACTTAATATAAAAGCAGTCCAGCCTACCGCATTTGATTTCCCAGCACGGAAAGGACGTACCATATCAGGTTCATTCTTGCGTAATTTGACAAAAGCAAGTGCCACACAGAAGTAAGCAATAACAATCGCAAGGCCCCCTGCATCAACCAACCATACTAACATCGGTCTGCCCAACAATGGAGCAATCGTCGATAAAGCACCTATAAATAAAATGGCATTAGTCGGAGTATTGTTTTTAGGGTGTAACTTACCGAACCAAGCTGGAATCATCTTCTTTTCTGCCATCGAATAAAGCACACGACTGCCTCCAATAATAAAGGCGTTCCAACTTGTCAAAATTCCAGCTACACCGCCCAGAATTAAAATAGTAGCAAAAAGGCTGGAACCATAAACTGCAGCCATCGCATCTGCTGTCGGTAAAACCGAACTACTAAGCACGCCCTTATCTAAAGAAATTCCGACTGCAAAAATCACGGCTACATAGAAGAATACAGCAAAACCAACAGATGTAATGAGGATCTTTCCGATTGATTTAGGAGGTACATTCATTTCTTCCGCCGTTTGCGGAATGACATCAAAGCCAACAAACATGAACGGTGTCATAACGAGAACTGCGATGACTCCTGCTGTTCCACCAACAAACAGTGGTTCTGCATTTGAAAAATCACTAGTAATAGTAGCTCCAAAAATTAACATTAATCCAATAAGCGCTATTACAATCGTTAACACCATTTGAAGGATAGCCGCTGATTTCATCCCAAAGTAATTAATAATTGTAACGAATATAGAACCGGCTACTCCAACAAGTACCCAAGATAGATAGACATCATACTCAGTGATAGTATACATATATCCAACCTTATAATTAGGAAAGATATATTCGACAACAGTTGGCAAAGCCACAGCCTCAAAAGCCACAACTGAAATATAACCGAGTGCTAAGGCCCAAGATGCCGCGAACGCAGCTTTAGGTCCTACTCCTCTAAGTACGTAAATAAGCGCTCCACCTGTTGTCGGCATAGCCGAGGCTAGTTCCGCATATGTCAGACCAACGAATATTACTAATACTCCACCAATGACAAAGGCAATCATCGCCCCAAGTGTTCCTGCTGATCCTATCCAATTACCAGATAAGACGACCCAGCCCCAACCAATCATCGCTCCAAAAGCAAGAAATAGAATATCCATCCTCGAAAGGACTTTATTGAGATTTTTTTGCTCCCTAATAGTAATCCCTCCCCAAAAGATTTTCTATTAATCGATAATGTCTTTTACAAAGAAGAAGTAATCGAAACGGTTTTATAAGCTGTAAAGAATTCAACAGCAGCTTGTCCTTGTTCCCTCGTACCAGAGCTTGATTCTTTCATTCCTCCAAATGGAGCTTGTGGTTCTGCCCCACCTGTTTCCCCGTTAATTTGGACCATTCCGACTTCACTATTTTCAATAAAATGGAAGGCTTTATCCAAGCTTGTTGTAAACAACGAAGCACTTAATCCATACATCGTATCATTCGCTTTAGCGAGTGCTTCCGAATAATCTGCTACTTTTACTACAGCTAAAACAGGTCCAAAAATCTCTTCCCTTGCAATAGTCATCTCATTTGTTACTTGTCCGAAAATCGTCGGTTCAATAAAATAACCTCCGTTAAATGTTGGTCCCTCTAAACATTGGCCACCGAAAAGCAATTGGGCTCCTTCTTCAACTCCTTTCGCTATATAAGAAGAAACTGTATCAAATTGATTTTTAGAAGCTACCGGCCCCATATTTACTGTTTCGTCTAGTCCATCTCCCACTTTAATTTGCTTTACTTCAGTCAATAGTTTGTCTACAAATGTATCGTAAATAGACTGCTCTACATACACTCGACTTGTTGCTGTACAGCGCTGGCCTGTCTGCTTCATAGCTCCTTCAATCGTCAACTTAGCCGCCAAATCTAAATCAGCATCTGCTAGAACGACAGCAGGATTTTTCCCTCCAAGCTCTAGCTGAAATTTTTTATTTTGTGCTACCGCTTTAGAAGCAATCTCTCGCCCAACTTGATTGGAACCGGTAAAGGTAACCGCTGCTGTATTCGGATGCTCAACAAGGGCATTCCCCACTGTCGCTCCGCTCCCCATAACCAAATTCAAAACTCCTTCAGGTAAACCAGCTCTTTCAAATACTTCTGCAATTTTTACTGCTGTAATCCCTGATTCCTGAGCAGGCTTCCAGACAACCGTATTTCCGTAAACAAGAGCCGGTGCTATTTTCCATATTGGAATCGCCACAGGGAAATTCCATGGTGTAATGACAGAAACAACGCCTAAAGGAACCCTGAGCGAATACAGCGTATTTTGAGGATTAACGGAGGGAAGAAGTTCCCCCATCTTCCTCATCCCTTCCTGTGCAAAATAACGTAAAATCATCGCAGCTCTAGCAACTTCACCTTTCATTTCTACGAATCTCTTGCCCATCTCTTTTGTCGCTATTTTTGCTATTTCTTCAGTCTGCTGCTCTAAAAGGTCAGCTGCCTTTCGCAAAAACTCCCCACGTGTCACGGGAGAAAGCTGCTTCCATTGAAGAAAAGCTTGTTTAGCATGTATAACAGCACTGTCTACTTCCTCAACGGTAGCAACAACCGTCGTTCCGAAACATTCAGAGGGATTCGCTGGATTATAATGCTTATATGTCTCTCTGCTCTTCGATTCAGTCCACTTTCCTCCAATGTAATTTAAATAATCCATCATCCTTCATCTCCTTCTGCCTCATCCTCTTAGAAAAGCTCTCTTTCAACAGCTATCATCGTTTCATCTAAAATATCAATCATTCTCTCAATCTCTGCTTTATTAATGACTAAAGGAGGAGCAAAGACGAGTGTATCTTGATCAAAAGTAACAGTACGAATGATTAATCCACGTTTCGCAGCTTCCTCTGCAAGTTTAGGAGAAAGTGGTGTTTCAAAGCTTTCCCCAGTCAGTTTATCTTTCACAATTTCAATGCCGCCAATTAGTCCAAGTGCTCGAACATCCCCAACAATTCGATGATTGCTTTGTAAATATTTAAAGCCCTTCAGTAATTCCTCACCCATAAGTTTTGCATTCTCTACTAAATTTTCTCGTTCAATAATTTCAATATTTTTCAAAGCAACGCTGCAAGCTGTCGGATGGCCACTGTACGTATAACCATGTAGAAGAGTCCCTTTCGACAGTTCCTTCAAATCATCGAATATCTTCTCAGAGAATAGAACGCCTCCTAGTTGGGCATATCCACTTGAAACGCCTTTTGCAAAACACATCATATCTGGTACCACTCCATAATGATTAACGCCAAACATCGTTCCAGTTCTTCCAAATCCTGTAATAACTTCATCTACAATCATTAGGATACCATATTCATCACAGATTTTTCTTACTTCTTGCAAATATCCCTCTGGCGCAATATTTACACCGCCTGCACCTTGCACAGGTTCTGTAATGAAAGCTGCAATTGTTTCAGGACCTTCTTGTTCAATGGCTTCACGTAACGCTTCACTAGAAGTACCATCTACATGATAAAAGTCCGGTATAATCGAGTTTGTGAAATCACGGAACGGCTTTAAGCCTGTTGCACTTGTCGCTCCCATAGCTACTCCATGATAGGACTGTGTGCGAGATATAATTTTTTGGCGATTCGGCTGCCCTTTTAAAACCCAATAATGACGAGCTAATTTAAATGCAGTATCATTAGACTCAGATCCACCAGAAGTAAAGAAAACAGCATTTAAATCTCCTGGAGCAATTGATGCAAGTTTCGAAGCTAATCGAATGGCCGGTTCATTACTAATCGTTCCGAAACATGAACTAAATGCCAGCTTTGACATTTGCTCTTGAGCCACTTGTGCCAGCTCCTCTCGCCCATGTCCAATATTCACATTCCAAAGTGAGCTCATCCCATCAATCACTTGTTTTCCAGTAATATCAGTTAAATAGATTCCTTTGCCCTCTGTAAAAATAAAACTTGGTCCATTTGCCTGCTGTTGGGCAATCGATGATGTTGGATGAATAAAATGCTTTTTATCTAACTCCATCAATTCTTTGTCTACCTTTACGTCTTTTAACATTTACAACACCCTCTCTAAAAAATTTTTGGCTATATAGAATTTAGAAGCAAGATTCATGCCAAGAAAAATTTGTAGAAAAATAGGCATTTAAAAACCCCTCTTCGATGAAAGTAATCCACTTTCGAATCAAAAGTAAAAATTTATGATTCATTTCTTGATTGTTAACGCCTTCATGATTTATATTCGAATCATAGCCAAAAAATGGATGACATTATTTTCACAAAAGCTATGTCAAAGCTGTTGATTTTTGGCTCATTTTCGCTCTAGCTCTATAAAACTAGTAACCTTCCAGCAAAGCCTTTACAAAAAGAAGAAAGGAGAAAGAAATTATGAATTATGCAACCGTTAACACTATTTTAGATACAATTATCCATACTTCGAATAACAATATTACTGTCACCGATGGAAAAGGATATATTTTGTATACAAATTCCCAACACTGGGCTGTTTATGGGATTGAGCTCGATCAATATGTCGGAAAATCAGTTTATGAGCTTGAAGCAGAAGGAATTCTTTCTCCGTCTATTACCGCAATGGTACTTAAGGAAAGAAAATCGATTGAAGTGATGCAGCACACGATCACAGGAAAAGTAGTGATGGCCACTGCCTACCCGGTTTTTAACGATGATGGAAAGATTATTTTGGTCATCAGCTATGCCCAAGATCAAACAGAGATTAATGACCTCCAATATCAATATGAACAATTAAAGAAAAAAATAGAAAGCTACCAAACAGAAGTTAAAGAGTTACTTGGGAAAGGAGACGTTATTTACCGCAGTAAAAAGATGGAGCACATTGAAAAAACACTTTATCGGGTTGCTGAATCGGATGCAACCGTGTTGTTTTTAGGAGAATCAGGTGTCGGAAAAAGTATGTTTGCTCGCAAATTACATAATCAGAGTTACCGTAAAAAGGAGCCATTTATTGAAGTGAATTGTAGTACAATACCTGAAAGTTTATTTGAAGCAGAAATGTTCGGCTACGAACCAGGCTCTTTTACTGGTGCCCTTAAGCAAGGTAAACAAGGACTAATTGAACAAGCCCATAATGGAACTTTATTTTTAGATGAAATTGGGGAGCTGCCTTTGGCTATTCAGGTAAAATTATTAAAGGTGTTGCAGGAAAAAAAGTTCACAAGAATTGGAGGAACGAAGGAGTGCCATATTGATTTTCGTCTTGTAGCAGCCACCAATCAAAATTTAGAGGAAATGGTTCAAAAGGGGACATTCCGGCTTGATTTATATTATCGATTAAGTGTCATTCCGCTTCACATTCCTTCTTTACGTGATCGAAAAGAGGATATTGCGTTATTAATCAATCACTATCTAGAATTCATTAACAAGAAGTATAAAACAAATAAAAAATTGCATTCTGCCACATATGAAACTTTAATTCAATATACATGGCCTGGGAATGTACGAGAATTAGAAAATCTCATTGAACGACTTATTTTAACTACTGATGAAACCATTATTTTTCCAAATACTTTGCCTTCTTCTATCATAGTTCAAAGCCCGACTTCACAAAAGGAACCTTCTCTTATTATTGAACAAACAATGATTGAAAGTTATGATCTTAAAACTATTTTAGAAAAAGTAGAAAAATGGATCATTTCCAAAGCGTATCAACAATGTAAATCCACATATAAAATGGCTGCATTTCTTGGCATCAGCCAACCGTCTGTCATTCGTAAACTCAAAAAATATAAAAATCAGTTCCTGCCTTAAACACAAGACAAAAGCGCAAACACCTTGTTCTGCGACAGCTGTTTACAAGCTCGAAGGTGAAATCGCCCCTGGATTTCATAGACTGAACCTCAAGGAGCTAAGGGATTAAGCTGAATGTCGAAACGCTTATCCACAATTTATGAATTTCACAATTTACTAAGCAGTGAAACGACCACCTTCCCAAAACATTCAAAGGTGGTCGTTAATAGATTCTTTATTAATCAAACAAGCATACTAAATATCAGCTCTTTTACACATATATGGCCATAGCAATTTCATCACAAGTTGGGAACTTACTGCAATTCAAACAGTCTTTCCATACTTTTTGCGGCATCTCATCTTTCTCAATTACCTGGAATCCGCATTTTTCAAAAAATGTAACCTGATAGGTAAGAGAAATAAGCTTTTTAATTTCAATTTTTTTTGTTTCTTCTACAATCTGTTCAACAAGTAATTTGCCTACCCCTCTTCCCTTCGCCTCTTCAGCTACGACAAGCGAGCGAATCTCTGATAAATCTTTTCCTAATATATGAAGACTCGCTGCCCCCACAACCTGATTATCGATAGTTGCCACGCAGATAGCCTGAAGATTTTCATACAATGAGTCGCGGGTACGCGGGAGCAAAAGACCTTGTTGAGCATACATATTAATCAAGCTATAAATAGCCTCTACATCACTTGCTTTAGCCTTCCGAATGTTCACCATATAATCTCACCTTTTTTTTAGAAACTATGATTAAAATCATACTTGAGATTTCAGAAAAGTCAATAAAGCAATCGTGGAAATCATAATTTTCTATTAATATGTAATGAAATGACTCAGAATTATTCCCTTTATCATTGCTCTATCTATGGAAATAAACACTAGTCCCTTATTCTATTGACGAAATAAGCTTACATCCTATACTATTAATCATTGAACGTTCACTCAAAAACGTGGTTCGAAACCATCCCACGATAAAAAACTAGGGAGAGAGTCAACAATGAATAGCAGAACATTAATAGTCAATGGAATTTTAGCAGCTCTCTATATAGCTGTCTCACTTGTGATTAACCCAATTGCTTTTTCCGCCATTCAGTTTCGGATTCCTGAACTGTTTAATCATTTGATTGTATTCAACAAAAAATATATTTACGGAATTGTAGCTGGGGTGTTTATTACTAATTTATTTTCCCCGATGGCTGCTTACGATTTAATTTTTGGCGTTGGACAGTCCTTACTAGCACTACTCATTGTGATTTTTGCTTCACGTTATATTAAGAATATTAAAGTGTTGATGATCATTAATATTCTCGTATTCACATTCACGATGTTTATGATTGCGCTCGAACTGCATCTTGCACTAGGATTGCCGTTCTGGCTCAGCTGGCTCACAACAGCGGCTGGGGAGTTTACCGTCATGCTAATCGGAGCTCCTATTGTATATGCCATGAATAAGCGCATTCAATTTTCAAAATGGATTTCCTAAATAGAAAAAAGCTGTCAATACTTCGTCCGTTCGAAGATGACAGCTTTTTTTCATACCTACCCTTCAATAAATATATAAGTTTTTAATTTCAAAACATTTCTAAAATCTTTATAAAGAAGGTGAAATAATGAAAAAAGGAATTATTAATCGATTTGAGGGAGATCTTGCAGTCATTGAATTTAACGATACAATGAAGGATATTCCAAAGGCTACATTGCCAAAAGAAGCCGATATTGGTGATGTTCTTATCTTTCCTGGTGATAAAATTATCATTGATACAAAGAAAAAAGCAAAGTTGAAGCAAGAAATTGAGGATTTAATGGAGGAGCTATTTGACGATTGACGGCTAGCCTGCTTTAAAACCGGGGCTTGTGTTTTCCCTTTCCTATACACAAAAAAAGGAAAATAAAAGAGAGATTAACTTCGTCCTAAAAAACTATACACTAAATGGTTACTTTCCTCAAATCAAGGGGTGGGCGAAGTTTTTCACAACCAAACAAATGGGTATTAAAAAAGACTAATCGCGAAGATTAGTCTTTTACGCGCCTTAGAGGATTCGAACCTCTGACCGACGGCTTAGAAGGCCGTTGCTCTATCCTGCTGAGCTAAAGGCGCATAATTCTATGTATGTATGGCGGAGAAGGAGGGATTTGAACCCTCGCGCCGGTTACCCGACCTACACCCTTAGCAGGGGCGCCTCTTCAGCCTCTTGAGTACTTCCCCACATAAAAAAATGGCTCCGCAGGTAGGATTCGAACCTACGACCGTTCGGTTAACAGCCGAATGCTCTACCACTGAGCTACTGCGGAACAATACAAAATATAAATGGTGGGCCTAAGTGGACTCGA